>Ga0255090_1000001_pt1 | contig 91186 bp, 123 predicted proteins | sample Colum_Yuk_RepA_8_2_FD_188444 | JGI IMG/M metagenome (GOLD analysis project Ga0255090, IMG submission 188444) | Freshwater microbial communities from Columbia River, Oregon, United States - Colum_Yuk_RepA_8d | ecosystem: Environmental > Aquatic > Freshwater > River | place: USA: Oregon...
TTATTGAATGTTAGTATTGTAACAAACTGAGATATGGATATCAAGTGGTTTTACATATTTTAACAACAAAAAAGCCAGCAATGCTGGCTTTTGATCGTGTGGGTTTATTCCACTTTACCTTAATAGGCTCTTTAATAATCATTACGTCTTATACTTCTAATAGCGAAGGATCATAATGATAGGATTTAATCACTCAAACGTTGTTTGATTTTGTATTGGAAAACTTCAAACTGATTAGATATATCACCAATTAATTGAACAGTACCAGAAGATAATCCACCATTGTTACTAAGATCATCAATCATGCTGTTTGTTTGAGACAATATTTCATTAACACCTGCAAACTTTTCTTCGTTTGAATCACCAATAGTTATTTGTGAACACATGGTTGCCGCTTGAAGATTAATTTGCTGTATGTTTATGTCAATGCCCAACCCCAAACATCTTTCGATAACAGAGTCATAAGAATCTTCTGCGAAAGAATAAATCTCAGCGAAAATCTCATGATCAGGAATAAAGGTTTTACCAGTTGTTAGGTTATGGCAAGCACGGCCATATATTCCCAACACATTAAGTATTATTGCTAATTCGTTCATTTTATACCCCTAATTATAATAGCTAAGTATATTTAGGGACAATTTGAACTATCATTTGAATTGAAAATTGTCAAACCTCGTTCTTTCAAATTATTCAAACGCTCTAAAGATTCTTTCTTTAGTCGTTCTTCATTCTTTAAAAAGAAAGCCGCCATTCTTGATATACCAGATACTATAGCTTCTCTTTCTTTTTTAGCATATCCTTCTGAAACTTTAAAATCCATATATTCGACCTCAAATTGGTCGGTCTGGCGAGACTCAAACTCACAACCCCTCGCTCCCAAAGCGAGTGCTCTATCTATTGAGCTACAAACCGATTAGATCAAGCTTGTAATTACAAACCCGGTCTTGGCAAAAGATCAACCATTACGTCAATGTGCTTCTTCATCATCTTCCCCATAGTCTTTAACATAACCGTATTTACCAATCAATTTGTATGCAACTCGCATCATTTCAATGCAATATTGTTCATGCAATTCAACGGGTTCATACTTGTTTGCATATAACGTTGCAAATACCTTATCTATAACACTAGGTAAGGCATTATTATATATGGTGCAAACAGGATCGTCTATATCTTTCAATGTAGGATATGCGATTTTCAGCATATGATTAGCACATACTTTTGTTTCATTCCAACGTGACATATTTTCACCTTTTACTTTGGCCCCTAAGAGATGCATCGAACATCTATACGTTTGCGCAAACGTGTTTTAAGCCAGTTAAACTACTTAGGGGTTCAACTGAATGGATTTTTTATCGTTGCTCTACCAATTGAGCTACACCCCCAATAAAGCTAAACTTCAATTGGCGGGGGTGGATAGGACTCGAACCTACAACACACGGCTTTGGATGCTTTAAAATTGCTGTTACCATTCAAACCTTACTGTGTTGACAAACGCAACACAGTTTTATACAAACCCGGATTGATCTTCAATGCCTCTGGTACGATAACATTGCGACAAAATGACCTTTGATTAGAAGAATCATGGTTTGTCGGGTCTTCAATCCAAATCAATTCATGTTTCTTTGCATATGCATAAACTTCACCCTTTGTCAAATGAAGAAAAGGACGACGCAAATTGTTACGATGTGATGAAATAAATCTTACATTCCCCTTAATAGAGGACATAAGATATTCTTCGACCTGATCATCTAACGTATGTGCAAGGTAAACATCACAAGCATACGCACGATAAATCTTTTGGCGAAAATTGCGCCAGTTATGTTCTACATTACTTTCATACGCAACATCAATATGATGTACGTCGATTTCAATGCCATACTCTTTAGCAATATCACGAACCAATTGCTCACAATCATCGTCATACGGATTTCCCGGATTATGATTAATGTGAACTACCCGAACGTTATTATAACCAACCATAAAATGTAACAAAGCAACAGAATCTACGCCACCAGAACAAGCAACCACACAAGTTTGGTCGGTAAAAGGTTTAATCACTTTGGTACGAATGTTAGCCATTATCACACCTAAAATAAAAAATTACTGTAGTTAAGTACCTTTATCCAGAGTTAACGTGTGTCTCTGGTTAAGAGTCCCCTCACTAAAGATACATTTAACAACAGCCTTTTGGTGCTTCCGACTGGACTTGAACCAGTGACCTACCGATTATGAGTCGGTTGCTCTAACCACCTGAGCTAAGGAAGCATCGTTGTCTTGATGTGGTCATTATACCGCTTTACAACAACCACGTCAAGAACTTTTTTACTTTACATCATCAGGTGCACAACAATTGAACGCATAGGCAATAGCACCGTTTTCATGCTCTTTCAACTTAGCCTTGAACTCTTCCGGAGACATTTCCTTTAAACGTGTTGCAACACGTTCCAATGCATCCTTTTGTATTTGTGTCATCCCAATATCATAACGTGTGGGAACATAACCACATTCGATAAAAGTCTGTTCAAGTTCATCATCAGACATGTTATCCAGATTTTCCAGAGCCTCTTCAAGCATAGCCTTAATGCGTGACATATCAAACTTCCTCTAAGCCGTATGGTACAAGAATATTTTCCAATTCTACCACCTTACGCTCACCATTGTCAAACATCACTTCAATTACATTTGATGGCATATTGTAATCATAACGATAGCGATTACATACCTTCACATACTCTTGTGATGGTTTATACCATACGGTGTCAACACAGATAGAACTTGCATAAAAAGCTTCAAAACCATGTTCATCCCATTCACCATCCAAGTCCACTTGGCTTATAATAGAAAAATCTTCATGTGGTGAACGCAATGACATAAAAAAGTCATATGTGTTTTTTGCCATTTCCATTGATATGAAATCAAACTCTTCTGCATACTTTCTTCCACGTTGAAATGAAACCCCAATAAGAGTACCATCCAAAAAGTACACTGCGAGGCCAACCATAGTATCAGTACACAGCCAAGGTGTTACCCAATATGCGGTAATATGTTCCTTTATTTTATCATAATAATCATAATGATTAAAATTAATATTCAATGCTGTTGTAATAGCATCAATATCAATAGATTTTTCATTACGACTTGTTTTCTTGACATTTTGTGCCAGTTCAATGAGTTTCATCATTCGTCCCAAAAAATTTGTTTGAAATTAAGACTTTTTTCATAATTGTCCTTGGTGTTACAGGACATCATAATGTCATAAATTTCTTCATCAGTTCGCTTCAAAGAAATGCGAATTGGAACCTGCGACCACTTGTTGAAACACTTCTTAAAATCAACAGCCAAAAAGCCCAAACAGTTAATATAATTGTAATCGCTAGTTCCAGTCAAAGCACATAAACCCTTATGGTTTTCAATCCACAATAAAACTACAGGATGGTCAATACCTTCTACCTTTTGGATTTCAGTGGTTAATTCACATTTGCATTTCTTTTTAATTAGAAAATTATATAGTGATTCAACACGCAAGTTATCTTCGGCAAGTTTATGTAGAATCTGGGTTTTACTCAGTTTAGACATTTTTATTCTCTAACAGGTTTTTCAAGTGATCAATTGGCTTTAAGTCTTGTATAGCCAAATTGTAACAATCCGCCCTCACAACAAAGTTATTAGACGGGTCTATTTGCCCTTTTTGCATAAACTTCGCTTTTTTAAAGTATGCCTCTTTTGGCATCCATCCCAAAATCCAACAAGTATCCTGACATATGCGGGTAAAGACGTAAGCATTACACTTTTGTTTCGTATTATATGCCGCTATCGAACACTCATAATGAGGCTTTGGTGGTGATGTACACTCTTTGGTCTTAACGTCAAGTTTAGCACCATGCATCATTATATCATAGTCATATGTATTTTCAACACATGCATTAAGATAATTTGCAACAATTTGTTCCCCCATGAACCCAACAAGATTGCCTTCGCCTTGACGAATAGAGTTGTTCAACCTACCCATTTCATCAGCTTTCTCTTGTGCCCTTTCACGTATATCTTGTGTTATTTTAATTTCTATCATTATTTGCCATTCAACATCACAATACTTTCATTTATGCGGGTTATCTTTTCAAACAATAAGTTCTTACGGGTAGACACATACCATTCAACTTCTTCTTTTGAGGCGGGCGCAAAATTATAAGAGAATGTATCAATTATTATGTTAGTAAAATGTATTTTATCCTCACCATCAGTAATCAATGGATCGTATACATTCATTCTAACATTATTGAAAACGCATGACACAATATACAACTTATTAATTTGTAATGCCTTGTTACCAAAGGTGTCTACGCACCTTACAAGTTGTTCTTCTTGGAACACTGTGGAGTTCATATCAAATTTTATCTCGGATTTCTTTTAATACTTCAACCAATTTCTCATCCGCAAAACATTCCCTCATAGATTTCATTTCTTCACCACCAGAATAAAATGCAATCATCTTGTCAATTTCAACTAGAAGAGGATTATCAACAACCTTGGCGGATTCTAGACATGTAATCATGGTAGTAACATAATCATATATTGAATCTGTATCAGCACGACTTTGCAAACTAATAAGACTATGTAAAGCACGTTTCACAAAAATATCATGAAAAACTTGACTACCATTGTCAGAAATCCAACAAAGATCAGACTCCGGAATATCAATTTCAATAACAATATGTTTTTTCATATCAAGACACCTTAGCGTGTGAGGACAAAGCCTTTTCAGCCATTTTAGCACATGAGAATCCACGACTATGACCAAGACCATAACCGAACTCAACAATGCTCTTTAAAGCCTGTTCCAGTTCGGTTATGCGTTTTGATTCGGGTGTAATATTACGCCATTTAGATACTGCTTCTACAAACAGTTTATCATCATTGGTCATTTTTGATTCTCATGCAAATTTGTTAACTTGAACGAGATATACACATGGTAATCTCTACTATGCGTACAGTTTACCATGTTAGGGAGAAGGTGTCAAGGATTTAGCGGGGATATCCTATAGGATGTGATTCAGCCAAGTCACCCATAATATCAGCAGAACTTGGATTTTCTTCTTTATTGTCTTCTGGAATTACAAAAACAGTTTCGCCATTCTTTGTTCTTTCCAAATATTCAGATGCAGTGATCATTACTTTTACCTCTGGTGCCGCCAGTGGGACTCGAACTCACAACCTACGGATTACGAAACCGTTGCTCTACCACTTGAGCTATAGCGGCATATGCGTAATTTCTTACGCTAATGAATCAAGGATTTCTCCCAATTCCGTTTTACAATCAGTATATGCATAATAGTCCTCTGCATACAGTTTTTTCAATTGTTCGACAGAAGCGGACTCCATATCAAATTGACCTTCCAAACCATAGCACGAACAATGTGATGCATATACTGTGAATAACTCACCAGATTCAGTATGCTTTAGAAGCACGAAAGACCAGCCCTCGTAATACCCTATTGCATATGATGCTAGTAATATTTCATAACCATTCAATCTATCCGCAGTGATATTAAACTCTCGCAAAACATCATCTAGCGAATTAAAATCGTGTAAAAATATAGTATTCATGTTAATTTCCTCTGTGGTTGATAAATCAAACACTTACACATTGGAAATCGGTGCTACCTGCCTGACTCGAACAGGCCACCTGCGGGTTATCATTACTGAAACCTTGTCTCAGAAACTAAGCCGCTGCTCTACCAGATGAGCTAAGGTAGCATTTCTAGAGTTATCGTACCTAGATCGGACATCACCCACGGGATATTAAGAGTATGACTCTCTTCTTATCATGCATATCCTGCACTATGCGGTATGATGGCCGCAAGTATTCAATCTTTATATAGTACAATAAAATCATCAGTCATGCAACAATACGATGATTTCATTAATGGTTCTTTTGTAACAAAATCCACAAATGTTTCTGTATTATATGGATTATAATAAGCCTTTTTCAAGAAACCTGCAATTGGCTGGTTTTCTATTATATATCCTTTAACATACGCATGCACATTTTTAGTCTTTGTTAATAATACCTTTTCACGACCTTTTGCGTTAACAACATATGAAACATTTCTTAAAAACAAAGGTTCATAAGAATGTGCTACCACCAAACCATTTTGGCGTATCGACCAACATTTCTTAGTCAAATTACGATAAACTTGTACTGGTTTAGTTTTATCAAAAGGATAACGTATTCGAATTTTTAATACCTTCTTTGATTTTAGTCATAATGGCATCACCAAATATTTCCATTATATTGATGCCATCAATTTTTGCATCTTGTGCAAGTTCAACATTGAAAGCACCATTAATTACAAAATTTATTACTGGTGTAAATGTTTCGTTATCAATACTTTTATATAAGTTTACATGAATATTTTCGTTTAGATAATTTTCTAATTTTTGTTTTATATCACTCATTTACTATTATCACTTTTAATTATTTAAAGTAGCATTGGACAATTTATCTAAAATTGTCTTCCCAACAATTTCTTTACCATTTGCGGAAATTACAGTTAAATCTTGTAATATTTCAATATTAAGTTTACATGATATATCAAAATGCAAAGTTGGTATAAAAATATCATCATCAATCTTTCGTTCAACTTTAACTATTTTTATATTTTCATTCAAATACTCTTCGATTTGTGCTGTTAATTGTTGTTTTAAATCGCTCATTTTTATTCTCAATCTTTACCTAGTGTATAATCATGTGGTACAATGTCATCACGATTTGGAAAAGAATCTTCTTCAATTCGTGGTTCTGTATTACGAATAAATTCAGACAACTTATAGTAAAGCCATTGTGGGAAATAACCATCTTCATCACGATTATATCCAACTTCAATTGCGGCCTTTACTAGTTCATAACCATTATAAGCATTCAAATATAATGAGTTTTCAAAATCTTCTGGCAAAATGTATAGCTTTTCATTTTGTTCGGCTGTCATTTTCGGTGTTGTTTCCCACACAAAAGTAGGATCATTGCACTGAATCATACCCCAATCACCAACCTTCATAATATCACCGTCACGGCGGGCACGAATTAGATACCAACCCGGCAATACTTCACCAAAATACAAAGGGTTGACCAAACATTGCTCACACATTAGCATTCTCTTTATGTAGGATATGTATATTTTAAATGGTGAGTCCGGTGGGTTACGATCCCACTACCTACTGGTTAAAAGCCAGTTGCTCTGCCGATTGAGCTACGAACCCATATGCCGTAAAAACGGCAGCAACAGGAAAAATTGTTCCCTTTACCAAGTTGGGAACATATCAAAAACGTTGCCGAAGCTAGTTTCCGATTGGAGTCGAACCAATAATATTGATTTGCTGTTATTTTCCTAAAATCAACTGGATGGAATTTTCTATACGCTGCTCTACCTGATTGAGCTACACCCCCAATGAAACATTACAACAATCGGTGGGGGCGACAGGATTTGAACCTGTAACCAACGGCTTATCATGCTAGAAATGGTTGCTGTGACCATCCAAAACCTTAAAAATCTTATAACACTGGATAGAGTTTATCTTGTTCTACCGATTAAACTATACGCCTTACGACGCAGCCGGACTCGAACCGACACCTTTGGCTTTTACAGAGCTACGATATTTTTTTGCTGTTACTATCCAAAACTAAGTATTACTACCACAACTTACAAAAGTTGTTTGGCACTGCGTAGGGGAATCGAACCCCTGTGATCGAGTAGACAGCCCGACATAATAACCTCTATATGAACGCAGTATATCACTTAACACGTTGCATCACAAGTGGTTTATCACCCAAGTAAAACGTGTCACAACTACCATCTTCATAAACCAGATAAATCCCAGCCCATGAAGATTTTACATCTTTGATGATTTTTCCATTATGTCTAATTTTGGAATATTTCATCATATTCAACAAACATTCACCACTTTCCCCACTTATGGGTACATTCATATTAGTCATGTTTTTCTCAACAGGTTGTATTTTTTCTTTTTTTGAAAATAAAAAATTAAAATTGCTGTCAACAACCTAAAACCTTATGCTATTCTTTTGGCAGACCATTTACAGTCAAATACTCAAGGATAGCATTTGAAAACTTCTCCGAATGATACATCACAAATGAATTGTAATCCTCATTCTCCCAACGCCAAACACCATTTTCTAGAACAGCCATTCCTTTCATATGTGTGTCTTCTTGTCCATTCTTACGGGTTTCTTCAATTTCAGCACAATCATCACTAAAATATACAATTTCCAATCCTTCACCCATTACCTCAAAATAATAGGTTATTACTTTATTATATGCTGTCATTTTAAGTGCCTTTGTTTGGTTGGGTGAGTGGGATTTGAACCCACGATTCTCCGGGTAAGAGCCGGGAACTTTAAGCCTCTAAGTTACCACCCAATGATTTTTACAGGTTGTATTTTTCTTTTTTCCAAATAAAAAATTAAAATTGCTGTTAACAACCTAAAACTTTAAGAAAACCAATCAGGCTTTCTAAATCTGTCAGTGAAGACATATTCATCTACTTCTTCACTCATGTCAATGTCATATGCATCAGGCCAATATGTCATCAACTGTTGCATATCATCAACATAAGCTACAATAACCGAATGACCATATAATGTTCCACCAGTACACCAGTAAGGGTGCTTAATCGGCCACACTACAGGACGATAATCTTCAACTGGAACATAAAATCGTGCACGATACATTTTTATCTCACTGTTTATATTTTGTTGTGAAATTAAACCATGAGTATATTTTCACAACATTTTCTAAACACACATTTAAGCATGTTTAATTAATCGGTAGGCACGACACTAGCTTGCACCCAATCAGTCCACCAGCACTAAACTGTGCCTTTCTCTAGCACCCCACCATAAAGGAGGGAATGAGGACTAACGGTTTCTACACATTATCGTATTGTATGGGATTAGCCGCATCCACAACGTCTGTGAACTTAGTACGCATAAGTCACAACTTTTAACACCACTACTGGCTTCCAATGGTGTTGGTATCTCAAGCTGGGTTCGAACCAGCGACCTGCCGATTATGAGTCGGATGCTCTAACCACCTGAGCTATTGAGATATCACGTATCACATGGTCACATATTCAATCGGAATATTGTTTTTCTTGCAATAATCAATTTCATATGATACACCAGATGAATCTTCCCATCCGTCAATCATCAAGACAACCATTTTATTACATCTGCTCAACAAAGTCAAGGAATAATTTTCCCAAAATGCCGAATCAGAAGGTACAGGATGTCTCATCACCACTTCATGTGCCATCAACGGCGTGACAGGAACATGACCCTGCATCATCAGAGCCGCAAAGTGTTTGTATACAGAACCCATACGTTTCTCAATTACGGATTTGTCTGGATGTGAATATGGTGCTGATATATAAATCACTTTACAACTCTCAATTCGTTTTCGATGGTGCCATTATATCACATCTACACCATCTGTCAACTAATTTCTAGGCACTATGTACGAGAATTGAACTCGTGTCTCCGGCGTGACAGGCCAGTATACTCGACCACTGTACTAACATAGTATTGTAGTTAGCTGGTTCCTAACTTTTCACTACTTGTTCTTTACGAACTGGCCGTGAAAGGCGCTACCCAGACCACATCTGGATTTAACGAGCGGGGTGGCTTTTGCACACTCGCTTTAAAGTTTTTAGCCAATCTTACGATTGTTTCCATCTAGTGCCTCGTGGCGGCAAACTTTATACTAGACCTCCCAGAACAGGACTCGAACCTGTGACCCGTTGATTAACAATCAACCGCTCTACCAACTGAGCTATCTGGGAATTATATTACCACTTAATTTTTCTACCATTTTCCCAACCGGGTTCTAATACAGAATCCTTTGGTACTTTTTTACATTTTTTCATCTCTTTGTTATGAACCCATATAACCGTCATCTAAATCATCGGTTTTATGTTTTCCTATGTAGATTTTACCATTTTTCAAGTTAGTAATCTTGTATATTGTATAATACATGTAAGTGCCATTATGACTGTTATTCTTACATGTATATACTTTGTTCGATACCTACCCTAGAATAAGTATCTAAATGCTCTCAGAAGTGGGATCGAACCACTGCACCTTACGGTGTCCTCCGGTTAACAGCCGGGAACATTACCACTCTGTCATCTGAGAATCACAACATCAAATCGAACTCATCCTGCTATATTTTCCGCTGTTCTCCAATAGTTTCCAATAATTGATCAGATTATTTTTCACTATCTTCCTTGATGTTATGGTGCTGTTAGAAGGAATCGAACCCTCATGACCGGACTACAAAACCGGCATAATAAGCCTTTATATGATAACAGCATATTGGTAGGTCTACTCGGAATTGAACCGAGAACCGCCGAATTATGAGTTCGGTGCTCTAACCACTTGAGCTATAGACCTATCGCAATTTTGGTGCTCGGTGTTGGACTCGAACCAACATCGCTCTCCTTGTAAGGGAGACGTATAACCTCTCTACGCAACCGAGCAATAACAGGAAACATTTTACGTTTTTCATTAAAAGTGAAATGTATAAATTTTGCTGTTAGTTTCCTTTTGGTTGGTCTACTGGGATTCGAACCCAGAAAAACGGATTAAAAGTCCGCTGTGATAACCGTTTCACTATAGACCAATTGTAACATTTTGGCGGGCCTACCAAGATTCGAACTTGGGCCAAAAGTTTAGAAGACTCTTATGCTATCCATTACACCATAAGCCCGAAACAAAAAAGCCTAGTTGTTTAGACTAGGCTTTGTGTTCGCATCAGCAGTTGGTTTAAAAGTCCCAACCCTCGTCACAAAGCCTTCCACTATTTCTATCATTTTTATTTGTAACTATATTTTTGACAATAGTATCCACTGTCACAGTTTTTACTGTGTCCTTCGTGGTTATGTCAGTTACAAAGTTGATAGTGTTCATTTTCTCTTACCTATTAAGCAATTCGTATTAATTGCGGTGTCGTACTATTATATAGTGTTTTTTCGTCAATGTCAAGCACTTTTTCAAACTTTTTTAAGATATTTTTCAAAAAGTTCAACTCGTCTTGATGTGATGCATTCTACACATAGTTTTAGCTGTTGTCAAGCACTTGTTGTAAATATTATATATTTTTTCACATGGTAATAAAAATGAAGAGTTACAGTGAGTTCTTAAACGAAAGTTTTAATATATTCAAGAAACATGATAAAATAGTTCCAACTAATAAAGCAGAAGAACATCTGGATTTTGACTATAGTCATCACAATGAACATTTAAAACCGTTTGACGAAGAACATTTTCATCAACATGCACCATCTATAAATGGTAATTTACAGAAAAAAGCATTAGATGCATATAAGCATGATTCATACAACATGAATGGTTCATTATGGGGCGGTAAAAATGCAGTTCATAATGACGACCATCATATTGAACATGTTTCGGCTTTATTAAAATCAACACCGGCAGCAAAAAAAGACTTTCATGTTTATACTGGCGTCAAAGCTGATAGTGAAAGGCTTAAAGGTGATTTGCATATTCCGGCATTCACTTCTGCATCTGCGGATCATAGAATAGCTGGTTTGTTTTCATCAGGAAAAACAGTAGAAAAAATGAAAACAGAAAGCGGAAACGAGAAAGATGTTAATGTAAGACATGTTATTAAAATACATGTTAAAAAAGGACAACAAGTTGGTGGTTATGTTGGTGATATTGGCCAGCGACAACATGAAAGAGAGTTTTTAATAAACAAGGGACACACATTACATTTTACAGGAAAAATTGAAGATCATGTTGAACAAGACAGCACATTTGGCGGAACTCCAAAAATAGTAAGAGTACACCACGCAACCATAACACCGGATGATGAATAATGAGTAAATTTAGAGCTTTAATTGAAGGAAAAATAAAACCTGAAAAACATATAAGTTTTTTAGATATAAGTGATGACAGAAAACGTGAAGATGATTTAATAGCATCTCATTTACCAAATGTTTCTAATACATCACATAGCAACGCCATCAGATCATATAGTGCTAGTTCTAAAGGTCTAAACCGTTATCTATGGGAAAACAAACACGATGCAAATCACAAGAATAGTTCATTAGACGACGACGCAAAAACTCTTTCAGATATTCTAAAAACAGCACCCGCTGCCAAAGAGGATTTCCATGTTTACACTGGAATAAACTCAAAAAGAAATAAAATTGAAAAAGGGGACTTACACATTCCGGCTTTCACCTCAACATCAACAAAAGATTTTGTGGCAGGTGACTTTGGAGTAAAATATCACTCTTTAGAAGACCACCCAAACAAGAATGGTGATATACAACCGCATATGATTCATCATATATTAAAGATACATGTCAAAAAAGGACAACAGGTTGGTGCGTATATTGCACCCCATAGTAACTATAGCGACGAACATGAGTTCTTAATAAATAAAAATCACACGATACATGTTTCCGATGATTATGAAGACCATCCGGGAGAGGGCAATAGAATTTTCAGAATACACCATGCAACAATATCAATGGGGAACGATAAATGAAAACTTTTAAAGAACATTTAAACATGATATATTCTTTAAATGAGCAAGTGGTAAATCCACCTATAAAATTTGATCACAATGACAATGAAGACCCTGATAAAGAGCTTTTCTTCATACATCATGCGCCTGAAACAAAAGACAATAATCAAATCGACGCTATTAAAAGTTATTGCGACCACTCAACAAGTATGAACAAATCTTTATGGAAGAAAAAGTTTGACTTCATAGAAGATGAAAAAAATGCGTCATTACTAACAGATGCCCTTAAAACAGCACCTGCCGCAAAAGAAGATTTTCATGTTTATACAGGGGTGAATGCGAATAGGAATGAAATTAAAAAAGGAGATTTACATATTCCAGCCTTTACATCAGCGTCATACTCCCCAATAATAGCAGGAAGATTCGTCAGACCTATTGAAAATAGGCACACGGAAGAGTACCATCCGGATGAAGATGGAAATATGGTTAAACATACTGTCCATCATATATTAAAGATACACGTGAAAAAAGGACAACAGGTTGGTGCGTATATCGCCGATCATTCTTTTGCACCACACGAAAAAGAGTTTTTGATTAATAAAGGGCATACCATACATATTAGCGGGGATTATGAAGACCATCATAATCCACCAGAAGAAAATGGGTATAGTAGAACAAGAAGAATATATAGAATACACCATGCAACCATAACACCGGATGATGATAAATGAATTTTCTAAACTATTTTATTAATTTATTAGAACAATATAATTTTGACGGTGAAGTAATAGAAAACGAACATCCAGATTCATTTTTCAGCGAACATCAACCATCGCATGAAAGCACAAAAGATGATGATAGCCTTTATTATTACACCGAAGACTCCAAAACAATTAATAGAAATTTATGGAAAGGTGAAAAACATGATATGCATGATAAAATAAGCAACGTTCTAAAATCAGGAAGGCCAGCAAAAAAAGATTTTCATGTATTCACTGGTGTAAACGCTAATAAAAATGAATTAAAAGGAAATCTTCACATACCTGCTTTTACTAGCACGTCTACAAGAGTATCAGAAGCTGCTGACTTTACACCTGTGAAGGGTAGCAGACATACTACAGAAAAACACGTTAATGATGGTGTTGAAAAAGAATATAACATACACCACATAATAAAAATACATGTGAAAAAAGGACAACAAGTTGGTGCATACATATCAGATTTTTCACAGTTCCCTAAAGAAAGAGAGTTCCTTATTAATAAAGGACACACATTGCACCTTTCTGGTGAACATGAAGACCACCATATGCCACCATACAGAGAAGGGCTAAATCCACGAATATATAGAATACACCACGCAACAATAACTATGGATGATGAAAAATGAAAAGCTATAATGATTTCTTAAATGAAAGCAAGTCTAAAGAAAAGCCAAAAGACGAATATATCGAATTGGGGATTGGAGATAGGGAAAGGGAAGTTAAAGAACCCAAAGAACCGAAAGAAAACAAAGATGAATATATCGAGTTGGGTATAGGTGACAGAAAACGCTAACTTAGTTAGCGTCTGTTGTCCAATTTGTTAATTCAAATGTAACATGGAAAAATATTACATTATCTTTTGGATCACGTTCACATTTAACAGAAAATCCACCAGAAGAATTAAAACCTTTATTAGTATCACCAAATATAACTGCTTCATATGCTTCTCTCATAGACTTTCTAACATATTGGCGCATGTCTGGAATAGTAGGAACTCCACTGACAGAAAACCATTGCCAATCTAGAAAATCCATGACTTTTTGGACTTTCTCAAAATCAAACCAGTCCATGACTTCATCCATTCTTTCTTGAAGATAATCTGTTTGTTCTTGTGTTAATTTTTTCATATAAACCTCGAATGGTAAATTATAAAACACCATGAAGTATTTGTCAATAATTTTATAAAGTACCTACAGGCTTCTTATCGAGAGTTTCCTTTCCAATAAAAGTACCATAACGACGATCTGGCTCAACAAATGCTAGTATATGAGTGTCGCCATTAGCCTTGGCTTGCGCTATACGGTGGTTTCCACCATAAACCGTATACTTATCTTCATCTGCATCGTATTTCACCTCTATAGGCTGTTTAACAGGCTTCCCGTAGTGATATTTTCCATCATCGCTTTCATTATTTGTTGGTGTTGGTTCTAAACCATCTAATTTGTGCATGGGAACATAACGTTCATATGCAGATGATAAATGTCCATCAGCACCACGCTCTAACATACTTTTTTGGGAATACGCATAACTACGAAGTTTCTTTGGTTCTTCCGCTGATTCCATCAATCCAGTCATTTTTATACTTTCAGGATCAAATGCAATCAAAGAAGTACCCCTACCCTCATGAGTATTAGAATAAGAAACACCATCATAACCCTTATCAATCAAACGCTGACGGATTTCTTGATTATATTGTTTACGGTGTTTATATGCCTCATTATGAGTATACTTATCATGCTCATCTTTAGAAATCAATTTCTTTTTCAATAATTGATCAGCTATATTATCCGCATGAAAAGAACCAACATCAGTAAGTCTCAATGGATTATAAACCTTTATACGTGCTTTATAGATATGGCCTTCACCACTCAATCTATTTTTAAGGACATGTTGTGCTTGATCCTTAGAACCAAAATGTGCGCCCAAATCACCCAATGTTGTGTCAAATTTATCAAAATGCTTATTGGTAGCATGATACCAAGTTTTTCCTTCCTGATAATATTCAATCAATAAATCTTTAAAAGTGGCCATATATCAATCCTTTTTCAATTATTTATATAACCACAATTACGTATTCTCAAAAAGCAATGATGTTAACCATTCAGTTCCGCATACATGCGTTTATAATTGTCCTCGTACTTTCTGTTGAATCCCATTGTTGATAGCCAATATTCATCCGTTTTATCTTTGTTACTGATGCGTGAAGATAATCTAAGATAGTTTTTGTATATCTCAACTTGGCTTAATCGTATCTTCTGAAAATATTCATGACTTATGAATGAACCATGCATGACGCATTCTGTAATAAGCTTCTTCAATATATAACCATGACCATAATGTGAAACAACAACTCCACTATCAATCAATGTAGTACACGTTTCTTCAAGTATTTCTAAACGTGTTTTGTTTTCAAGTTCACCAAGTACCAACAAAAGTCTCTGTAAACCAAAACCAACATCTATACATGTTCCTAGAGTGTTGACGATATTACCTATCTCAATATTATTCTTATAGAACTCCGTACAGTAACCGCCTATACTACCATCCGACCAAAGACATTCTTCATCTTGTCGAACTTCAACCTCATATTCATCATAAAAAGATTTCCATTCATCAAATTTATCTGGGTGTATGGTGACGTAATCCGGGTGTACATTGATAGAATGACAAAACTCCATCATAATATCAATTGTTTGTTTGACTGTATATTCACGAAAAGAGAAAAAACCAAGCATATCGAAAACTAAATGATGTGTCCCATCACCTATTTCATCAAGGTCATTCATTCGTAAGCATTTTTGAATATTGGAAAATGTACCTTTGTAAAGTACATCAGAAAACAATTTCTTGTATTGTTGCATCCCAGAGGTTGTGAATAACGTTGTGTTATCGGGACTTATAACACTGTTATGTATATCAAAAATAATTTTCTTATTTTTGAAAAAGTTTTTATAATGGTTTACCAACCAGTTGGTCGTAAGTCTGTTGCGTTTAGCGATGACATAGCATCCTCCTATTAAATATTACAAATATTTACATTGGTACTCTATTGGAGGCTCGAACTCCATTCTAAAGACTGAGAATCAATCGGTTTACCCATAACCTAATAGAGTATATCCACAAAAAGTGGATTGAAAACATTATACTAAAGGATTCGAACCTTTGTCTCACGCAGCCACCGCACTACCATAGTTAAGGGAATTGAACCCATGTGTGGACTTATTCGGGCGCACGTCTTATCCGCTAGACGAAGTATAATACATGGTGGGGCCGGTTAGAATCGAACTACTCGTCGTGGCCACCTACCTTCTTTTTCGACGGCAGGCTCAACCCTGCTGGTAGGAAACAACCCCATTGTTATATTAACTTATCTGTAATATTTTCCATGACATATAATTCAAGGTCTACTACAGTATTATTTTTAAAAAAATATAATTTACAATCATAATCCATATTATTATAAACACAAAAAACATCTGTGCTATAAAACTCTGCGTTCCTATATATTGAATTATTAATTATAATTTTATATTCTTTTCCGTTAATAACATCAATTATTTTTTGACAATTTTCTTTTGTTAAAACAATTTCCATAATAATCTCCATTGACTTATTGTAACATATCTACACAAAAAGTCAATGGAGAATTGGTACTCCCGACGAGAATCGAACTCGCATCTCCGGGGTGAAGGCCCGGTGTATCCGCCAATATACTACGGGAGCAGATTTGGCACAGTAGACGGGATTCGAACCCGCATCAACCTGATTGAAAGTCAGGAATCCTAGACCAGTTAGACGACTACTGTATAAAATGGTGGTAGCGGTATCTAAACACCAATGATATAATTTTTATTCCATATTTTCTTCATTTTTTGAGACGGCTGATAATCTTTAACTCTTCGTTTAAATTGCATTATCATTGACTCTCTACTTTTATAATATCCAGTTAAATGTGATGCTATTTCATAGCCATACATTGTATAAATCTTATACAAGAATTCCCAATCAATACTATCCAACTCATTTTTCTTTTCTAGGTGTTTATTAATTTTCTCGGATTTTTTTTGTTTTTTATTAATTTTTTCTATTAACTTGTTTTCTTTTTTTATTTTATCACTTTTATATTTTTCCCAATCACAAACTCTTCCCGGTTCCCACCCAATATCTAAAATATCACTTTTTAATATTTTTTTGTTTTCCTCAAGTGTAGGGTTGTGTATCCATTTTGTCCCATATTGGCTATTTTGCTTCCCACTTCCAATGTCAGACATCCTTTTTGAGAAGTCAATTTTAAGTTTTTCATATCTTTTGGCCGTAATATAGCGTTGTTGATTTCCACTGCTACTTCTTAGCATCATTAAAAACGCATGGCACATTTTGTAATATTCTAATGACTCTTTAGTGTACATCTTGGTCAATAATAAATGGCATATAAAGTGTTCTTTAGCTGTTAATTTAACCAGATTTAATTTATCATTTGAACCACCTAAACAACGGGGAACAATATGATGTTCTTCTGTATAACCAGTTGCAACATTAATTTTTCTTTTTTCAATAATCGAATAATATATTTTTTGATAGTTCATAACAATCCCCTTATAAACTATTTACAGTAAACAACTTATAAAATACTCGAACCTACGATGTTTCATTGTCACGGATTTACAGTCCGCTGATTTCGCCGCTTATCACACACTACCATATTTCGGAGGGAACATCCTGAATCGAACAGGTTGTCGAACCAGCCACTTCTTTAACGACGCAAGTTTTACAGACTCGCTGCGGCATATACTCCCATACTATTTGGCGCACCTACACGGATTCGAACCGAGATGATCTGCTTGAAGGGCAGACAGCCTAACCGTTAGCTGATAGGTACAATTTTTGGAGGGGGCTGGTGGATTCGAACCACTTGTAGAACCAACCTACCTTTTTTTACTACGCCGGATTTACAGTCCGGTGGCAGGAACAACCCCCAAAAACAAAAAACCCCGAATATTTCTATTCAGGGTTCCAGAAGATTTTCTGCTTTTCTTTAGACAGCAGCAACCTCTCCCGCAACCCCGCTGGATTCATAATACTCATATGCGTAAACAGTGTAAATTGCGTTCATGATTCTTACTCTCTAAAATTTCAACTTCGCACTCAATGGTAGCGTATCACCAGAATTAATAAGACAGTTCGTCTTGATGTATGTAATTATATAGTGTTTTTTATGTGTTGTCAAGCATTTTTGCACATTCTTTTTCAACTTTTTCCATATCTTTTTTGAACTTATCTTCAAACCATTTTGAATAAATTTTCTCCCACATAAAAAACTCATAGTCTGTATCAACACCAGCATAAAAATTTTCTTTGTGTAGATAAAGCCATTCTTTTTTGATATAATTATCAATTATATCTATATCACAAGGAGATATTAAAAGCCAAGACCACCATTCGGTAGAGTATTTCAACGTTCGTATAAAATAGTCTTTGTCATCAGGATATAGTTCACACCATTTATTCATATACTTGACATCTTTAATATGTTCTTTAAGTATAGAATAATATTCAGGGTATTTTTTTACTATTTTATAAGAAAGCCAGCTTGATTTCTTTATATATTCAATCATAGTTGGCAGAGAAGATTCATCTACCTTTGTGACCCAATTATAAGCCGCTCTAGCATGTGTTATTTGTGAAGCGACATAATCCTTAGTTAGTTCTTCACATGTTTGTATTTGATCAAATGCGCCGTTATAATCACGGGTTATTTTATAATAACTATACTTTCGTTTAACGTAATAATCATCACCAATTAAATGATTAATTGATTCCGCATAGTTCAGACCATATAAACACAATTTCTCGTTTTTTATGCCCGTTGCAAAATATGTTTTCATAACTTCCACATAAAAAGAACCCCGCCATAAGACGGGGTTTATACACATTAGACTATCACGCAGCCTTCTTTGACTTGAATCCGATGTCATAGCGGTCAGCCATGATAGCTTCAAGCATAACATCACGTGGAGTCATAACAACTGCCTCGTCAAACTTCGCAGCCAATACAGGCTTCATGATGGAAGGGCTGAAACCCGACACAAGAGCAGTACCCTCAGTGTCAAACTTCACAGGAACATTGTCTTGCGAATGAAGATTCCAGAAGATGATCTTAGGAAGATCATAACCAGCCTTCTTAAACATTTCCTTAGCAGCCTTGAAGCCAGTAGGATTCTTACGTCCACCATAACCGCTTGCCTCGATTTGGTCAAATTGCATGTCACTCAAGATAACCAAGTGAGTTGGCATATCCTTTTGTGGAACATTGTTCTGCACAGCCACACGCAAAATTTCGGCAAAAGCAGCTTGCAAGTTTGTGTTGTAGCCACAGTTATAACCACGAACATAGTTCAAACGGTTACGCAATCCAGTGATTCCGTTGACATTGCCCAAGGTTGCCTTTTCGGTGAATGTCAAGTACATGCCGTTGTAAGCACCCTTAACACGTTCTGCCAAGTAAAGACCCAAAGATACCGAGATATCCATACAAGTCAAGTTCTTTGTACCACCAACCGAACATGTCATGGAACCAGAGATGTCGATCATAGGCAACAAGTTCACTTCTTGACCAACATAGTCAGGCAAGGACTTCCATTGTGCTTCAAAAACAACATCGTTCACGCCGCTATAATCACGGGCCAAGCCAGTGTAGACATCATGAGGAAATACTGCCGAGGCATTAACCTTTGCGGTTCCATTGGACAACGATTCCTTATACTGGTTGAAGTGTTCCAAAGCGTTGCGTTGGAAAGCACGAGTATAGATTGTCATTGCCTTAGAAGGAACATGGTTAAAGTTGATACCAGACCATTCCTTGCTACACATCTTCGATTCAACAACATTAGTCAAATTAACCAAGGTCTTACGGTAAAACTTAGGAGTCCAACCGAATGCGATGCGCAAACGTGCAGCAGTTTCACCCTTACGAGGTGCCCACTTTGCAGCCAAACCATTGCCATCGGTAAGAGCCTGCTTGTACAAAGCAACAACCTTGTCACGGATACGTGCGTCTGTAGTAGCAGTGAACAATGTCAACAAGTCGTCCCAGCGGCCAACTTCTGCTGTCTTCTCAAGGAAGTTAGTGTCAAGCAAGTAAACAGGCTTGACATCAGCAACACGCTTCATAAGCTTACGGAAAGTATCACGTTCACCTGCGCCGCCACGGATGTCACGGATAAACAAAAGGTTACGCAATGCGAGTTCAGGTTCTTCACGCAAAGCCTTATCAAAGATTGCAGTCAAATCTTGACCACGGGCAGCCCCGGCCTTACCGAAAAGGTCAACGTTAGCATCAAGGGTAGACTTGAATGCCTTAGCACCATTAGTGGTAGTTGTTTGGTTAGCCTTCTTAGCTTGCTTTGCTGTTTGTGCGTTTACTGCGTTAGCGAATTGGTTTGTCATTTTGTTTATCCTCTATGTGAAAAAATTGATTATACACGGAAATCGTGTTGTTGTCTGTTAAAGTTGTGTTACAGAAAATATTAAAGTTCTTCTGCACTAGAAACTATTTCAGCTTCCATCAGCGATACAAGGTCTTTGAGATATTGAATAAAGTCCTTATCATCACCTGTGGTGATTGGGTTCTTTATATTAGCAGAAGTCCCTATGAAACGTTTTCCGTCTATAAGAATTTCAATGCGGTGGGATGTTTGTGTGTAATCGTTCATTTTATTATCTCAACAGATTGTATTTTTACTTATGCCAAAGTATATTGCAGTTAACAATCTAAAATTAGCTGGAAACATTTTCTTTTTTATCAGTGTTTAAGACAGATTATTAGAAGTTTGCTGTTAGTTTCCATATCGGTGATTTTATGACTTTCACATCATAAAATCCAGTACAACAGGAATGTATCTTTGTGGGTTTGAACCACGATGCCGGATTTCTCCGATATCTTATCCTAAATGTTTGCTGTTACATTCCATAAAGCTTTGACGCTGAACGCACTTGGCCCTACTTTCGACACCAAACTTAGTTTCCTAAGAGTTTTACAGGGATTTCCGGTTTCGCATCATTCACGGGTCTTTTGGTGTGATATTATTTCAATCTTTTCAGCAAAAGAACGTCAAATAAAAAGTTCACACATTTATTATTGTTATTTTGTATGAACTATAAAAAGTGAGTGCCACACTTACATACACTCTGATCGTTACGTCTAGTAAGCCAGAAAACATCATCGCTTTCTGTCGTAACCCATTCACATACTATAACAAATCACATCAGTTTTGTCAAGCACTTTTTGACATTTGTTTTATCACGCTTTCCAAACTTAAATCACCAATTAGTGAGTCAACATTTTCAAACTTTGTAAATTGAAAAACTGATTTCAACAAGCAACGCATCATATCCATTTCACCAGAGGTCATATTGTCTATGATGATTTTATTATTTTGTGGAAGACCCTTAATATCCTTTTCCTTACCCAATTCTATTTGTATTTGCATCTTTGTAAACTCCATTTATTTTATTTTCAACCGCAGAAGCAACAAGTTCAACATATGATATTTCATTATTTGCATATTTCAATATATTAAGTGCTTCTTCTTCGGTAAGGTCACTTAATTCAAGGCAAAATTTTGCTTTTTTGTTTAGTTCAGTTAAATCATATGTTATTTGTATGTTCATTTCATTTTTTCCACATCAAACTCTGGAAACATAATTACAGCTTCTTGATAATATCCCTTACCATTCTTAGCATAATATTTCCACAAATCACCATTTTCATCACCACTTCCGCTAAGAACGAAAAGTAAATCAGGATATTTCTTACTAAACTCTAAAACATCGGGTTGAGCGTCATACCATTTACATCTATCTTTTGTTTCACCGTCATTATAAAGTGCATATTTTGCATCTTCATTCAACTCTAATAATACTTCAATTGGTTCATAAACATTGTTATTATTTTCATCAACAACTTGAAGTTCATAATCAGTATAATAACCCATACGTATCTCACAAAGGTTCTAAAACAATAATGTAATTTGGATATATCATTCTTAACATATCCACGATTGCGTATCCATACATTTCATAACGACATTTTAATGCCATATAAGATGCCATGTTTAAACCAGCGGTAATGATATTAAATGTTCCTATATTTGGAACTTCATTTTTTGCCTTAATAAAACTTTCAATTTTATCGCTTAGTTCTGGATGAAACTTGGTGATACTATCTATAGGAATATTATTACCTTCAACGTCCCAAAATACTTCATTATTATTAACACATATTGAAATATAATTAGGTGTGTTACCAGCAATTTTGGAAACATTGGTAATATAATCGTTCAATTCAGCGGAGGTATCATGACATTCACATGCATGATAGTAAAATGAGATATACATGTTATATGCCAATGTGATTAAGAAAAGAAGTGGTAGTTGATTCGACGATAAGGACAACTACCAAAAACCTTAGCTATCTTATCTGCAATTAAGCAGCGATTGCCCAAACATTATCGTTTGCATTTATTTTTGTTTGCTGTTATTGTGCAAGATGCACCGAAGAACGCCCTTCGAGTTGCAATTTTAATATACTCACCAACAAATCGAAGCCATTAATACCCCAAGAGTTTAAAAAATAATTGGTGGAGTATACGGGAGTCGAACCCGTGTCTTTGTCATCTTTCATTAAAATTGTTTACAACCATTTTGGTGATTAGTTACTATAAAATAAATTAGTAACCAACCATGTTACACTCTTTTTGGATTCGAACCATAGTCTTCGCCATCACGCCTGTCTATACCAAAAATATACCAGAATCGAACTGGCCGACAGCACCCTTCCGGGGGACGCTCTACCATTGAGCTATTAAGAGTCGGTGCATTGTATTGGAATCGAACCAATGTTCCCCCATCACGCTTGTCCGCCAAGTCTAGTTCGGAATCGAACCGAAACAAGTTATCGGGTTATTTTGCCACTAAATTAACAATGCATTTCTGTCAAAAGACAGAATTTATTAACAGGAAATGTTTGTACCCCTTTTATAAAAAGTCAGTTTCACAGTCGTTAGACTCCACCTTCTTGATATACCTTTCGGTTTTAAGTTGCCATATAACGTTCAACTAGCTCTTTTTGTTTGTTTGCAACTAGTTGCAAACCATTCCCTCAGAACTCTAAACTGAGATAGTTTCCTAAGAAACAGAGAGTTGACCTAACCAGTTTAACACTTTATACACACTTAGAAATGCATATAAGCTTAGGGTTCACCCCTTAGTTAAGTGGTTTTTCAACCAATCATATAGTAAGGTATGATTGTTGCTGCTCACTTCCTAACGATGAACTTGCATCATCACGATCTAAAAAGACCTCACGCTGCCATATGTGGTCAGTGCTAATCAAGTTAGCAAAGATTGTAGCGGCAGCATGCATAGCTACAGTTTAACCACGTTTGGTGCCATCAACGAAAGCAATTGTTAACTTTCTACATGTCCGAAGAACATGGTGGCCAAGGTGATCATCCAATAAAGGATAATAATGTGTTGGTAGGCAGGTTTTACAACCCCGATTGCACGGGAACGGATTTCTCCGAACCGGAACAAAAGTCAGTAAACTGAATCTGATCCTAGACATTACTCTACTGTTTCCTTTCGTCCACAGAACACAAAATCGGTGATTGTTATAAACAAAATGCCCATAACAATCCAGTCTAAACGTGTCTACAGTATTAGTGTCCACACGGGCAACTTTTCCTCTACCACACCCATTTGTTTAGTTGCCATCATACAAATGTTATAGTGTTTAAGAGCGGAGCCGTACCGACGATTCGAACGTCATGGGTTATGCCTGTTATGCAAACATAACTCTTATTGATTCATACCAGCAGCCATCTGGACTCGTACAGCATATTGTGGTCAGACTTTGAACCTGTTACACCGCTTTACCAACGCAACATGGACTTACTCTCTAAGAATGCCAGTCACTTTGCCGTAAAATTTATATAGCGGTAGGCTTACTCACAATTGGTGCATTATATCACAATCATGTCATACAATGCAAGCTTTTGATGATTCTAACTGTTGTCATTTTCACCATCAAGCAGTGTTTGTGTAAACTTTTCATCAGGAATGTTAGTCGCTGCTGAATGTTCACGTATCAAACTAATTTGTTCTTGTGACAAAGGCCCATCATCAAGTTCGTACATTTTAACACCTCTTTTTGTTAACTTTAAATGCCTTTAGGTGTTGGTGCTCTATAAGACAGTTAAGCCATATAAAGCCGTTTAACAGGAAATGTGTGTACCCTTGGATTTTAAGCGGCCATATACAATCCGCTAGTCATTTATTAATGTGTGCCAACTCCACACCGCACTTTCACATAGTTTTTAATGGATAAAGTGGTTGCTGATCATTTCCTAATTTTTAAAAACATCATCTTTCGACTAGTTTTCGGTAGCGAGGGTGGGATTTGAACCCACGATCTTTTGGTTATGAGCCAAACGAGAACGGCCAGACTTCTCTACCTCGCAGGTGGTTAATAACGAAATCAATCATTACTAACCCATTGTTCTCAACATGTAGATATTATATAGTGTTTTTCATCACAAGTCAACACACTTTTATCAATTCTTCGAAAATTTCTTTGAAACCTGCAACTGCCTTTTTCTCAACATATTGTATATCCAGAGGACTGGAAATATATGCTGGATCAGGGTCTATATAATAAACCTTAGAATCAATTGGCAAATAATTTATCAGAGATGCCGCTGGATACACCTTCATAGAAGTACCAACTACAATTAATAGGTCAGCCGTTTTTATTATTTCGATGGCAGACGGTATCAATGGAACATCTTCACCAAACCAAACAACATGAGGTCTTAATGGAAACCCATCAGGCGCTACATCATCTGGATATTTTAAATCTTTCCCATCTTCTATCAAATAATAAGTTTCTTTATTTTTTGAAGAAAACAATACATTTGACAATTTGGTATTTGAAGACTTTGCGTATCTTATGTTTCCATGCAAGTGCATAACATTTTCAGTTCCTGCCCTTTCATGTAAATCGTCAACATTTTGTGTTATGACATAAACATCATAAAAATCTTGCAATCTTGTAATTGCTTTATGAGCATCGTTTGGTTGAGCATTAACAACTTGACGACGACGTTGATTATAAAAGTCTTGAACTAAAACTGGATTTTTATACCAAGCTTCAATTGTAGCCACATCATCAACATTAAAGTTTTCCCACATCCCATCAGAATCACGGAATGTAGATATCCCACTTTCAGCACTTATTCCTGCGCCGGATAAAACAACTAATTTCTTCATATTAAATCCATTTAAATGGTAAATTATAAACTGTATGGGTTCCCTGCATCAACCTAATTTAAATCTAAGTTGACTATTAGTTTCTAACGGGAGTGGTAATTGGTTCGATGTTGATTAAGTTCCCTTGAGAATGTCATCAACTCGCTTAACCCACCTTGTTCATCTTTCAAAGAGATGAATCCTCTGTTCACAATTCATGGAATTGTTCCAGCCCGTACCATACGTGCAAAATCACTGATACACACTTACGCAATTTATAATTCAGACAACAAACTGTCAATTTTAGTGTTTCCACAAACCTTTGATCTTACCTCTAGGAACGGTTAGACTAGCGAGTTCGTTGTCTGGTTTATCAGTATAACAGTTTCAACATACTCTGTCAACTCTTTCTGCGTACTTTTTATCGTTTGCGTTGGACATTGACATTTAGCGATTTGCTTCCTGATGTGGTGTATATTACATGGTTTTTTCGATGTTGTCAACCATCACGATAAGATTTTTCACCAACTACACAAATAACACCCATGTTTGATGCATTTGGATGTATGGTATGTTTATCATTATGGTTGGTAAACAAACGATCATACTTACCATGACCCAAGAAAAGAATAATTTCATTTTCTGGTATACTATCATCTAATAATACATAAATGGTTCTACCACTACGAAATATACTATGTTCCGTTCCAATTTTATACTGGTTATACATTTTTCTAGACATAGCCATGACATTCCCAACAGAGCGGCGGGTGCGCATTGCAATAAAAGATGATTGTGACGTTAAATCAAATATAAGCTGTTCGCCCTCTTTAACAAAAACACGAGGGAAAAAATTATTTGCCACTTCATTGATAGTAACATTACCGTCACTAAAAGGAATTAAATCAATAGAAAGTGTTATTTCTCTATTAGTATTGGTATTAGCAATAAATGCAAATACACCTTTATCTGAAAATGGTGTGGTTTGAAAATTACCTTGTATCAGTCGTATACATTCATCTACTATTTCATCAAAAGTATTCTTTGTTATATTGTCAATATTTCTGGTTACATCAACCCCGTCAATGTTATTTTTTTCAACACGAACTAGTGTATAATCATCTTTACCATAACCAATTTGGTACAACATATTATCATGTACAAACTCATGTTTAACATAATTTTCATCCCATGATTTTTCCCACTTATGGATAATTATTCCTTCATCATTAAACTTTTCATATATTTTATCGTAATTATTCATTCCACAACTCCATAGAAGGTGGATAAGGAGTTATGAACTTATCCACCAAGTTTTTTTATTTTTCTGTTATTAGACCTTCTTACGAACTATTTCAGTTTGCAATGTTTCCTGTACAGAAGTGATATAAACAACGCCATAAGGATTCTTTTTAGCTAATTCCATCGCAAAATCAGATGCCTCATCATAAGACATCAATTGCATATTAATACCAACAAAATACATTTTTTCATTTTTTGTTTGTTCCGGCATCTGAATGTTGTCCATAATTTTTTCTGCTGCATTAATCAGTGTTTCTAGATTTTCTTCAACCGTAATATTGTGAATAGGTAATTCGTTAAGACGATTAACAGCGCCATTGGTATTCATCTGACATATGTTTGTGTTTTTAATGGCGGTTTCATTCTCGTATTCAAAATCATCTTGGAAATCAAGATCGACAAATGTTGGCACAGTTACATTATCAGCAATATCACCCAACATGCTATCAACAATTTCACTAACAGTTACTCTAAAACGTTCACCAGACAAAGGCATTGTAATACGATATTGATTTTTTGCACACATCAATAACTGCACAAGTTTATCACCATTTACACGAAATAATTTATTAGATGATTTGTCAAAAACATATTGTTTATTGGTATTTTTTAAGTAATATAACATTTTTTTCTCTAAAAGGAAAACTCACCTGAAAGTGAGTTTTGATTAATTTATTATTTTATTTGGAACTATTTCTTGGAACATCCAATGTTCATTCGTCTGAACATGGTTCTTACGAACATACTTGGCCAAGTTTTTCGAAGCATCACTGTAATGAAATGAATTGGCATTACGCACCACATACCCTTCATGTCTTTCCTTATGTGGTAGGAAAGCCTTCTTAATTTCAGTTTCATCATATAATCCACGATATATGACTTCAACCGGAACCAATTCTAGCATTTCTACCCACTCAACCGTTTCATCCCACGAAAGACACATATTATGTTCATTCCATATTGAAAAAACATACAAATATGCCTTCAAGTCTTCATAATGAATACTATGTTTGGCGTATAGGTTTTCACCACACACACGCCACCCATGAGGTAGTAAGTGGGCACGGTCACGCCAATAGGCTTTCACAAAATCACGGGAAGGGTGATTACCACTATCAATACTTCTCGCATGACAACGACCAGAAGGGTATAAAGAAGTACAATTATGAACCAAAACACCATTGGCAAAATAATTATGAGTGGTTGTCTCGATGTCATATTTTCCAGTATATCTTGAACCACTTATAAAATCAATACTTTTAACTCTAACATCTTTTAATTCTTGTTCATTAAAAGATTTATAATTTACATCTAATAATTCGAATTTATTTTTAAATAAATCCGGTAATTTATACTGCATAACAGGGGGTATATATTTGCATATCAACTCACAAAAATCATTAACTGAATGTGCCGAAATATGGATATAAAAATATCCATCACTATTGGTTAACGTTGTTTTTATACCATATATGTCAAAAACTTTACGGATGTTCTCACATGACTCCAAATCAAAACCACATGTTGATATATGCATAATTGGTAGCTTGTTATAACTAATATTTCCATCATCCATATAAAGTATAGCCAATGATAATGGTGATATTTCTTCAATTAACTCTTTAGGAAATATCTTTTTATTATTTTTTATCATTAACTGTTTAAGCAAAGAAATAGTGTTGCAACTTTTAGTCCATGACTTATATTTTTCTTTTTTACTATAACTATTATAATTTTTATCAATACATGACCCAGAGTAAACATCACCCAAAATAGTGTTTATGTAATTAGAATACTCAATATGTTCTAACTTATGGGTGTACTGCATAGTTCCATATTTTCCAAAAGAACCATCGCCTAATAACTTACCCAATATTATTTGTTTTTGTATGTCATGACATACTCTATTATTTTTCAAATGTTTTAAAACATTACCGATACTAACCTCATGTATTGGTTTATATACACCATCAACAAAAAAATTATGGGTTGATGTGCAAATTAATGTTTTGTATTTTTTACCAGATAAGTCTTCAAAACACACTCTGCACCAATCATTAGTATTTCCATTAAAAAAAGTTTTAGTAACAAATGATGGTATAATTTCTCCGTTACATTCACCAGCAACAATATCACCAATTTTTATTGAAGATATAAACTTTTTTGTGCCGTCATACATTAAAATAGGAGTTTTTGAAATAAAACATTCACCATCCATCTTAATAGTGACGACGACTTCATCCACTTCGGTAAATGGTGATTTAGCAACAACGTCATCATCTGCCACGGCTTCTGACCAAGGTAGGTGATGTGTTCTAAAGTATTTCGTCACATTATCCATGATATTACTCGGTTGGTTTAAAACCCATACTTTTGGAAACCTTATCAAGACACATTGCGTCAGCTTGCGCCTGTGTGTAAATTTTCGTCGTATCACATACTTGTGGTTCACTAGATGGTGCGCCATCGGTGACAACATTAGTGATTTGACGACGACAATTCTTCCCGCAACTTTCATCATAAGATGTAGTAGTTGTAGAATTTGGGCAACGCACGATCAAAACATTTGAGTCCTGAATGTCATAAAGCATACAATCAGTCAACCCCTTAATATTCTGAAATTGTGACTCAGAGGCTTGGCGCTGGTTGATAGGGGTATCAGGGGCACATGCTGAAAGACCAAAAGCCATTGCAATAATCATAAAACGCTTCATTTACGTACTACCTTCTTTTCATTAGCACCCTGTTTTGGTGCAGTTACAGTTACAGTTTGTTTTGGTTTCTCTACAGGTTTATCATCAGCACAAACACCATATTTCAACACAAAACAAAATACCATCATGCTATTCATTTACTCACCTAAATCTAAAGTATTATCAGCAGTCTTCACTGATGTAATATGGACGTAATATCCACGACCAAAAGAGCATAACCCCAAACAACTATGACCTAAATCAAACATGTCATCCAGTTCTATACCATACCAATCGGAAGCCCAACTATCGGTGTTATCGACAGATATTATACGCCCAAACTTACCTTTTGCACCACATTTATCGTATATGATTTGTATACGTTGCCCAATCTTTAACTTGTCGTCTTGTTCCTTCTCTTTTTTGGCCTTTTCAACCTTTTCTTTATTCTTAGAAGGACAACGATGCAAATCCGTGCCACGAGGATCATTAGACAAGCGCCAATATCCGCCAACTGATACCCAATGGAGATACGTTGTACCACACTTGTTACATGTTTTATACCCTCTGGGATATTGCATAAGAATCCATCACCTTTATGACTTTGTTACACATCAAAGAATCAAATTGACCAATATGACATTCATCCTTTGGTATTCCCAATTTATTAGAAAGCCATGCATATGCATCTGATCGTGACATTATACCATTTTTCCACAACATGTCAAATCTGGAATGAGCTTGTATACGTTTAGAACGTAAAGATTTATTGGCAAGAATACCATGAGGTTTATTCGTTCCACCAATACAACCAACATAGGCATCACAATCATAACAACGCCAAAAACGTTTTGAAAACAAATCAGGTCTATGTGGATATAAGTCAGAGCCACCAATATATTCTGCTGGCTTACCACAATAATTACATATTACTGTCATAATATCCCTTTGGTGGCAATGGTGAATGATAAGATACCTCTTGGGTCGATGCAGAAAATACCATTAAGGGAATATAGGGTTGATAACTAATAATTTCACCCTTTACTACCAATGCCCATGAACCGTCTTTTGCAGTAACAGTGCCAGAAAAGTTTTTAGGTGCAGTCCCCAATTCTTCAATAATTTCATTAAGAGCGTTCATGTTTTATCCCCACTTAAACGTTTTTGTATTCTTTCACGATTTATTATCATTGCATTTTCAGTCGGCACATAATCACCAAACCAATCCTGATGTATATCTAAACACAAGTCTTCATCTGGTATCGGATTAGGCGTATAATGTCGTCGAATCATATCATCTATAAGCAAATGATATCTCTCCAAGATATACTTCAATTTGTTGTAGAAAAATAAAACATGACCAGTTCCTAGTGTATATTCACTAGGCTGTTTATATTTTTTATGGAAGTTAAACTTGTTTATTCCTTTAGATTGTGCAGATCGTACTAAAGCAAATATACGAACAATTTCCCTATATTCTGCAATCAAATGTTCACGGGTTAGTTCAGATGGTGGAAGGACATTAATTCTTGTCATACAAAAACTCCGAAAACACTAGTATAGCATTTTCGGAGTTATTTTGTCAATCACGGTATACCGCTAATATTGATTCGTAGTTGATAAAGTAATACTCAACACCATCAAACTTAGCCTTTGGGGGTGATGTTGAAATCAATAATTTATCCCCTTCATAAATGTCCTTATAGGATTCATTTGCACTAACTACTTTAAACAAAGGTGGACTTTCATCGGCACTGCCTAGATACAACCCAGACTTGCTCTTAGCCTCAACCTCAATTTTAACTGCCACTAACGTCTTGTTTTTCGATATTAATTCCATAATCCTTTCCTAAATTTACTCTTAAACTTGATGTTTTAATAACACCAATATATTCATTACGATTGATATACTTTATATCTGTTGGATTAACCAAAAAATATTCGTCTTTGTGGGTATTATACGTTATACCAAAATCATGTAGGGGACAGTTACCCTCTTCAATAACAAGAACTGTTACTAAATCCCCATTTTTGTTATCAATCCACTTAACTATTACATTTCCATTTATAGGAGTCATATAGAAAGCCCCCCGAACGTAGATTTCATTTCCTTTTCAAACTCTTCATACGTAATCTTACCTTCCTTAAACCACATGGCAAGTGTTTCTAAAGGAACTTTACGTTTTGGTATTTTCAAAACAATAGGCGAAGTTAAAGATACCTTTTCTTTCATCTTGGATACTTCATCTATAGAATCTGACGTTGCAAATATTCCTTCATTACTTATTGTAATATATTGTGCCCAATGGGGAAATTGATCAATCTCTATGGTAACAACACTAGGCCCACTTGTTACCACATTAGATGGTATCGCTGTTTGTGCTGATACCATTCCAGTGATAGGAGGGCGACTATGAACTTGTCTTCGAGAGTCACGATATTCTTCGTCTGTAACTGGAACAAAGAATTGTAAATCTTCTTGTTCAACATATATTTCTTCTTCTGATTCATCTTTAACCACAAGATCGTTATCTCCTTCAACACGAATCAAGGGATAAATTTCTTGTGGTCTAAATGAAAAAGAATCATCGGTTGATTTTACCCAACGTAAATATTTTATGCCTTTTAGTTTATCTTTTAAAGCCATAATAATCCTTTATTTTATAATGTACTGATATTCACCAGTAACTTGGTTTTTAACACGAGCGCCATTCAAAGATAATATAGAACCATTTTGCACATTAATCAATTTTTCGTACAATTCAGGAGTTCTTTGTTTATTAATGTTACACTTGTAAATTACATTGGAATCGTTCAAATCGGCAACCGTTATTGTTGCGCTCGTTGAACTACTGTAATGACCAGAAATAAACTTACCTTCTATATGTGTTAACGCTTTAGTTTCCATTTTTGTCTTCCATTGTCTTGTTGAATATTTTAATTGATTCTATCAAATAATCTATATGTTTACTTATATTAGAAACATATACAAAAGTTTCATCACTATCAATTGAAATCATGATTACTACCTGTTTTATTTTAATACCATACATTTCGTAAAACATAACCGCATAAGCAGTTGCTTGTGCAAAGTAATGTGGTATTTCTTCAAACTGCTTTGGTTTGTTTGAAGTTTTAAAATCTATTACGGAAGGGACGCCATCGTATTCTGCTATGCAGTCAACAGTACCGGCCAATTTCAAACGTTTAGAGTACAATGGTGTCTCTAAACAATATATATTGTCTATTTTGTTAAGTGTTTTCGACAACTTTTTGAAACGATGATACAATATAACGTTATTGCGAACACTATCCGATATGTCAATATTCGACAAATATGATTCACATAAAGAGTGAATGCATGTACCTATGTTAGATGCCTGTGTTGAGACTTTCTTTGCAAATTCCTCACCAACCTCACGCTTCCAATTCTCAACCCAATCCTTTTCTCGTTCACCTAAAACAGTAGTGACAGAGAAAAGTGGATTAGAAGTGTCACCATCGACAATATAAACACGCCTACCATTCAACTCTGAACGAACAGCAGGTTCTATGTCAATAGGGAGTTTAAGATGAGTAAACTCCTTATCTGGCACAATCGGTTTGAATGATGGGCGTATCATGCGTTTTCAACATCGGTAATGATAACACCAACATCATCAGCAAAATCACGGATTTCCTTTTGAGCGTGGTCATCTCGACGCTGTGTAACCAAACGCTTCCAAGCTGCAAGATGACCTGTTGCATAATAGCTAGTCATCATAGCCTGTGGAAGCAAAGCACGAGCTTGTTCAGGACAAACTTTGAAAACACCATCATCCTTTTCAACAAACGAAGCATAAACATCATTCACCAAGTCAAGAACATCATTATAAACGGCCAATGCTTCTTCATGTTCATTACATGCTTCATCAAGAGAACCTTGTTTCTTATTTTCAGCACGTTTACGCAATACATCTGGGGTAAAGAATGTAGGTGGATAGTCAACATAACGACGACTTACTTCATTGAATGTAAACCCAACCATGTGCTTAAATCTCTGGCGGGCCACGAAAATCGGAACATCTTCACGAATGGTTACGTCAATAAAATATTCACGCTTTCCTTCCTGATAGAACTCAACAACAGGCTTATTATAAAGTCCGGGTTCATTCTCAGGATCAGCCTCTTCAAACATATCCAAGGTTGGGATATATTCAACCAAGCCGTCATGGCCTTCAATCTCTACTTGTTCTTCATACATCTTGTATGCCTTCATAGAGCCGGGGTAAACACTGGACAAAATTGTTTTGATAAATTGTGCAACAACTGGCTGGAACAAGTGTTCTGTTTCATCCAATTGAAGTAACTGAATCCAACCATAAAGGGAGTGACGAATTACCCACGAAGGCTTCCCATAAACAAATGCCTTTGCGAAAACAATACTGTTGAGGTTTTCTTGAGAAACAGATTGAATGAACCAGTCAATATCAAACCAATCTTCATCAAATGCAAATGTTTCACGAACATGAGAAAAAGGCGTCCAGTGACCATGAGATGCGAGATAGTTTAAAAGCTTTTGATCGCCTTCTTTCAACGACCCGTCATCATTAAACGAAGATTCTTTATCAAAAGATACACGTGCTGCATTAACGATAAAAATGTCATTATATGGTGTTTTTACTTGTGTTACTGTACTTTTGTTAGTCTTCAATGCGGGGGTTTCAATCAGGTTGTTGATAAGTGTATTAGTCATTTGTGTTACCTTTGTTATTTTTTGTAAATATACCAGCAAACCATTCAAATGTCAAGCATATTGAATAAATTTTTGGAGATTATATTATGTTTAAATTAGGAGATTTTGTTCTATCGGATTTCTTGAAAGAATCAAGTGATTCTTCATCAAAACGTTTAGTATTATTCATGTCCGCAACTGCTATGTCATTAGGTGTATTGATTTTGACAGTAGCATCATTTTACACAACGGTCGCTGATTCCCTTATGTGGGCTTTAACTATACCTTTATCTACTATGGCTGGTGTTTCATATGCTTCCGTGGAAAAAGAACGTTTAAAACTTGCACAAATGAAAGAAAATAAAAAAACCGATGGTGAAACAACAACAGATGATACAGGAAATAATGATGGAAAACAATAACCCTTTGATCGAGTTGGTTGAAAATAAAACAGTTTTAAGTGAAACTGTATACGCCAACGTCAATATGAACGAAACATCAAAAACAAAAACAAATATGGCAGAACTCATCGAGCCAGAAAATAAAGCATTACAGGGGTGAAAAATGGATATCAAAAAATTAATAGAAGAACTTAAAGTTGATGAAGGTGTTCGTCTAAAAGCATATACCGATACTGTAGGTAAGCGCACAGTTGGTGTTGGACGAAATTATAGTGACGTACCATTTAGCCGTGAAGAATGTCAAGCAATATTCGGAACAACCAGTATATCTTTCCACAACGCCGATGTATTTCTAAGTACAAAAGGGTTGACTATGGAACAAGTCGAGATGTTATTGAAAAATGATATAAATCGTTGCATAAAAAATCTTGAAGGTAAAGATTTCTGGGAAGTAGTAAAAGACATAGAAGGCCCAAACCGTGCTATTGTCAACCTTTGTTTCAATATGGGCATCACTACATTATTGACTTTTAAAAATACTTTAGGATTTGTCAAGAAAAAAGATTGGAAAAATGCTGCGCTAAATCTAACTAAATCTAAATGGTACACTCAGGTTGGCACACGTGGGCCACGTGTGATAAAACTAGTTTGTCCAGATTTTTATGATCAACCAGTCACGCCTGCGGCGGCTTCTGTAAAGAAAAAGAAATGATGAAAGGGAGTTTAAACTCCCTTTTTACATTCTTCACAATCACAATTATTCAAAATATTACAACTAGGGCAACCATGCTTTATATTATATTTTGTTTTCGGAAATTGTCCATGAATAGGGCACAAACAATATTTTTTGCTATACATATAACTACACTTTTTACAACCATGACCTTTTAAATGACTTCGTGCCAACTGTTCAAAATCACCATGAATAGAACATGTAATTATTACCTTTGAACAACTATTTTCATAAACTGTTTTATCATAATTATACTTATTACCATGTACTTTTTTAAAGTTTTCAATAACCTCATTATTTGATGGTACGCCATAATGACATTTTGGACAACCACCCTCTTTTTCATTTCGTAAATGATTATTTGGAGAAACTAAAAAATCACCATGTTTAGGACAAGTTAATATAACTTTTATATGTGAATGTGAATAATCTGTTTTATCGTAATTATACTTGTCACCGTGTACTTTTTTACTTTTCTCAATAAAAGATGATGTTGTTAACGCCCTTTTATTAACTGGTTTTATATTTCTACCACTACATGCATAACACCCACATTTTTTGAGAATATGATTATTTGGAAATTGTTCGAAATCGCCATGAACAGGACATGTAATGATTACTTTTTGTAAACTTTTTACATATACAGTTTTATCATAATTATACTTGTCGCCATGTATAGCTTTGGCTTTCTTTATGAATAATTCAGTTTTTGTTAACTCTTTTTCCATTGTGAATCTTCTTTTGGAAAAATATATGAATATTTTATTTCAATGTCGTTAACATTACCTTTATCATCAACATTTCCAGATGAGCAAAACCCTACAGTAAAATGCTCTCTGTCCAATGTGAAACCATTAAATACTTTTAAATCTGTTGTTAATCCTTTCTCCGTTACTTTAGCATTCTGACATATACCAACAACATTTTCCAAATCTATTTTAAAATCATCACGTATGCCGCTTAAACATAATATTTTGTTTTCATTTATTTGTTTAGACATAGATTCCAAAACATCATTACTATAGATAACACCATTTCTGGATACCGTGTTTGAAAGTGTTACCAAAATATCCTTTACGTAATTTTTCTTCCATGTTATATCAACAGTAGAAAATGTATTTTTATCATCATCAAATAATTCATAACCATTTTCAATACACTCATCAATAAACTCATTATAAGTTTCATCTGAATCAATTGGTCTAGAATTTATCTGTGATGTTATCTTTCTATAACTTTCGTACTTAGATTTAAAACCATCACGCTCACGTTTTATCATTTCATCATATGTTAATAATGGTAGCTTACCAATCAAAGAATGGTATTCCATGTATTCATTTTCCGATGGCAATGCCTTTTCATATAAACCGACATATTCATCATAACTTAATGAATTGTCAACTTTTTGTTTGTAAAATATTAGATAAGGGTATTTCATTATTATCTCACTTATAATTTTCGTTAGTCAATAAATGGTACAAAACAAAACCATGACCAACTTTTTTATATGGGTTGTTTACTACTTCTTTCAGTGTCAGTTTTTTCATTTTATATGCATCAAAATCACGAATAGCATAACATTCATATCCATCACATACTTCTTTATACAATTCCAAAAATACCGAATTATGTAAACAAAAATCAATGTATAGTGGAAAATATATTTCTTTTCTTGCAGAAACATAATCATACTTCACACCATCAACATAAGAATACAGTGGCTTTGCCCCTTTCCCCATAGGATAGCGATAAGCAAAAGAAGACTTGAATCCTCTTTCTCTCCATTCATACCATTTTTCATTTGGGGTTCCATTATCATCATGTTGTGGATATACTTTCGAAAATTGCCATGCGTTTTCAACATTATTAGCAAATATATCTTTAAACCTAACGTCATAATGAGTGAAAGGCGATAATTCTTTATACTTATCACCCCTTGATGTACAATTGACTTCAATGTATCCTTGTGGCAACAAGTCATTATATGAAATTGTTATAATTCTCATTTTAATATATTCTGTATATCTGAACTATAAATTGGCTGCACTTCAACTGCTGTGGTGCCATATGATTCAATATTAGTAGATGGTGGACTTAATATAGCAGATTTTGCTTTATCTGTTATTAACACTTCATAATTCATGTCTTTCGCATGTTCCAAGAAAGCTTGAAATTCATGTACGTTATTAACATCAACTGTTTCGACTACTTTACTATGTTGAACATACAAGAAGTATTTTGGCTTAACTGAATCCATGTATCTCTTATAAAAGGCATTATATGTTTCATTAAGGTCATATGACCCATCCGAAACCTTTTGTGTTTCATTCAATTCTTCCAAAATTTCTTCATATTTCTTTTTAGAAGGTATTTTTTTCATATGCTCTTCGTAAAACTCCTGATAGGTTTTATCAGGAGAACTTTTACGATAATATATGGTCATAGGCCAATTTGTCATACAAACAAACCGGATATGTCTGCGGGAGAGAATGTAGAAGGCTTCAATATCTTTCCATCTTCACGCTTTACACATTTTACTTCCCCATTGTCATCAACAAACTTAGAGAAATTAGAACGCTGAACTTCATCAAATGCAGCTTTAGACAATTCCTTAGACCAACCACGGGAACGCATATAACCAACAATAACCCAAATCATATCAACGCATGCATCTAGTTCCTCGACATGATCTTTATTACCATAGGCTTCCAAAAACTCTTCATATTCTTCCGTGATAAGATTCTTATACAATGCCATTGTGGTTTCATTCTTTTGTGTACCAGCAATGTCATTCCATTCCCAAATCTTCTCAATAATAGTGCCCAATAGTGGTTCAACAGGGTGAACATTATGTTCTAATCTATCAACAGTATAAACCCTCGCTGAAAACCCTTTTACTGTTTCCTCAATTATCTCATTTATTTTTTCCTTACTCATGTTCCCAACATCAACATAAAATACTTCACGATCTTCCATTTCTTTAATCCTTTAATCCAAATTCAATTTTTTAATCTTATCAACCAATACGTCTTTTTCATTGCTATTTCTAAGCTTATTCAATTCATCATTTACTTTAGAGATTTGCTTTTCTAAATCTAATATATTATCTTTAGTAAACGAATAGGATGGTATTGATATAATCTTTTCTGAAATATCATTCGAAACATTATTTCCAAGTGAACAAACATATGAAGCCAATTCTTTCTTAGTATAATTTTTCAGATTGATTACATTTTCAACAACATTCGTAATAAACTGTTTTTTTACAGTCATCTCCAAAAGACGTTGTTCAGTTTGATTTATACTGTATTGTAACGAATCTTTTGTCTTTTGTAAACGATAATTACAAAAATCTTTCACCAAATCTTCAACTGATGTGAAAATACGCAACTTCCCATGTTCATCAACAGTTGAAATATTCTCTGTTTCTGTTTTCATTAATCCAAAAAACTTAGTAATGTCCTTGTCAATAGCCTTATTTTGTTCTGGTGAAGTATAGACCACAAAACGAAAACCATTCTTATTACATTCATCATCAAAATCATTTATTTTATTGGCATTTTTAAGTCTCAATAAAATATTGAAGTATTTTTCACGATCATAACCAATAGGCAATTCTTTAATGACATAAGCCTCTTTACGCCCAACCTTTTCTTTATCAACAATACCATATGTTGCCCATCTCCCATCCTCAAGCAATTCAACTTTCCCATTGAAATGTGGATATTTTACCTGCATAACTGTTTTTATTTTTCCTTTAGTCAGGTATTCCAAACATGCTTGCTTAACATCTTTCCATTCACGAGGAAGAATGTTACTCGCAAAGCCCACTGCAACGCCTGAAATGCCGTTTATAAGCGACCACGGAATAACAGGTAGGTAAGTTATGGGTTCTGGTGTATCGGCCTTAAAATCGCAAACAGAGGTGTCTATGAAGGTATCTTTAAACTTGTCGGAAAGGCTAACATAAATGTAACGGGGGGCCGCTGATTCTTGTATTAGACGAGAACCGAAGTTACCATGACCATCGAATAATGGAATGTTGTTTTTCCATGATGCAGCCATACTAACCAAAGCATCTTGAGCAGAGGTTTCGCCATGAAGATATTCATATGAACTAAGTGAAGACCCTAACTCTGCTACCTTTACTTTTTTGTGTGCTGCCATTTGTAATGCGGCATATATCAATTTGCGTTGAACAACTTTCAAACCATCAATATAGTTTGGGAGAGCACGTGATTGGATAACATACAATGAGTAATCCATATAATGTTGATTGATGTAATCAGTAACAGTTATAGGCGATAACAAGTCGATATCAATCTCTTGTTCCTCTACCTTTTTTCCTTTTTTCATTTTTTAAATCCATTTATATGTGTTTAGTAAAAATATGTAAATTATGTGATAATAGTTAAAGCCGATATCTTAACGATATATCGGCTTTTCATTAATTTCAACAATAGCAAAATTTACAAATGTCGGCGGCGATTGTATCCACTTACGACCGTTAATATCAGCATCAGCAGAAGAAGTGACAACACATATTTCCAACTTATCATTTGCGTATTCATTTTTAAGACGTTCTACGTTTCTAGTGAAGTTATACGCATTTGTTTGGAAAAATGATTCTTTAGTAACCATAACTTCCTCAAAACGTCTAACTCCTACAACACGTTCTTTATTATATGTGACATACTTACTAGGAGTAGATTCTGCAATAAGTGTCAAAATGCGGTTATACATTGCACCGAGAGAATCATCAACCAGTTCATTTTTAACTTCATTGACATGCTTAACACCCCATAAAGTAATAATTTCATCATCTTTTAATGGTTCTTCTTCTGGTACAACATCATCAACACACGCTGAATCATACTCAAGACCGCCATATACGAGAATATTTGGGTCTTTACTTAAATCTATTTTATTAACCATTATAGTATTTCCTCTGTTATTATTTTTTTAATAAATTGTGTCGGTGAATAATGTGTTAGTAGTATCCACTCTGTTTTTACATTTCCATCAGAATCTTTATATTCACAGCATATTTCCAATATTTGTGCTTTAAAATATCTAGATTTAGATTTTTCCTTTAATTCATTTTTAAATAATTTAGTAACAAATGCACTTTTAACACCAATTACTTTCATATCTTTTGGAACATAAATTAACATTTGATTTTCTTTCAATTCAAATAATGCCTTGTCAATTTTCTCATACAATTGATTTCGCTCTTTTTCAACAGCAGCTTCACAAAATGACTTATAGTTGTCCATTGCTATCATTATGTTATTCTCATCACGCTTATCGGCATTAGTTTGGGTAAAAGCTAACCCATTAAACTCTATTGATGAATCATTTATTTCCAAGTTAGTTACATCCAATTCCATTGTATTCATTTAAACTCACCCAACAACCATTTCTTTCTCATATCAGAATCATCTCCGAAAGCCATTTCTAAATGACGTTTATCAGATTCCGACGATAATGTTATAGGAACCAATTTAGGATTATTAATGCACTGTTCATACACTTCTAGTGGCATAGTACCAAGACCTTTAAAATATGTTTCCTCATAACCCCTTATATTCTTCTTATCTTTATTGTATTCATCAAACGAATAATAAAGTCTTAAATCATTTCCTTTTTGAGCGGATAATAAAGGTGTCTTAACTATGAACACACGTTTTTCATCAAACAACCTTGTTCCCCACAAATAGAACAGATTAACCAATTGCATTCTGATACTGATACCGTCAACGTCAGCATCCGTCATAATCGCAATTTTTCCATAATTCAAATCCTGTGGTGGTTTTCCAAGATGCAATCCAATGACTGATATCAATTCAGACACGGTGACGTTATCCATTATGGCGTTATACTTCATTCCAGTGACATTCAAAATCTTACCACGCAGGGGATAACCACCAATTTTCGTGGATTTTCTAGTAGCCAATAAAGGGGACATAGCGGAAAGACCTTCTGCAACAAATAATATTCGTTCCTCTGGTTCAGGATATGTTGCTTGTATATGGTTTACAATATCTAATTTCTGTGATTTCTTTTGTTTTCTAGCTAACTCCAAGCGTTCAGCTAATTCTTTCTTTGCAAGTATAGATTGTATTATTGGATTGATGATATTTTCAGTTGTTAAAATCTTCTTAGCCAAACCAGTGAAATCATAACCTTTAAAAAACTCAGCAACTTCATTACGACTGTTTGTTATTTTTTCTTTAGTTTGTGAATCAAACTTCAAGTTTTGAAAATTAACAACATACAAACCAAGAAACAAATTATTTTTTATTTGACTTGGTGTTACTTCAATCTTATGCTTCTTTTTTATTAGTGGTTGAAGAAGACTACACACTTCGGAAGTGATATAATCAACAACTGCGCCGCCATTTGGAGTATGTAAACCATTAACATACGAATGGAATCTAAACTCTTGGAACTCGGCAGTAGAACCTATTATAATTGTGAAATCATTTTCCTTAACAATAATATTATCTTTATAAAATGATGTTGCTAACGCAGACATATCATGTATGGAAACCAAATCACCATTAAAAGTAAACTTAATCTTAGGATAACATATGGACAAGTTTATCAATCGTTGTCTGATATATTCAGCATGATTATTAAAAGAAACTTCACCCTTGTTGAATTGTTCCAAATCTGGTAAAAAGGTAACTTCGGTGAAATTCTTTTTAGATTTAGTGACTTTTGTTATCATACCGTCTTTTTGAAAAGTCAAACCATGTGTACCATCATGCGTCTCCCCAAAAAACTTGGTTGAAAAAACATATGTTGCAAATGACCCAACGCCATTAGCACCTAACGTAACACGGTTAGCATCAAAAGAAGTGCCAGAACGTGCCCTAGACCAAGATAATACTGGTCTGTATTCATCAACACCATCTGGTTTTACAATAGGAATACCACGACCGTTATCACGTACTGTCACCAGAAAACCATCTAGGTTTTCTTTCATGGATATGTCTATTTTGTTCGCATATTTCCCATTGGTTCTAATACTTTCATCAACACTATTGTCAATGATTTCATTGATTATCTTTGCAAGGCCGGGAACTATCTTTATTGATTTATATTCCGCTTCTGATAATACCCCATCAGATAGGTTTATAAAATATGTTGATATATCAGTCTCGTCAACAGAGCCGATATACATGGAGGGTCTAAGCTTTAAATGTTCTTCGTCCGTTAGAACCTTAAAATTATCATTATTTGTCATTTTACATCCTTGATATGAATTATGTGAATTATTATAGTATTAAACGTTTTTCAACTTTATTATATATTGTCCCAATAATTCCATCTATAGTATCATACATATCCAAAACTTGCAACCATTCTGTAGGAATATTGTTAACACCGTAATGTGCACCTGCCAATTGACCAACAATAGCAGCCGTTGTATCTGCATCATAACCTTGATTAACCGCCATTAAAACAGCATCTTTATAATTATCGGTTTTATAAAAACACCACAATGCTGCTTCAAGAGACTCAATAATATAACCTGTACCCTTGATAGAATCATAATCTTTATTAAGGTATTCACCAAAAATTATTTTCTTCAACCCATCAGATGTATTTTTATCGTTAGCCAAGAAATGAACAGGTGATATGATGTTTTCCTTTTTAACACCAAGCAACGCACGATGCATGTAAATTGAAAACAATACTGCTCCATAAATTGACTCATATGAACCATGTGTTGTTTGTGTAGATTTAACAGTAGCCTTCATAAGACCATTAAAATCTTGAAAGTAAAACATTGGCAATGGCGCTAAGCGCATAATACTACCATTACCAGCTTTCTCAGGATTGTTTTCTGTACAGACATAATTTCCTGTCTGTAAAAAATCCTGTATTGCTAAACGTGTAGTACGTCCAATACCATTGCACTTTTGGTTACATCCCATATACCCTTGCATAAACCATTGGGCATACTTCCTCATTTGGTCTAACTGATCCACACCATCACTGTCAATCAAGCTTTGCGCCAAACATAAAGCCATGCTGGTATCATCGGTAAATTGACCTGCCTTTAAATCATGACTAACACTATCCTGCATTCCAGTAATAGGGTTTTGGTCAAGCCATTCTCTTGGCTTCCATTCGGCTGGTGCCCCCACGGCATCACCACACGCAAGACCAAACAATGCACCTTCAAACCTTTCTTTTATTTCCATTTACCGTATTTCCATCACTTTGTTAATATTAATCACCAACACCTTCGTCAAAACAATTTTCACTAATAGAGAGGTCTTCATGTTCACAGCATGGTCGATAAAAGTCGTCATCACCATTACAATACCTATAATTATACGACCTATTATGTTTAGCCATATCATGAATGATATTATCATCACTAAACCAACAATTACTTTTATCATTTTTATAATTTGAAAGCATTAATTCCCCAATTTCAAAGAATCCAAATATGCCTTTTCGTATGAACTTCCAACCATCTGATAAAGATTATTTGGATGATAACGTTCTTCTATAACTTCACCATAAACATGCCAATCTTCAACTAACATATGATGTTCATGACATAAAGAAATGCCATTAGAGGCAACATAGCCTCCGTTTGGCATTTCTTTTCTATCGGTTATATGATGTGCATCAAGGGTTTCAGTAATATCACAAAAGACACATTTATATCCGTCACGTCCAAAAACAGACTCACGAAAGTTTTGGCGTATGAGTTTTTTCTTTTCACTCACGTACAGGTTTGTCCGCTATGTTGGCAGCTTCTTTATCTGTATTGGCATCAATATACGATTTCAATGCTTCAACAACCAAATCACTAACCTTTTGTTGTATAATACCAAAATGGTAATTTATAAGGAATATATCGGTCACTGGTCTTTCCTTAAATTGCAATGCAACTAAGTCCAAATCAAACATAATCTCAGCATCCCCACCAAAGCGAACATTTTTCAGTTCATAAACACTACCTTTGTAGTCGCCATCAATTATCATATAATGGTCTTTTAATGTATCATTTGTCAAAGCAAATGGGTGTTTCATTACTTTCATATTTTATCCTTACTATTCAAAACATATTCATTATTATCTAACCAATGTATTTCTGGTGGGCCACTATGTTCTTTATCAAAAACAAACCATGCATACACCATCATTCCAGTTTTATACTTACCATCTTCCCTAAGTTTTTCTCCTAATAATGGATAACGTGTATAAACATACACAGCCCTCAATGAAAAGTCCTTATCACAATATATGTTATCGTAACGCTTCTTACCATGCAAGTAAGAAAGTGGCAAAAGCATAGCTATCTGACGTGTAGCAATCTTTTTAGCATGTAGTATGAACTCATATGCCAATGAAAAAGGTGGGTTTGTTATAATGTTATCTATGGTGCCATTGTATTTCAAAAAATCAACTTCTACGTCAAACGCAGTTACATTGTAACCATTTTCTTCCAAAACCTTTACAATAGCACCATCACCACAAGCAGGCTCAAGCACATCCCCATAAAAAGAATGTGCTTGAAGAAATTGTTGAGTTAGTGAATATGGGGTTTCATAAAAATCTGACTTTTTACGATTTCCTGAAACATTATTTGTGGAAAAATTTTTACCTTTCATATCATTCATCATGTCTATTGTTCCAACTAATCGAATAAACACCACTATCCACAATTGATTCTGAATCTGATTGTAATGGTTTATTATTGTTAGTATACTTACTTTCAATAAACTCTTTAGTTTCCATATCTCTAAAAACTTTATAGTCTATATTTTCACGCCAATTTTGATAACATCTTCCATCTTTTTCAGAATCTTCGGACAATAATAGATTTCCTTCCATTTTATTTCAATTCCGGGTTATACAATTCTGCCAAGGTATATTTCTTCTTACTATCCAACCACGAATAATCTTGTTTAATAGACTCCATGAATGCACAGGATTCGGTATAATCCAATGCACGGAAATCAATGATACCTTGACAACGACCGGGGCGAGTCAATGCATTATCCATTTCACGAATGTTAGGTAAGTTTGTAGAAATAAGGATTTTCTTACTGTTGATTGGAGACTTAATGAAACCATCAGATGCTGCAAGCAAACGATACATTGTCAAATTACCATCATTACGTGCAGTCAAATGGATATCAATATCCTCAAAAACAATAGACTTTGCAGAAGAAGTCAAGAACTCACTGAACAATTGATCAGACTCAATAGCACGATCCGAGTTAGTATAAAATACGGGAACATCTTGAGGTGTATATTTGGCCATCAAAGAACGAATTAATGTGGTCTTACCTGTTCCGGGTTGTCCTTTAAAGATGCAGACACTGCGTTCATTGTTAAAATAATCTTCAAAATATTGATGCATGTTTTTGATATACGGATACGCCAATTGGTTCAACGACGGGGTAACATCCATCAACATTTCATTATATACAATTTTTCCTTCTTGAAAATAATAATTGTATACTTTCATCTTATTAGGAGGAACAAAAGAAACATCTTTCAATATTTCCAAAAACTCTAATGTTTTACTACAAGTTCTCATAATAGAGTTATACGACATCTTGTAAGATTCTTCAACACAATCATTTACTTCTGATATGAAGTTAACTTTTACGATTTCTTCATTATCATTGGTAATATAGATAAACTCTTTTGAAGAACCAGAAAAGTGATAAATTAAACATTGTTTTTCTTCCAACAATGCCTTCAAACGAAATAAGTTCTGCTTTGTTATATAAAAATATCCAAAACCAGAATTATAATAATTAGTTCGTGAAAACATCTCCGACAATCGTTTAGATAAAATTGCTTGATAGGAGTTTACAATTGGGTTGTTGGAAGTTTCGTGAGAAGCTATATAATTTGTTTGTAAAAAAGTCATTTTATACTCTTGGTGTTATTAATCATTTTTGGATTGGGTATTATAAGAAACGTCATCATAACATTCATTATAACGGTCTGTATTATATTTTACAGGATTACAATATTTTTGCGGTTTAGGATTATCATCACGTGATTCGTCATAAATATAAAACATATCCCTAGACGTTGTATAATTAAACATGCATTGATGATCGAATATTGATGTACTATTGCTCATTTAGTCATTACTATGTTGACTACGGAACGTCAACCCCTCATCATTAAAATTGTTCAAAAACTCAACTTCATCCGAAAAATCGTTATGTGTTATAGTATCAATTGGTATTTTCATTATAGAACGATCAAACTTTGAAAACATATAGTCAAACATTTTACGACTATAAAGCGTTTTAATTTTTTCGTTTAATTCATTACCGTGGTTCTAACCACAAGTGACGATAATAATTAAGTGTTTTAACATTCATCATTCTGACAATGCCATTCATCGACTTCATCATATATGGAGTCATGGTAATAATACCCATAGTCTTTTTTACAAGAGCTATCGAGCATGCGGTTTATTCCTTTGTCTGTAATTCCATGTGCTCTTGATTGCATACCACTAAAACAACGTTCATCATTGTAAGATTTATTATTCGACGAATTAGAAGATGAATAATCCACGGGGGTTATTCCCCGTGATGATCAATCGGTGAGTATTTCTTCTTAGACATAATTTCTTTTACTTCACTAAAAGAAATTGGATAAAAATCATGACAATCAACGCCAACATCTATGCGTAATTGAGTGTTATCATCAGGCAGTGAACCATGACTATGGCCATGCAACATCCAAGCGCCATGATGGCTCTTATTCCACGTTAGCATAGCATAGTGACATAATGTTATACTTTGGTTTTCATGTTTTATTTCCATGAAATCACGAACCTGTTCAAAACAATCACGGAATGCACGATCTTTTACCATGTACTTATCATGATTACCTGCAATCAAAATCTTACGACCATTCATTCGTTTCAACAAAGAAATGGTGGTGGAAACCTCTTTGTAGAATGCAACATCACCAAGGATGTATACCGTGGAGTTAGGAAGAACCTTGGAATTGAAACGCTCAATCATGGTATTATCCATGCGTTCAACTGTTTGACGACTGAGTTTAAAACGGCGTTCAAACTCACGGTATTCTGCGGGAGTTAGGTTAGCTTTTGCTTTGTCATACTCATGACGTTCAAACTGATCCATAAAAGGTCTGTTTGAATATTTTATTACATTACCATGACCGAAATGGAGGTCACTTGTGAAAAATATTTCATTGCTCATTTTCTTATCTCTTGTTCTCTTTTAATTTTGCAAGGATTATAACAAAATAACATGAAATATGCAACCCCATTTTGTACACTTTCTGTTATATCTCCCCCATATGTCTAACAACCGTCAAAATCATAATTTTAGATGGGTCTTCTGCACTCGGCTTTAAAATAAAAATACCGCTTTTCGTTTTCACGTAAGAAGCATCACCATGTTTATGCTTTGTTGATTGTTTATTGACATAGAATGGGCAGAACTCATACTTGCGTTGTACATATCCACTCATGACAAGTTTCTTGATAAGGCGTATCTGCATTTTCTTTGATTGTGTTTCTGTCAGTGTCATATGTAAACGAAAACGTTGCATAAAACGAGTTAGACAATGAGACGAAACAATGAGTTGATCTTGGTCAGAAGGAATTGAAAAAAGAGAGTGTGTAATCATGATTTGTTCACGAAAGATGATAATAAGAGTATATCATCTTTCGTGAACCCATGTGTATCAATTAAGTAAACATATCACCGTTATAACCATTTGGATGAGAGCGTTTGTATGTTTTTTCAACATCATCCAAGGAACTTCCACTTAAAACCGAGCGAGCACGGTGAATAGCAGTTGTTGCAACACGAGGGTCTAAATCACTTGCTAATTTATGCAACACATTATGACGGGTGGTATGCTTTGCTACAGTGTGACGTACTGATGGAGCATTATCACTTGCCATATATTCATGAAATTGCGGGGCATGCGCCGCCAATTTTTCCTTAACATTTGTGTTAATATCATCAACCATCTTTGTCAAAACTGGATGTGGCGCATGTTGGGCAGCAATCATACGATCTTTGTAATTATAACTAGTAGCCAACTTATGATAGGCTGAATCTGGGGTCTTTGCACGTAAATCATCAAATCCTTCTTTGTCGTCACTAGTGGCAAAATGACGGTGAAGTGTCATAAAATCACTGTCAGACTTTGCATGGAGTACACGTTCTGGTATTGATCTACGCATCAATACATCCAAAACCCCTTCATAAACTACCGTATGTTCTTCAACAAGAATGTCTTCAAACCTATTCATTTAGCTCACCGGGGAAACGTCGTTATTAACAAAAATTTGATTATATTCCTTGGTAACTTGATCATCCGGCATATCTATAACTTTTTGTGTTTCTTGTTGCAACATCATCGAGTAGCCTAACGAGGAAATTGGGCAAGATTTTTGAACACGTAAACGCAATATGTCTATCAGTTGACGTTTCATATTATCAATGTTAACCGATTCATTGATTGTTTTTCTAACAACATATGGTTTATCTTTCAAAAACTCCAAAAGAGAATTAATGTCGGTTCCAACTTTGAGTACAGGTATTTTTGCACCTATATTGTCATGTGCTGCCCAACGATGATGACCATCAACAATATAATTGTCTTCGGTAACTATAATTGGTTTCTGTTCTGCACCCGAACGTAGTGCCATAACAATTGCTTTCACCTTCCCATCATTGAATTGAGATTGTGATGGTAATAGCTGATCGGTATCAACTACATCTTTAGTATAATTTATGTCTGGATGTTTTTCTACATCAGCCAAAAATTGATTTGTTTCTATTTGTGGCATATTGACACGCTTTATTCCCAAATTTTGATCTTTATTTGGCAAATCAGCGGAATCAAAAAATTCCATCAATGTCATCATATTTTTCATAATGATCCCTTCTATTAATGATATCTGTATTTAATTAACATACATTTCCATATTATCTTTTGTTTTGCAAACAACATTACGCAAAGATTCATTTATTGAATATAATAATGTTTCTTGTTTTAGGTTTGCATATGCTAATTTATCAGCTTGGATATGAGAATTTATATGTTTTATCACTGAATTAATATTAAACATCACTATCTCATCCGATACGCCTTGGGATATAGATTCTTCCAGTTTTTCAAACAATTCTAATAAGTCATCTGAATCCAACACCGAACTTAAACAAAGTTTGTATAAGTTTTCTGTATCATTATTACACATTTTTGAATGTTTTTGAATTATATCATATATTTCAAAAATTGTTTTCTTTGATTTCATATTCGCACCAGAGATGTCATCTGTGTATGATTTAAAATAATCCAACAATTCAAACAATACTTTAATACTCTCTTTCATTTTTTCGGAATGCGTATTTTGAAATTTCAAAGACAATTTATGCTTTAGACTAATTATAGAATTAGTCATGGGATTTTTAAATTCTTTCTGTAAAAAAATATTCTTGTATATTTCCGCCTTCATCAACTTTGGCGATTTTATGCTATCCATACTACACCATTCATTAATAATAAAGAACTATACCCGGTTCAAACTTACCTTTATACATAGTTCTAACATCTTTTCTTTGTGAAGGATTATTTCTATTAAAACTAACATGTATCCAAATCATGTTGCCATGTTCAAATAACAATTGGTCAAACACCAAATTATCACGCATCCATTGTGCCCTAACTTTGTATTCAGCATTTGTTATACCGGGCCACTGAATATCACAAGCTTGCCCCTTTTCATGTTGACTTTTACCAACAGTAAATGATCTAAATCCAGAATTTACTCTAAAGTTTGGATACTTTTCCCATATCTTTTCAAGAACATTTTGAGCAAGACCTTGTAAATTACATATAATCTGTGCTACCGTAAATCCTGCCTGTGCCTGTATTTCATGTTTGAACAAGCATTTTGTACTTAAATCGTCCAATGTAAAATGGGTTGAGAGTTTTAAATTGTAATCTATCTTTTGTATATTTGCACAATCTGATAATAATGGCGTTGGTTCAGTATTCATTGACTTAACATCCCTTTCTGGTTTACTTGTTGACGCTTCCGTTGTGTCATCAGCTAAAGTTTGTGGTGTATATTCTATGTTGTCAGGTTCGTCAAATACAACATACTTACCCGTAGATTGTATTATTGGGCCTACCGCTTCGCTGCTATATTGTGGTGGCAATGATATTACTTCACCTGTTGATGAAACTACAGAAGTTGGCATGATAGATATCGGAATCGCTTCACCGACCCTTACTTTGGTAGAGCCAGTTATCAAAATTGATCCACAATTAACAAAATCCCCTATTTTAGCCAAAGGTCTTCCACCAACTAATACTTTTTCAGAACCTGATGCAATAGCACCCGGATGACACACAGGGCCACAACAATGTGTTGTTAATAAATCGCCTATACAACTAGCGGGCATTCCTTCAATTAATACCTTTGGATTACCAACAATAACATTATGTGGCGGGAAACATCCATGACCACTGCCCATATCACCTAATCTAACCGCACCGGGCATAATATACCTCCAAACATGAATGTTATTTAAACATATTTTGTACGCAATAAATGAAAAAAGCCCTTAAAGGGCTTTTTTAATACATCTTTTTAGGCTCTGATATTACAACCATACTAACATTTGCAACCCCTGCATCAATCATTCCGATTCGTTTAGCAGCAGCCGGTGATAAATCAAGTATTCGTTTACCAACATAAGGGCCACGGTCATTGATCTTAACAACAACACTTTGGTTGTTTTCCGTGTTTATTACTTTTACAATCGTACCCAATGGTAGTTTCTTATGAGCAGCAGTCATTGTAATTCCGTTTAGACGCTCTCCACTCGCAGTTTTCCTACCTATAAACTTCTTCCCATACCAAGATGCTTTACCAATTTCAATTCTTGAGTGTGTGGACTTTACCAAAATCGTGTCCTTACTTTTGGCGTTCTTCTTTCCCTTCTTCTTCTTTTCAGTCTTCACCACGCTTTCATGCGAATGATCGGTTTTCTTGGTGTTACCTGCCTCGGCGGCGATTGGAGCCATGAATACAATGGCAACCAACAATGATTTTACTATATTAGACATTTAAATTTTACCTCTCTAATGGACAGGGACGGATTAAAAATATAGATCAGTCAGATACAACAATGTCCCCATCAGAAGTGCGTCTCATAACCACACAATTATATCAAAATTTTGAACTCTTTACTCCCATAACATGTAAAAATTTGTGTTCAAAAACCCAGTTTAACAACTATCTTTTTTGACGTTGCATATTTTATATACAGAATTTTGATTTGTCAAGTAAAAGTTTAGTTGTCACCATTTAACAAATAGCCCTAAAACCTTCTATAAGCTCGTTTAAGGAGGTATTGATGGCATTTTAATACGAAGGTACTTAATTTTTGTTTAAGCGTCTTAAAACGCTTTATAGAGCGTTCTATGAATGTGTTTAATTGGTTTGATAGACTCTTTTCTTTTAAATGAAAAGAAAAAGATTGTTTGATTAAAAAATGGTCGTTAGGCATACTTGAGCGTAGCGAAAGTATCAGTTTTATATTTTATAGTGAGCGTAGCGAATGAGGAAATATGATATTTGAATTGACCAATATAAAATATGAACGAAGTGAACGTTCTATGACGAATGGAATGAGGAATAGAACCAAATATAAAATTTGTAATGAGCGTAGCGAATGAGGAAAATATGATGTAGAGATTTTTATACCATGATTAAAATTTTAATACTGGTATTTTACATTTTTAAATTATTTTTCCTCACTCACTATGTTCGTTATAACTGATACTTTCGCTACGCTCAAGTATGTGTCTTTGACACTATAATTTTTCTTCATTTTTTACTACATTTTTGGATTTAAGCAGACCCTATGCTTAGACCTGAATTTTTCTTCTTTAAAAACATGTGTTTACACCATCTTTCTTTAATAAGAAATATAAAATAAAAATAGTAAAAGAAGTGTTAGTAGTTGCGCAAATCTAGGGGGTATTTTTTGTTGAAATTTGGTAAAAAATGTGGTAGAATTATCACCTTTCTAAAGGATTAATTATGACAAAAGTGACAGTGTTTAGTGCATTATGTGGTTCTGGTAAAACAAACAAGATGATTCAAATGATGGCTGAGTCATCAAATAACATAATCTATGTTACTCCGTTATTGTCAGAATGTCATCGAATTGCTGGCACATCTTATGATGAAAACGATGTCTATAAACGTCCATTAATGGTTTCTGACGATGAGTATTATTATGATGAAACCAATCCATTAAAAAATAAACGTTTCAGACACCCTACGAATAGTAAAGGAGAGACTAAATTATCAGATGCAATGACGTTAATTGAAAATGGGTACAATATTGTTTCCACACATAGTCTTTTTTCAAACTTCACACCTTCTATAGCAAATGTTATTCAAGAAAAAGAATATACGTTATTTCTTGATGAAGTTGTTTCGATATATGAGCCTGCTACGGATATACTTGATATTAACGAGTGCAAACAACTAATAAAGTCGAATGTGCTGTCTGTTGATGCTGATGGTATTACCCTTAGATTCAACAATGAAAAGATTGCGTATACTGAAAATACAAGATTCGATACAATTTCAAACTTATGTGCTTTAGGACAATTATTAATTATTGATGAAAAAATAGTTTTATGGGAGTTTCCTGTTGATATTATAAAATCTTTCAAAGAAATATACATATCAACTTATATGTTTGAAGGAAGTCAATTATGTGCTTTTCTCAAATCAAATGGCATTGATTACACGGTTGAAAAGTTTGGACTTTTACCATCACAATTAAAAGATAAAATAACAATCGTTGATGATCGTAAAATGAATGAGGTTGGTGATAAAGTTACCGCCCTTAGTGCCGCAGATTTAGTCACTAAAAAACATTCTAATAATGAGCTACGAAAAAGATTATTAAACTTTTTTAATAATATAACTAAGGCCAATAAAAACGAAAGATTATGGACAACTTTTAAACAGGCGATGCGTGTTATATCAGGGGGAAGGTATAGTGCATCATGGTTATCCTATAACACCAAAGCAACTAATGACTATAGTGATACATGGGCAATTGCTTATTTGTTGAACTTATTTCACAACCCAATGATTGAGAAAGCCTTGTGCTATAAAAATGTGCAAATAAATGAGAAAATGTATGCATTATCCGAATTGATACAATTTATTTTTAGATCACGTATTAGAAATGGTGAACCAATTACAGTTTATATCCCTAGTAAACGTATGAGAGATTTGTTTATTTCATGGTTAAATGATGAGTTTGAATAAAGAATGTTAATCCTAAAATAATAGAACATAAATATAAAAAAAGAGACATAACATGCCTAGTATTTTAACAAATTTAGCTAAAGTTTCCGCTGCTAGAGACTTCATTAATTCATTAAACAGTGTCCCCCATTATCTTGGTATTGGTGGTATTTTAGCATGGGATAATGATCCTATACCTGATAGCATCACTAATATTGATTTGACTCAAAATGATGCATGGCGTAATTCATATTCAATGAAGAGAATAAAGACAATTGATGCCTGTTTAGTAGCACCTCGTTATGACTGGACTACCGGAACCATTTATGATTCATATACTGATAAGAGTAACATGGATGGTAAAGCATTCTATGTGTTAACAGACACGAATGATGTTTTCAAATGTTTGTCCAACAATAATGGTTCTGCATCTACTGTCAAACCAACACAGTCAAACCTTAATACATCAGACGGTTATGTGTGGAGATGGATGTACAATATACCAACCGTGTTGTATAACAAGTTTGCAACGAATGATTTTATTCCAATTATAGATGCTGCTAATTCGCCTATTGCCGGTGAATTAACTCGTATAGATGTTACAGATATTGGTTCATCATATAGTTATGCTAATATAACTATCGAGGGAGATGGTGTTGGCGCTGCTGCGTATGCACAATATTCTGGAGGCCACATTAATTCGATAGTTCTAACAAATAATGGTACTGGTTATAATTACGCAACAGTTACTATTACAGGGGATGGTATTGATGCGACAGCCGAAGTTATATTATCACCAATAGGGGGTCACGGTTTTTCTCCTGCGGATGAATTGTTGGCTAATTATGTCATGATTTCCGTAAACTTGGAATATGATGAAACAGGCTATTTTTTAACAAACAACGAGTTTAGAAAAATATTCATTGTGCGTGAACCACTTGAATATGATGGTAGTTCTAATTATGTGGAAAATGTGGCAAAAACAACAACTGATGTTGTTTTAACATCTACTGCTACATTTACACAAGACCAAGAAGTTCAAATATGGTTGAACTCAGTAAAAGTTGGAACTGCAAATGTGGCATATAATGACATTTCAAATAATAAACTTTATTTGTGTAATATCACCTCACCAATCTTAACTGAAAACCATAAGATATATGATGGGTTCAACCAATTAGACATAGTTTCTGGTGGAATTACAAAAAGCGATGTGAAAATATATTCGGGTAAGATATTATATGTTGCATATAGTTCACCCGTGTTTAGAAATATAACGCAATCAGAGACAATAAAAATACCGATTTTATGGTGATATAAATATCACACAAACACACAAATCCTTTAGGAGCTAAATTGTGGCAGGATACCAAACAAAACTAAAAACATTTACACAAAGACCATATTACGATGATTTCGATATAAGCAAAAAGTTTTTGCAGGTATTGTTTCGTCCGGGTATGGGAGTTCAAGCCCGTGAATTGACACAAATGCAAACTATTTTGCAAGATCAAGTTGCACGTATGGGTAGCCACTTTTTCGACAATGGTGCAAAAATCATTGGTGGTGAAACTTCGTTAAAACAGCAAATTGAATATATAAAATTGCCAAGCACAATGTCGTTGCCATTGTCAACAACACACAATTATATTGGTGGGACTATAACCAAGGGTAGCCTTACAGGTAAAATTACCCATTATGTTGCAAGCACTACCACCGACCCAGCAACGGTTTATGTTGAATATACTTCATCGGAAGGTCATATTCAGTCATTTTCTTCGTCTTCTGTTTATAAAATAAACATTACAAATGGTGGGACTGGATATACTTCGGCACCAACAATTACTATCACAGGTGATGGTACTGGTGCAACTGCCACTGCAACCGTTACTGCTGGTGTTATTACAGATATAACTATAACTAATAATGGTTCTGGATATACTACTGCTCCTTCTGTTATTATTGGTGGGGTTGGTACTGGTGGGGTTGCTACTGCTGAATTGATCAATACAGGGGTTACATTCAGTTTGTATAACAACGAAACTGAATTGTATGAAGATTTTGTAGCTGATATAACACAATCAGGTATTGGTTTTGGTGCTCTAGCATTTATAAATGATGGTATCTATTTTATAAATGGTCGTTTTGCTATAGTTGATCGTCAAACACTTGTCGTTTCAAAGTACACTGATATCACGCAAACTGAGAACGAAATTTCTTTAGGGTTTTTGGTTTCTGATATTATCATTACCCCGGAAGATGACAATAGTTTATACGATAATGCTATTGGTTCTCCTAATGAATCAGCACCGGGCGCTACACGTTACAAAATGGAATTGACATTCTCGGTGAAGCCAACAGATGAATCTGTTAAAAACTTTGTTCAGTTAATGGTTTTACAAAGTGGTACTGCTACAACACCACCGAATCAAACTGATTACTCACAATTGTTTTTAGATATATTGGAAAAGAGAACTTACAATGAGTCTGGTGATTATATCATAAATGACTTTTCATTGGATTTGCGTGAACATTTGGACAATGGAACAAACTTAGGTAAGTACACTGTTGGTAATGGTGGCGATAGTAACAAGATGGTTGCAATTATGGGGCCGGGCCTTGCATATGTTCGTGGTCATGAAGTTGAACGTACTGCAAATAATCCACCTCTTGTTTTGGATAAGAGCCGTGATACAGACACGGTTAACGATGTTTATATCTCAAACCCATACGAAACATATGTTTATTTGGACTTAAACCCTTCTGGAACTACACCAGCGGGTGCTACAACTGATGCTGCGTTTGATCTGTTTAATAGAAGTTCACCTGTTGAGTTTCGCAATGCTTCAAATATAGTTTTGTTTACAGCACAGCCGATGGGCCTTGAGCATTTCAGTGGCACTATCTATAAGTTGTATTTCACACAATTGAAAACTATTGTTGCCAATTCAACCGTTTCTTCTGTAACATATATTGCGCAAAGTGGTAAGTATGCTCCATTGGCGGCATTATCTGGAATAAGTGCAATCAATGTCAATACAGCAAATTCCAACTTCATACTTAACATACCATACAGCTATGTCAAGAATGTTTTTGGTTCATTGTTACAATATTACAAGACTTATTCTGGTACTGTTTCAACAGATAAGATAACATTGAATGACACAACAATACAATTTGTTTCTGACTCTGGTGCATACGTTGTTTGTATAGATGGTGTAGGATATGTAACCCCAACAGCAATTATAAAACAAACTGGCGTTGTTGAAATTGATTTACCAAGCGGTTATAACTCTATGAATTATACCGTATGGGCAAGTGTTGCGAAAAATAATTACACACCAAAAACTAAATCAGTAACGTCTGTTGTAGATGAATTACATTCATGCTATTCACCGTCTGATATCGCAAATGTTAAATTGGATCATACTGATATAATTGCTATATCATCTATATCAGTAGATGACGGTAACGGCTATATTGATTATACTGATCATTATATTTTAGACAATGGTCAGAAAAATGATATCTATGATTATGGTTATGCTCGTTTGAAGGCAGGTAGCAATGCCCCAACACAAGGTACTGTTAAGGTGTCTTACACTTACTTTAGTCATTCCTTGTCTGGTGATTTCTTCACAGTTGACTCATACTCAACAATTCCTTATGAGGATATTCCTAGTTATAATGGAAACTTCTTGGGTAATGTTGTTGATTTAAGAACTTCTGTTGATGTTTCACCAACATTTGTTACACCATCAACTGATATTATTATTGATTATAATTACTATTTGTCACGTGTTGATAATATAATTTTGAATCGCAAGGGTGTTTTTACAATATTACGTGGTGTTCCTGCACTTGACCCAAAAACTCCGGTTGACGCAGACGATTCTATTACATTGTACACTTTGCGTATACCTGCATATACATTCAAGGTTTCTGATGTTAGTGTTGATAAGAAAAATTACAAACGTTACACAATGCGTGATATATCGCAACTTGAAAAACGTATTGAGAATCTTGAGTATTACACACAATTGTCATTACTTGAAACTGATATACAAGGGAAAGAGTTTTTTGATAAGTTTAAATCTGGATTTATTGTTGATAATTTTGAGAGTTTAACCACTGGTGATGTACAAAACCCATTACACACAGTAGCTATTGACTTCTCTAAAGGAGAAATGTGCACTGAAACTGTCACCACACATGTTAACTTGGAATTAAGTTCTACTACAAATACAAACACACAAGATAATGATGGAATTATTACATTACCTTATACCGAAGTAGCACATGTTAAACAAAGCTTGGCCTCTACTCTTGTACGCTTGCAGCCTTTTGTTCAGTATGCATGGCGTGGTCGTGTAAAGCTTACACCAAACGTGGATCGTTGGGTTACTTACCAATACGCTCCTGATTTGACACTAGATGGTGGAACATACCCAAGCGGTACAAGTGCTGGTACTATACAGAATAAAGTTTGGGATTTGGCGGCACAAGTTTTTGTGGGCCAAGAAAATGCTATGGTTCACAATGGTTCCACTACTTCATCAACATCGGCAAGAACAGATGTTGTGGGGTTTTCTTTTGGTAGAGGCCGCCAATGGAGAAATACAACAACAACCACACAAACATCTTATGTAGGTACACGTACTGTTGATGTTGGGGCTGTTCCTTGGATACGTAGCAGATGGGTACAATTTAGAATAACAGGATTGAAGCCAAATACTGTCGTTAAGCCATATTTTGATGGCGTTGATGTTTCACAGTATTGTTACCAAACAATTAACAACACCATTTCGTACCCAACATGGTATTTCTGGTACTATTGGTATTTCTGGTATGATTTTGGATGGTGGAACACTACACAAAGTAACACCCAAACATTGAAATCAAATGGTGCTGGTGTTATTAATGGTTGGTTCTTAATACCAAATAACAGTAATTTGCGTTTCAAAACTGGTGTTCGTAAGTTTGAGGTAAAAGATGTCATTGAGAATCCCTCAACAAGTGCGACTGGAAATTATGATGCTTCTGGCACATCTGTAACACTACAAAACGTTTTTGTTACAACCCGTGTTGTTTCAACAAATGATTATTGGTATGACCCTGTTGCTCAATCTTTTGTGATTGAAAACCCAGAAGGCGCATTTATAACATCAATGGATTTATATTTTGGCCCAGAAGCTGATGATATTGCTGGTGTTGATGGAACTCCTGTTAATTTGCAAATATGTGATATGGTTAATGGTTATCCCGGAAAGAATGTGGTTGCATCTGTTGACGTGAACGTATTTTATGGTTCGTTGGATTCAACAGTTCCTACTAGGTTCACTTTTGATCATCCTGTTTATTTGGAACCTAATAAAGAATATGCTTTTGTTGTTTCTTCAAACTCAGAAGATTTGTCATTATGGTGTTCCGAATTGGGACAGAAAGCTGTTAGACCGGGAGATATCAACACATTCACTGGCGAATATATCAACAAACAGCCATACTTGGGAACTATGTTCAAGTCACAAAACCATAGCACTTGGACAGCAGAACAATCTCAGGATATTAAGTTCACAATTTATCGTGCCAAGTTTGACAATAATGTAACTGGTAATGTAACATTTACCAACAAATTGTTAGACAGTGACATTGACGGAGAGGCAAATATTTTTAAGAAATTGCTTGACAACAACCCGATGTCTGTGTATTACGGCCCTAACCTAGATGTATTGGCTGGTGGTTCTGGATACACAACAGCTTCATTTGCATTTGCTGGTGGGGGTGGTTCAGGGTTTGCGGCTGACCCAATTTTAAGGGGAAGTTTGGATCACGTTAACGTTTCTTTAGGTGGCAGTGGTTATACTACTGCATCGGCAAGTGTCGTTGGTACTGGTACTGGTGCAACAGTCAGTGTTACTGTTAGTGGTGGTGCTGTAACTGCTATTACAGTGGTTGATGGTGGTACTGGTTATGACCCGGCTTCAACTTCGATACTTATTACTGGTGATGGAACTGGTGCTACTGCGGATGCAATTGTATACGCATCAATTACTGGTTTCCAAATAACAAATTATGGAGTTGGTTACACATCTGCCCCTACTTTGACAATTACTGGTGATGGTATTGGTGCTGATATTAATGTTACTTATGATGATGGTTCTACTGTTTTTGTGAAACATAAAAATCATGGTTTCAAGGTTGGTGATACCGTTATTATAACTTATCCATCTGATCCTAACTATAATGGTGGTAGTAACATAGTATTAGGTGACTTTACGATTGCGGACTTGAGTGGTTCACATACCATAACAAGCGAAACTATTGATACTTATAGCTTTACAGTAACAGGGGCAACAAACACACAAACTGTATTGAATGGTGGCGGAACCCAAATAACTGCTTCTCAAGTTATACCATATTCAATGGTTCGTTTGAATACTGATGCCGTTGTGTTGAATGGAACGTCATTAGAATGGAATTTGAAGGCTAAAGGATATTACTCTAATTTGGTTGTTGATTCAACTAATTATGGTATTATAGAAGATAAATTAATTGATTTGGGAACATTGAAAGTTGTTAAATCAAACAATGACCAATCAATGCAATTAACAGCTTCTATATCGTCACCTAATGAATATATCTCACCTGTTATTGATATTAATAAGGTTGGTATGTATGTTGTTAATAATCGTATCAATGAGTTCAATGACTCGGCAGTATTGGATGATAATAGCATAACATATGAAGTGAATAATTCTATTGCTCGTTATGCAACCAAGAATGTTACACTCGTAAACCCATCTAATGAACTTCAAGTTTATTTGGATAATAATTTGTTATCGGGAACACAAATTGATGTGTATTGTAAGGTTTCAACAACTCCAACCTCAGTCACATTGGATGATGCACAGTGGAAGAAAATGACAGTTGTTAGTGGTAACTCATTTAACGATATTGGTGTTTTCACTGAAACAAAATATCAGTATGAATCACCAGAAGACTTTACAAACTTTGTTATTAAAGTTGTTTACTCTTCGACAATTGCGAGAGGTGATGATAGATATCGTTCTATTATCCCAAGGTCAAAACGTTTCCGTGCTATTGCATTGAAGAACTAAGGTTCTTCAATGTTAAATAGTTAAAAATAAAAAGGAATTTTAAAATGAATTTTTTCACAAATTATTTTGAAAATAAAATTGAAACACATTTGAATGAAAGCCCAGAAGGGTATGACGATGAAAATGTTGTCCCTATGCATAAGTATGTTGAAAATTTGCCTTATGAAGAATTATTTTCACATACGGGCAAACACTCAAATGAAGAATTGGCGAAGCGTTTGAATGATGTAGCTACAGGCCCACATAGAAGCACTGTTCGTGAAAAAGCCTATAAAATATTGGCTACAAAATTTGCTGGTGTTGGTGGTCATGCAGAATCAATTCGCAAAGATGTTCATGAAAATCCTAATGAATATACCGCTCGTATGGTTTCTCATGTCCTTGCATCAACAAAGGATAATGAGGACGTGGCTAAGACATTGAAAAATATGTCTCCTTCCCACTATTTCTACAGATCGCCTTTGGCGTTTGAAGACAGTAAGATTGGTGGTCGTTTATATGATAAAAACTCTTATAAAACTATTAAAAACTCGGATGCTAAACATAAAGACTTGATTCTTGGTCATACTGAGTTTTGGAATAGACACCATAAGGAAGGTAACTGAAATGGATATTAAAAAATCTTTGGAACAAATGGTTATCAAAAAAATATTCGAAAGTTTATTTTCCGGTGATAAACATTATCGTGTTCGTGGTTTTATAAAAGGGGATAATGGTGAAGAAACTCCCGTGGCAAATAAAATTTTTAATGTTCGTGATGCAAACGAGGCAAAATTAGCATCAATCCATTTACATTCTCTGTCTCGTGGTGCGTATCGTGTTGATTCTGCGCATGAGTTGTCCGAGGATGAATCAGATTTAACAGAAGGATTTTTTACTCGTGAAAAGCCAGTGAAATATTCACGTGAAGAAATTAAAACAGCATATGATTCATTCGCATCTAATAAGGCAAAAACAGTAAATGCTTTAAAAGCGAGAGTGTTAGACTCTTTCAATACAAAACATAAAGGTAATATAAACTCTCCTGATTACGATCAAGATTTAAATCGTTTACATTGGCATGTGTATCGTAATTTGGATAAGCATATGGCAAATACATTTACACCAAATGAAGTTGAAATGCTTCATGGTCTACATGAAAATACCATTGTTGATCACATTTACAAAAATCAAGACAAACCAGAATATGACAAATTGATACAGAAGATTAAAAAATATAAACCCTTGTCGAGTACACCGACTACTTCCTAAAGGCGCTTTGAAAGCGCCTTTTACATATTTTGACAAAAATTTAATATATATTTTATGAACTTACATTTTAGGTTATAAAATATGGCACAGAAATTAACAGGGGAATTGGGTTATAATGGTAATCCTAATCTAAAACTACCCGGAACAAAACAATCATTAACACTAGAACAAATACAAGAATTATATCGCTGTTCTATTGACCCGGTTTATTGGGCTGAAAAATATATTAAGATTGTTAGTGTTGACTATGGTGTTATTCCAATTAAATTATATGATTTCCAAAAAGAAATTATTGAAGCTACATTGAACAATCGACGTGTTATTGTATTGACTGGTCGTCAACAAGGTAAAACTACAGTGGCAACGATTGTATTATTGCATTTTGCTATTTTCAATAATGCTAAACGCATTGGTCTACTTGCCAATAAAGCGGACTCAGCACGTGAAATTTTAGACCGTATACAAATGGCGTATGAAAATCTTCCCCGTTGGATGCAAATAGGGGTTAAAGAATGGAACAAGGGTTCTGTTGAGTTTGCTAACGAATCTAAAATCATTGCTGCGGCTTCTTCTTCAAGTTCCATTCGTGGTAAGTCTATGGCGTTCTTATACATTGACGAAACTGCATTCGTTGAAAATTGGACTGATTTTTACGCATCAACATTCCCAACTATTTCTTCTGGTAAAACAACAAAAATGTTGTTCACGAGTACCCCTAATGGTTTGAATCATTTCTATGATTTCTGGAAAGGGGCGACTGATGGTACGCCAGATGAGTCTGGAAAAGTTGAACTTAATGGATTTACGCCTATTTTTGCACCTTGGTATAAAATACCTAATCGTGACGATAAATGGAAGTCAGACACATTAAAAGCTTTGAACTATGACTTTGACCGTTTTCGTCAAGAATATGAAGGTGAGTTTTTAGGCTCCGCTGGTACACTTCTAAACTCAAGTACATTAGGTAGATTATTACCAGTCCCACCCATTACGTCAAATGATTTTTTAAAACAATTTGAATTACCAGAAAAAGACAGAATATATTTTATGACGTGTGACGTTTCACGTGGTAAAGGGTTGGATTATTCTGCATTTAGCGTTTTTGATGTTACAGAAGTTCCGTATCGTCAAGTTTGTATTTTCCGTAATAATAAAATAACCCCAACCGATTATGCAAGTTGGATTTATCGTATTGCAAAAATGTATAACAATGCATACACTATTGTCGAAACAAACGACTTGGGAGAACAGGTCGCTGTGCTTCTACAATACGATTACGGCTACGAGAACATCCTAAGTACAGAATCTGCCGGAAGGGCCGGTAAACGTCTTTCTACAGGCTTTGGAAGGGGTGTAGAAATAGGGTTGCGCACCACCACCACGGTTAAACGTCTTGGATGTTCGGTTTTGAAGTTAATGCTTGAACAAAATACCATGTTGTTGCGTGATGAGGCGACCATCAAAGAATTGAGAACATTCTCCAAGAAGGGTGATGGTTATTCCGCTGAACCCGGAAACCATGATGATATGGTCATGACTTTAGTGTTATTAGCATTTTTGACACAGGATAATTATTTTCATGAATTAGCTAATGGTAATATATTGCCACATATGCGTGATTTTTCGGATGAAGATATTGAAAATGATCTTATTCCATTTGGATACGTTAATAACCAAGATACTACAAATGCCCCTACATACGTTAAGTTCAAAGGCGAAAAGGGTGTGTGGGAAGAAAAAGACCCTGATGACTCATTTAGATGGTGATATATGAAATTTACAACACATTTTGTGAAAATGTTTAATGAAGACTTTTCATACGGAAAGTCTTTAGTTGGTGATAAAGGTGAAAAAATCATAACTGATGGCGGTTATATTGATGTCCAACATCAAACAGAATATTCCCCTAGAAAACAATCGGTTGTTGATTTTGTCGTCGATGAAAATAAACGTGGGAAAGGAATTGGGGATAAATTGTTGAAACATGCCAAACAACGCCATTCTGATCTTGGTGGACAAGTATCTTCACTTGCCAGTTTGAAAGTATTTCATAACAATGGATTTAGAAACCCCGGTCTTGGTGACAAGGGGTTTGAAGATCACGTCAAAGAGTTTCATGAAAACGGTGGGAGTTTGTTCATGGCCATGAATGACCATGAAGGTAAACCATACGTCTAATCACATCATGTTGGGGTGGAAATCCCTTTTGAAGAATATTGGAAGGTCTTTTAGGATATTGGTAACAAATCCTGACGGGCCTAACAATTCTTTGGTTCCATGAAATAAACCAAATACTTTATCCTTTACACCAATATCTTTATCAGTGAAATATAGCATTCCAGTCATTATTGATATAGCTACCCAGAAAATTATACTCGCACCAATCATGACAGCGACACGAGTTTTATAGTCGTCTGCATAATCTCTCATATAAACATCGAATGCCACATGACGATGTTCTATTTCTTCGGAAGAATGCCATTTTATCAATTCCTTGTATGGTTCATCAAACGATGACAACCATTTAGGGTTATTGAGTATTTCCATCCCCATTGATGCGGTATAGTGTTCAAGTGCAACTGTTACTGCTAAACATTGTTTAACTGTCAATTTCTTTTCTATTTGTTTCAACGCAACATTGATAAAATCTTCTATCTTTGTTAATGGAACATTATGAGTTTCCGCATAAAGATTCATGGTTTTATGCGCCATAGAATGCCATGCTTCTTGACCAATAAATCCAGAAATATCTTTTTCCAATTCGTCTTTAGTATTTTTACGATGCGCCCTAACTGCTCGTACAAAGAAATCTTCGCCGGGCGGAAAGGTAGAGGATAATGCGTTAAAAAAGTGGGTAATAAGTTTGCTATCTTTATAGTAATACTTTTCTGTATTTGAAAAATCAAACTTGTTTTTGCGAACTGGTATCATGATCTACTCCTACATGTCAACTGTGACATTATACAATGTATTTATACAGTTGTCAATCATTTAAGACATGTATCGTAGGTCATGATCCATTTTAAAACACTAGGTATTGGTGTTTGTTTATGAAAAAATATTTTTATTTGATCTTCGAGTATATAGAGATGTTCAACAGCATCTTGGTTGGAGAGATAATACTGTTCGTATATTAGTTCTTGAAGTATTATGGTTTTATATGATTCGATGTCACAATAAAAGCGATTCATAATTTCACCTCAATATAAATAAAGTTAAATAGTATGTAACAGATATTTAATTTAAGAGGATAACAAAAATGCCATTTAATGCTAATGAATTTAGAAAGCAATTGAAAAATGGTGGTGCCCGTCCAAACCAATTCCAAATTGAGTTGTTAAGTGCACCTGCATCTTTCACCACAGCAGCAGGTTCAGGCAATGCAATGTCTTCCTTTACATATATGACTAACGCAGCAGACCTACCCGGTTCAGTTATTGGTACAATTCCTGTTCCTTACTTCGGTCGTTTCATTAACGTTGCTGGTGATCGTATGTTTGAAGATTGGACATGTGCAATTTATTGTGACGAAGATTTTATAACCCGTAATGCCTTTGAAGCATGGAATAACTCCATGTCTTTCTTAAACTTTGATACATTCAAAGAACATGGTACGTCATCCGAAACTATTGATAAGTATGTTTGTGACATAAAAGTGTCTCATTATACAAAAACTGGTAAGGTTGATAAAATATATGTTCTTCATAATGCATTCCCATATGTTGTATCTCCTGTCCAATTATCATGGCAGGCTAATGATCAGGTGATGATGTTCGAAGTAACTTGGAAGTATGATTATTTCACTACTAACTTCAATGCGTATAACAAAAATGAAATTTCGTTGACTGATGTTGATGCATCGGCAAGACGTGAGTAATGGAGAATTATAATGGATTTAACTAATGCAATTTTATCATCAGTATACCCCCACCAGCAAGGAAATGCCACTGATGCTTCAAATACCTTGATGGGTAATATGGTTGACAATCAATTGAATGGTCATTTGGTGCGTATTAGTCCAAATGCATTCATCTATTTGTCTAATGATACTGATGATGATGGAAATACATGCCCATCATGTCATATTGTTGTGTCTACTGATTCTGACCATTATGTTGGTGGTTTATCTACTGATATACCAGTTAATCAAAGTGACGATAATATAACGCCTAATCCAGAACCAGTTTCGGATAATGGTTGTGATGGCGATACTTCCGAACAAGATGCAAACTCTGTTGTGTTGCCAGTTGGTGAAATTGTACCATTTGTTGAAAATGGTCAAGATGACACAAACAACGATACTGACAATGATTTAGACATTGCTGATTTGGTATCAGATGCACAACCAGCACCTACAGTTGATGATAATATTGATGTTCAACCTGCACCAGATGCTGACATAGCCGCTGCAATTGATACACCGATTGATACAACAATGGCACCTGCGGTTGATGTTGTTAATGATCAAAATGACATGATTAAAACGGAACTTGAAGAAAAATGTGATGACGATGAATCTCACAAAGATTCTAAATTAGATGAATCAGCATATATCGAATACCCACACCAAGTTGAAAATTTAGATGAAGCACTTCAACAAATTTCAACCGCATTAACAAATCGTTATGGTGGGTCAATCATACTTCATGAGGGTCACTGTTTAACACATGTTAGAAAAGATGGTTTAGTTGATAAGGTACAAGCTGTACAAGGTAAGTACAAAATCAGAACACATAAGCTAAAAGTTTAATCAGACCATTGATTCAAAAAAGCCGCCCTGCGGCTTTTTTGCTATATAAAATTAGAAACAATATATCAGGATTAAAATATGCAATTTAAAATTTTTGGCTTTAGCTTTGGCTCTGCCGATAAAAACTCTGCAAGTGGTGTTACGCAATACATTGCGCCAAGTCTAAACGATCCTTCTGTAGACCTTTATTCTGGTGGTTTCATGACGCCTATGGCGACATCATTACAAATAACATCAATGGTTAAAACAGAAAACGATGCGATTGCTCAATATAGAGATATAGCAAGACAGGCAGAAGTTGATTTAGCAGTAGAAGAAATAATTTGTGAAATGGTTGTGATGGAACATCAAAAACCGGCTGTTACTTTGAATATGGATGCCATTGATATTTCGTTGGAGTTGAAAGAAGTAATTAATAAAGAGTTTAAAACAATTCTTGGGTTATTAGATTTCAACACTGACGCTCATACAGTTGCTAAACGCTGGTATGTTGATGGCCGTATTAATTATTTGGTTTCTATTGATGAAAACAATCCTCAGTACGGTATTCAACAATTACAATATGTTGAACCAACGAAAATAAAGAAAATACGTGAAATAAATCGTGATATACAAAATGGCCATCCAATTGTCAGGAATATAAAAGAGTTTTATATCTTTAATGAAAACGGAATAGATCAAAGTGCATCGACGGCGGGTGGCGCAACTTCCACTACTATTACATTAACACCGGAATCAGTTGTTCAATGTAATTCAGGGATTTATGACGCTGATCGTGGTTTCATGGTATCCGCTTTGGAAACTGCTATACGTACTACTAATTCCATGCGTATGTTAGAAGAAAGCGGGATTATCTATATGCTTACACGTGCGCCCGAACGTAGAATATTCTATATCGACGTTGGTAATCTTCCTAAAGCAAAAATTGACCAATATATCAAAGAAATCGCTGACAAGTACCGTACAAAAATTCTTTATGACCCCGTTACCGGCAAAGTGAAAAACGAAAAACGATTCATGTCAATGAATGAAGACTTTTTCATACCCCGTCAAGGTGGTAGCCGTGGCACAGAAATTGATACATTGCCCGGTGGTGACTCTTTCGACAATACTAGTCAATTGGATTATTTCAAAACTCAATTGTGGGATGCATTAAAAGTTCCAGCGTCCCGTTTTCAACAAGGTTCCTTGTATACACATGGTTCTGAAATTACTCGTGATGAATTACGCTTCTTTAATTATATTCAACGTTTGCGTATTCAATTCTCAAAGCTTTTTGCTGAATTGTTGAAACGACAGTTAGTATTAAAAGGAATAATTGGATTAGATGATTGGGAAGAATTCCGTGACAATTTGTATTTTGATTTTACCGTTGACAACTATTTCAAAGAATCTGTAGAAAATGAAATTTTACAAGGTCGTTTGAATATGATTGGGGCAGCAGATGCTTTTGTTGGAAAATATTATGGCCCTGATTATGTTTATACCAATGTCTTACACGTAACAGAAGAAGTTGCGGCGGAATTGAAAAAACAAGCAGCACAATATCGTCAAGAAAATATTCAGAATAGAATTAATGAACAACAATTGACTGCACAGTTACAAGCAGAATCCGATTCATCATTAACTGATATATTGGGGAAACAAGGAATAGATGCGTCAAATTACATTGCTGTTGCACAACAAATGCAACAAGAGCAAGATCAAATGCAACAATAAATAATATAAACTTTTGGGGTAATTATGTTTAATTCAGCAATTTATGGCATGCCAATGCCAATGCCAGTAAGCACTGATGTTCAAACGGTGTTTGGACGTATTGGCCCCAATATATATGCACAAACAGGTGATTACACCGCAGCTATGGTAGGGGCCGACCCTGTTGGTGAGGCTTCGGCGGTAATGGTCGCTCACATTAATGGTTCAAATCCACATGTGCAATATGCATTGAAAACTGATTTGGAAGCATATTTTGATGCTGCAATTGCATATTTTGACAATAATATCAATTTGCCATAAAAATGAAATGTTATAAATATTCTTATGTTTTAAGGAGTTATAAATGAAAATCCCTAATAAAGATTTTGTTAAATTGATCATGAATGAAAAGCTAATTGATAAATTGTCTTCTGGTAATTTATTAGAAATGCGTATGGCCCCTGATCAATCGAGTTACCCATTGACACGTAGACAAGTTGAAAAAATGCTTGCTCAATATGAAAGACGTGAAGATGAAGAAAACTGGAACGATGATCCAGAATACCGTAGCCAAGATGGATGGTTAAAGGCGAAATGGTTTGCACCTGAATTGAACTCGGATTTCAATTCTCAGGACGTAGATACTAGTGGAAGCCAAAGACCTGCTAAATTGATGCCGTATGATTATTACTACACTAATTTTAAACAAAGCAATGACCAATTTGATTTGCCATATAATAACGTCAACGACGATGATGATTTGGAAGATGCCAATGAAAATCAGGATTGGTCTGGCGAACATAATCCTTGGCAATAAGAGGAAAAATAAATGGATTACAATATAACAGACGACGATTTGGATGATGTTTTTGATATCGTTTCACCTTCAAATGATAGTGATGTTCCTGTTGATGACATGGATATTCCTGATGTTGATACCAGTGATATAGAAAATATCAATGCCGATGATATTGAAGATGACGACGATGACTTTGAATATACGCCAGCGCCAGATGATATAACAGATGATGAAATGTCAGAAGACGGTATTTCTGAAAATGATTTGGTTGTTGTTAATAAAGATGGCTCATACGTAGTAATGTCACCTGATATTGCAGAAGTTCTTATGTCAAACCCATCATTTATCGACAAGATGGATGCTGGTTTTGATGATATAGACGATTTTACTAATACAGTTCAACCAATTTTACAGGGAGTTAGTCATGACTAATATTGTTAAGACTATGTTAAAAGAATCACTTGACCGCTTGGCATTAGAAAAAACAGCTTCGATGTTGGGTGAAATGACAACTGATGAAATTATTACCGAATCTCTTGATGAGAACATGACTCATCGTCCTCATCCATTTGAAAGACGTATGGGGCGTATTGCTATTGTCAATCGTGTACGTAACGGAAGCTTGCAGATGAACAAGCGTGTTGATGTTATGGGGAAGGGATATAAATTAATGCCCGGTGGGCAAGTTATTAAGATGCAACCACGTGAGATTATAAATCGTAAACGTGCTGCTAAACGTGCTGCAAGAAAGCGTCAAATGAAAATGTCTATGATCATACGCAAACGCATGCGTTCTATACAACGTAGAAATAGTGAATTGGGGTATTTTAAATGATTAGTAAAAGTAACATATTGCCGTTTCATGATCAACTTTTCGAAGATACTGAAATATTGAGCGAGACAGTTAACGGTAAAAAGTATTGGTACATAAAAGGTATCTTCATGCAGGCGAACATTGTTAATAGAAACAATCGCATGTACCCAAAAGATATTCTTGATGCTGCGACAAACACTTATATTACACAGTTTGTTAATAAGAGACGTGCCGTAGGCGAATTAACACATCCAGACACCACGAAAATCAATCCTGATCGTATTTCTCACTTAACAGAAGAAATAAAGATTGATGGTAATTATTATATCGGTAAGGCAAAAGTGCTTGATACCCCTTGTGGGAAAATCGCACAAGCTTTGTTAGAAGGCGGCGTACAATTGGCTGTTTCTTCTCGTGCTGACGGTTCTGTACGTGAACGTGGTGATGGTGTAAATCAAGTTAATCCCGGTCTTATTTTACGTGCTATTGACATTGTATATGACCCATCTGCACCAGAAGCATTTGTTGATGGTTTAATGGAAGGAACTATTGCATGGGACACATCTGACCCTGATGTTGCAATAGCCGAAGAAATCCGCCGTTCAATAAAAAATGCATCTTCGAGAAATCTTCAAGAGGCTAAATTGGAAGCATGGAATAAACTAATGAAATCATGTATTAATGGCTCATAAAATTTTTGAACCATTAAATAAAAAGAACTACAGAATGTTGAACTATATAAATAGATAAAACAACATTTTAAAAATATTCACAATTATTGGAGTGGAAAATGAAAACCATTAAAGAAATTTTAACAACTATGTCAGAGGCAGCATACCGTCCAGCAGATAACACTGATGTCGGTCAAGTTGCACCTGTCACCTTGGAACCTCAAGATTTCCAAGCTGCCCCACCTGCACCAGTAGAACCTTATCCTGCAAACGAAACAGGTAATGTTGTGTCTGGTGATGGTGGTTTGGACGAAAAGGATTTTATCAATGATCCTAATCTTCCTGCGTCTACAGGTGGTGATATCACTAGTGTTGATGACATTCAAGATCGTATCAACGGTGTTGTTTCCGAAGATTCCGTTAACGGTATTTTGGACAAGGTTATCGGCAAGTTGATGGCAGAATCAATTTATGAAGTACAATTGAAGTCTGAATTGGGTTCTATGTTTGAATCGCAAGGCTTGAATGAAGATTTCACTAGCAAGGCAACTGACATTTTCGAAGCTGCTGTTACTTCCGCAGGTAAGAAGCATTTGTTGGCTATTTCCGAAGCTGCTGAAACTTACATTGCTCAGGAATTGGAAAACTTCCAACAAGCTCAACAAGCTTCTATCAATGAGTATTTGTCTGTCGTTGTTAACGAATGGGCAGAAGAAAACAAGTTGGCACTTGAACTTGGCGCACGTACCCGTATCGCTGAATCGTTCATGGATGGCTTGAAAGGTTTGCTTGAATCTCATTATGTTGAATTGCCAAAGGATAAGGTTGACCTTTATGAAGCTGCTGTTAAGAAAGGCGACGAAATTCTTTCTCAATTGGATGAAGAAAAGGCAAAATCTGCTGCTCTTGCAGAAGAAGTTAATACATATAAGAAGAACGCAATTCTTGAATCTGCATTGAAAAATGTTAGTGCTGTTAAAGCAGAAAAGATTCGTGGGTTGATGGAAAGCGTTGCATTCTCTGATGCAGACTCGTTCCGTGCTCGTGTTGATATTGCAGTTTCTAGTTTGGCCCAAGCTGCTGCACCTGCTAAGCCTATTTCCGAAGACACTGTTTCTCAGCCAGCTAAGCCTTTGACTGAAAGTGTTGGTAACGAAATCGAAGAAATCGCTAAGAAAATTAGCCGTATTAACCGTACATCGTAATTAATACATGGATTTTAGTGAATTAATTTTCACTAAAATCACCGAAAATGATAAAAAATTAAAAAATAATTTTTTTACAGTAAATAAAAGTATAACAACTTATTGTTTACAAAACGAAAAATTTTCAAAACTTTTTTTGTCAGTAAATAAATAAGATTAAACAAATTTTTAAAATTATAGAGGAAATCGAAATGACTGATTTAGTTCAAAAGTGGCAAGCGGTTCTTGAACACAGTGACTATCCTAAGATTAAGGATGCTCACCGTCGTAAGACTACAGCTACCTTGTTGGAAAACCAACTAAAAAATTCGACTGCTGTTGATGCATTCGGTGGTACTTTGAATGAAGATGCTGCTGCAAGCAACGTAACTGCAAATGTCGCAAAATATGACCCAATCTTGATTAATTTGGTTCGTCGTTCTATGCCAAACTTGATCGCTTATGATGTTTGTGGTGTTCAGCCTTTGACTGGCCCATCTGGTTTGGTTTTCGCTTACAAGCCAAAATACATCGCTGGTGCAACTCGTACTGATGCTTTCTATCGTGAAGCTAATACTGCATTCTCTGGTACTGGTTCTCATGGTGGTACTGATCCATCTGTTCTTAACCTTGGCGTTCCCGGAACATATACTTCTGGTACTGGTATGGCAACTGCTACTGGTGAAGCTTTGGGTACAGATACAGGTGATGCATTCGGTGAAATGGGCTTCGACATTGATTCGTTCACTGTTCAGACAAAGACCCGTGCATTGAAGGCAACTTATACTGTTGAATTGGCACAAGATTTGAAGCAGATTCATGGTCTTGACGCTGAAACTGAATTGGCAAACATTTTGTCCGCACAATTGTTGGCTGATTTGAACCGTGAAGTTATTCGTACAATTTATGTTACTGCTAAGGTTGGTGCACAAAACACTGATTTGTCAACACCCGGTATTTTCGACCTTGACACTGACTCTAACGGTCGTTGGTCAAAAGAAAAATTCCAAGGTATGTTGTTCCAGATCGACCGTGATGCTAACGCAATCGCTAAAGAAACTCGTAACGGTAAAGGTAATTTCATTATCTGTTCGTCTGACGTAGCTTCTGCTCTTGCAATGTCCGGTATGTTGGATTATCAACCTGCATTGTCTACTGACTTGCAAATTGATGATACTGGTAATACATTCGCTGGTGTGTTGAACGGTAAGTATCGTGTTTATATCGACCCATACGCAGTTGGTAACTTCTACGTTGTCGGTTACAAGGGTGCTAACCAATATGACGCAGGTATCTACTACTGCCCATACATCCCATTGCAACTTTACAAAGCTGTTAGTGAAGATAGCTTCCAACCTAAGATTGGTTTTAAAACCCGTTACGGTTTGGCAAGCAACCCATTTGCTAATATCGACGTGAACGGAAACGCTGTTTCCAACGGTGCATTGACTGCTAACGCAAACGTCTACTACCGCCGTGTTCGTATCGAAAACTTGGCAGGTGCTGCATCCTAATAGCAATATTAGTGTGATTTAATAAAAAAGAGTCTTCGGACTCTTTTTTTATTCCTGTAAAAAAAGAAGTAATATAAATACAGTAAACCAATTGAAGGTAAGTAATATGGAAAACGATGTAACATTATCAAAGTCAGATGAAAAAAAGAGCCGTTCATATTATGGGGTTAGACCTGATTTCACCGATAACGATTCTACCGGGGATCAAGTATATTCCGGTGGGGAAGATTCCGTTAATGATTTAGATTTAAATGATGGAAAAAATCGTTATGTTGTAGTTGCACCAGATCAAAACTCACGTGATATAGAGTCAATCATGAAGAGAAAATACCCAAAATCTTCTTTTTCACGTATTAACAATGATGAGTTCAAAATGATTTCTTCGAATGGAAATGAAATAGCAATTGTCCATTCAAATAAACAAGGTAAACATGTCATATTGGTAGAACGTCCATCAAATCGTTCTAAAGCTAAAGAAAATGTAGAACAACCAGTGTCAGAGGGTAAAAGTTTATCGGAAGCAAAATTTGGAAACCGATATAACAGCCATTACATGCCTCATTTGTGGCATGGTGAAAAGGAACGTGAAAATGACGAAGTAATGCGCCGCCCATCTAAATCATACCCTGCGTATACACCTCCTAAAAAAGATCATTATTTGGTTGTGAAGTCGCATACACCACTTGACACCCCAGCACATGAAGGTATCAAGGTTGGTGAACATACTTATGCAGTTCCAGTAACAAAAGATGACCATGATAAGGCAAATGCTTTATTCCCTTCTTATCATTCATCACATGACGATTCAGAAGTTATTTCAGATGAAGATTACAGAAGTCGTGAATTGCCAAAATATAGAAAGAGTGTCATGAGTAAAGTATTACCGGGCGTGGATGCTGAGTTTGTTGGTGCAAGAAAAACAGCACACCAAGAGAAGAATGACCATTATGCATTATTACATGTTCCTGCTGGTGCGGAAGAAGATGTTAAAAAATTACCAAATGTTAAAGTTTCTCCGAAGGGAAGATACTATACAATGATACCAAAAAGTGTACATGAAATGGATACAACCAATAAAAATATATCCGTTGGTGATATGGTCGGATACCATGACATAAACAATGTTAACAACCCTAAGCGCCATATGTGGGCACCAAATTATAATATGGATCACGCTATAAAAGTTGAAAAAACATTATCCCCAGAAGATATTATTAAAATGAAAAAGGAAGGTTAAAAAATGGATTATAAAGTTATTTCGTCAAGAAACTTGACAAATGGTGGTGTTGAAAGTATCGCTGTAGACCAAGCTGGCAGTGGTTATACTTCGGTGCCAACTGTTACCATTACCCCTGCAAACGGAGATACTACCGGCCACGGGGCATCCGCATTTGCAGTTATTGAAGATGGTAGTGTTGTCTCTATCGTAATGTTAGATTCCGGTAAGGGATATTCGGCTACCCCAACTGTTACTATTACTGGTGGTGGTGGAAGCTCGGCAACAGCAATTGCAACATTAGATGATTTAGTTACCAAGGTTAATGTTTTTACAACTGATGGTTGGGATGTTGTTGGTGGGGTCGTCATTTCAAAAATTGGCGGTTCTTCTTATTACTATCAAACCATAACATATACCCCGCAATAATATATTGGAGTAGGAAACGGATATGAATATTCTAGATATTTTAGTCAATCTAAATGAGTCCGCAACCTCATATAAAGAACTTTCTGATATGGAAAACGGTCGTTTTTTCTCAGAATATAAACATGATGAACCCGCTGAGTTAGCCTCCCGTAAATTGGAGGCTAAATTGCGTGATATTAATCCAAAATCAACTGTTATACGTCATGACCCATATCATTTTGTTATGGTTCATCCCGGAGGTGATTTAATTACATCGGCGGAATCGACTGAGCATAAACATATGGTAGCTACTTATCATATATCTCCATTTGCTCGTGATTTTGGTAAGAAAACTGAGCCAACTAAATCAAAACATGTTTTGTATGAGTCTATAGAAAATAAATTAGATGAAATTAAATTGTTTGAAGACGTAGGTGCAGTCAATGCTGATTATATCGTGCATGATAGTCATGGTAAAGTTTTTTTCAGACATAAAAACGCTACGGTTTTAAAACATGCTATTGCCAACATGCAAAAGCATTTTTTTCATGACAATCCAAAGGCCCATCATGTAGACCCAGAAAACTTACATGTTTCGTCTCGTGATGAATATATTAGAAAGTTTGGTAGTGGTGAATTACATCATCCAATTCCTACACCACCAATGTCTGAAAGCTTTCATGATTCGTTTGAGGTGGAATATTCTCATGTGAAACGTGGTGATAGGAAACGTGTTAAGAAAAAGTTCAAGATAAATTATGCAATTAATAAAGAGCATGCGCAACAAATTGCCCATCGTATTGCACGTAAACGTAGATTGCTTGGTTTTAGGATTCACGTAAAAAAAGGAGCATAAGCTCCTTTTTCTTTTAGTGTAATTGTCGTTTATTTAACTGCACAACATTTGAAGAATCTGTATCATCCACATTCATTTTTTCACTTTCAGCCTTTGCATCAAGTTGTTTTTGAATGCGTGTTTTTTGATATTCAATATAATCTGCTTTAAAACTAGCATCAATTGATGATGCATATAATATTTTACTACTATCAATAACAGTGAAATTATCTTTTGAAGCCATGCATATAGGTTTGAAGAAGTATTGGAAAACTTGGTTTTCATCAACATAACCCTCCATTAAAACCGGGTTAAACAATATCGTTTTTTCTCCGGATTTCTTTTGCATTGCATATGATAGTGTCTGAGTTGACCAGTGTTAAAACACACAATATTGACGTTTTGAAATTCTCTTGAAGTTCGTCATGGGTTAAAGATAAAAATAGACTCATATATTTCCTTTATTTTGTATTAATTGTTTTTTCAATAACATCGAATCCTTCGTTTTGATATATTTTCAAACGTTCTAAACAATGTTTAAGTGTATAATTAAGTTTTTTGCGACTGCCACGCAAATCGTCGGCAATATCAAAGACACGGCAATATTCTTTATCATCGTGTTTTCTCAACCCACGGCCAATTGATTGTAGCAATCTAATAACAGATTTTGTTGGCGACCCCAAAATCAAATTTGGTAAGTTACGAATATTGACACCAGCTTGGAAAACAGGATACGATGCCAAAATTATCACATTCGAATGTGATTCAGCAATTTTACGAACAGATTCACGATCATCAGCATCAGTTCCCCCATAAACAAAATAGACTTGTTTATCAGGGCATGTTTCTTTTAACATTTGTTCTAAAACACGACCCTGTTTTTCAATATATTGAATAAGTATAAGTGTATTTCCATTTAATGATTTTGCCAACTTACTAATGTATCTATTACGGTAATCATTGCGGACAATCCAATCCATTTCCGCAGCATAATCAAAATACTTTGTCTCTTTTACGATATCATCTGGATACTTTAAAGTCAACAAAAATATTTTCAATTTTGCCAATATATTTCTTTCGATTAGATCACTAGTAGAAGACACCCTTCTAATAGGCCCAAAATGGCCTATAAGGGCCGTTTCAGCTATAAGTGACCCGTCGAGTGTCCCGGACACTCCAACACGGTAGAATGCGTTTATAGAGCGTTCCATGATGGCTGATAACGATGCTGCCGCACAGGTATGACATTCATCGGCAATGATAGCTTCAAAACGCTCAAAATAGTCGTTATCTTTGATGTTATAAATGCTTTGCCAAGTGCTGATATAAATCTTTTTTGAAGAATTTTTATCTTTTCCACCCATGATCATGTGAACACTTCCATCAACATCCCATTTATTGTTGACTGAGTAATCTTTAAAGTCGTTGAAAAGCTGTGTTACAAGGCCCACTGTAGGAACCAATATCAATATTTTTCTGTCTTCTTCCATATAGTCAAGAATAGAATGAATCATCATGTAAATTGTCATTGACTTACCAGAACCAGTGGCGCTAAGAATAACTTGGCGTTTTTTGCTAGTGAATATTTCCAAAGCGTTTAATTGGTAATCATGTGGCTCATGAGGAAGTTGTAGCGTTTTGTAATCAAACTTTATTTTTTCTTTGAAGCGTGAGAATCCTTCATCTAAAGTAAACTGATAATCGTTGTCTTTCAAATACTGAATTACCTTTGGCACAATACCTTTTGGACAGTATCCGTTTTTTGTGTTGATTGGTCGGATATAACCATCCCATACACCAGCTTTATAGCGTGTCATGAATTGATAACCTTCTACTCTGAAAGAAAACTTAGTGGAAAGTTCCCTCAAAATGGAAACGTCAGTATTCAATCTAACAAAAGATTCGTTAATTGATTCTAAATGTACAATACTCATTCAATTCTGTTCCTTTATGTGTGAAAATATATTTGTTGGTAACGTAAATAAAAACATGTAGACGTTACACATATATCTACATGAACTTTTTACACGGGGATTTTATGATAAGTTATAACGACTTTTTAGGAATTAAAACTCTTTCAGAAACGGTCATGACCGACATTCGCAATATCAATACACAAGATGATTTTCAACAAATCATTCAAACCAGCTATCAAAGTCTATATCTTCATCTCAAATCATTGTCAAACGTATATCTATTAAAAGGAGACGTTCAAACTTCCAGAAGACTTATGAGTATGGCCTCGCAATTGGCAAGTACATTGAACCAAACACAACAATTCCAATTTAGAAAATAATTGGAGAGTAGAGTTTTATATTAACCATTAACAAAGGAATGCATTATGCGTAACAAGCGTGTGATAACAGAAGAAAACATAAGTGATATCAGCGATTATCTAACCCCTCGCCAACTTGCAAGGTTAGAGCGTAAACAACGTAAAACCGCTGTTCAAGAACAACCCACCCACCAAAAGGCCGAGCGCCACCACCAAAATAAAATATCAAGCTTGAAACCATTGCAAGCGAAAACAGAAGCACAATATAATTTGATACACGCATTAGAAACCTACGATCAAGTATTGGTTTATGGGCCTGCTGGTACTGGTAAAACTTATGTGACAACAACTTTTGCTGCGCATGAGTTTATCAAGGGTAATTATGATAAAATAATTATAACAAGACCCACTGTTGCTGTTGAAACGTCAATTGGTTTCTTCCCCGGAACATTAGAAGAAAAAATGAGTGTGTGGTTGGCTGAAACAATTAATATTTTAAAAATGCATATGGGGCCAGAAGCATACGGCATCGCCTTGAAAAATGGTGATATAGAAATTGTTCCTTTTGAAGTTATTCGTGGTAGATCATTGAACAATTCATTGATTCTTTTAACAGAAGCACAAAACACTACTGTTAAAGAAATGACTGCATTTGTAACACGTACTGGTGAAAACTCAAAAGTTGTTATAGATGGTGATATACGTCAATCAGATATTGGAACATCAAATGGTCTTGAATGGGCCTTGCGTATGGTTAACAAATATAAATCATTGGGTGAATTGACTGGCATCGCCGAGTTTGATTCTGATGATATTGTTCGTTCTGGTCTTTGCGGGGCATGGGTAAGAGCCATTGAAAAACAATACGATACAAACCCTGAATTAGTAAAACGTGTGTAAACAAAAAAGCCAATGCTAAAACATTGGCTTTTTATTTTATTTTGTATATAGAAGATATAATATCTTCTTTTTTATTATGGAGATATAAATGGACTTTATCGGAGAAAAAAACGTGGAAATAATTTGCATATCTTGCGAATCAGAATTTAAAATAAAGGAATTACATTCCGATTACAACATACACTATTGTCCGTATTGCGGAGAAGAATTGGATATAGAGATTGAGGACTAATGATGGAAACTAACGTAGTTAAACCTGATAATGTCGATTTTAATGATATTGAAAATGAAATAAACTTAAACCCTTTAGAAAGAAGCTCATACAAGTTTTTTGCACAGGGGTTGGATGAAGATTTCAATGATATGCGCAATATGCATGCTAGTAAAGTTGAAATGGACAGTCATCCCGTGGGAAGCCCAGAACATCATATAGCTGCTGCAAAGATGTACGGTCATATTATAAACCATAGTAAAGACATGGTGCGTTTTCATCATGAAAACGGTGACACTGAAAAACAGCTAAGGCACCAGAATATAATTAACAATGCACACGCAGAAGTAAGTCACCATCTAGCTCAGTACCATTTTTCTATGGCGAAACAACATGCGACCAATGGAAACCTAGCATCTGCAATTAGACATCAAGTTAAAGGTGAGGCAGAACAACAACGTCATACTAACTTGTTACATAATTTAAATAACACAGGGGAATAAAATGATTTTAGCTGGTATAGATTATTCTATAACATGTCCAGCTTTAGTTATTGGAAAGGTAGGGTCGTCTTTTGATGACCTTAAATTTTATTCATTTGCAACTAAAAAAAGACATTATTCAAATAAATCACAAATAACTTTGTTGACATATCCGTTGTGGAAAACAGATCAGGAAAGATATGATCGTCTTTCAGAACTATTCATGGAAATACTTAAAACTGAAAAAGTTGATCATGTTATGATGGAGGGATATGCATATGGCAGTTCTGCCGGTCAAGTATTTCAAATTGCTGAAAATACAGAAGTATTGAAATATAAGATGTATAAAAATGACATACCTTATGATGTATTGGCACCAACCCAGATAAAAAAATATTTTACAGGAAGCGGTAATTCTAACAAAGGTATGATGTTTCTTTCATTTAAAAAGATTTGTCCATATGATATTCATATGGCTATAGGCGACCCATCAGAACCAAATGATGTAGGGAACCCTGTATCGGATATGGTAGATGCTTATGCTATATGGTGTATGAATAATCAACAATACATGGTGAAATAAGTTTCACCATTTTGTATATGTAACCACCTTCATGCCATTTTCATGTATTAATTTTTCAACGTCACCTAGTAAGTTTTCATTTGGTGAAGAATACATTAATTTAATTTTTTTAATTAAATCTTCTGATACTTCAAATCCTTTATAAACACGATAATATTGTTCATTTCCCGCAGGTTCCGCATCGCATAGATTAAAGTAATAGTGCTTTCCATCACTTTCCGATAAAAATGAAATATATCCATCATACCACATAAGAGATAATGTTACGCTTTCTGCAAACTTTTTATCCCACAAGGTTTCCGGCACCGTCCATACATGTTCACATAATCCTGCTTCCTGCATTTTGTCGAAAAGTGTAATATATGCAGAGTGATACTTCTTATTATATTCTTTATTAACTTTCCCAATGACGAAATAATAACCATCATTAGTAACAAAAAAAGCATTGCCGTTTTCATAAAGAATTTTTACAATAGTGGTTGTCATTATTTCACCTTCTTCAACAAAGTCAATAGGTTTTTGTTTAAATGACACAGGAACATCCCAATATGAACTTATTTTACCATAAACACGAAACGGTATTTGCGTTGGTGCCACAAGCTCATATGGCATGGTTTGTTCAAATAACACCCAATCATTTATAATTTGCATTTATACATACCTTTCTTTTTACAAACTTCTATAAGTTCTTTTAAAATTCCGCCATTCGCATAACCAAGTTCATATTCATAACGATCACTAACATCGCCCAAAATATATTTTTCGTCGTTATCTACACGGATTATGTGGTTGTTTTCTGTTTCTATCAATTCAAAAATTGTACCAATTAAATGAATAATTTCATTGTCTCCATCAATAATTGTACCATTGATGTGTAAATGATTTGCTTTTGACGGGATACATGTATAGAAGTCCTCATGAGGACTTCCACTGTTTAGTATACCACATATTTCCCAGCAATCAATTTTTTGCATTAATAATCTCAAATATTTTATTGGATGTATCATAATCTGTTTTGATGATATGATACTCTATGTTGTGTTTATCCAAAAACTTTAAAATTTTATTTGAAAGTTTCTGTGCTTGTTTTTCGGTTTTGTTTCTTCCTTTTTCAACATATTCAAAATCACGTTGTAAGAAAAAGTTGATATTTTGGTATGAATGGTGCATTTCCAACAACAAAGGGAGAAAGTTCTTGTAATAGTTTTTTGGTCTATACAAAGCAGACATTAATACTGGACTATCAGTAATACAATATTCAACATTATGTGAAACCAAGTTCAGTTGTTTATTATTCTGGGTTGCGGAAATATAAACTTGATTCGTGAAATGGTCAGGGTGTTGTCTTTCCCAAACCATGTCTTTTGCATATTCTGTAATCAACTCAACATCATAATGTTTCTTTTTCATTAAATGAAAAAGACCTGCTGCTGTAGTAGATTTTCCCGATCCGGGGCCGCCCCAAAGATTAATTACTTTTAATGGATATTCCAGTTTCGTATTTTTCATAATTTCTCCAATAAGCTGGTATTTTATAATCCTTTACTTGATGTATTTCAGCCAATGTTATCTTATTGACGAAAAATAAACATACTTGCTCATAATAGCTTTCATCACTTACTTCACGGTTATCTTGCTTCAAGCTGATTTTATGCGGTCGAATGTCATCTATAAGTTCAAGACGATCAATCGTGATGGTCAAACGGTTGTCTATCAATCGTGACAGTATATTTGCCAACATCTTATAACGAATTGGTTGCTTTGAGTAAAAACGACGATAGACCATTTCAACTTTATGCATGCTATATTTGCTCTTACATGCTCGTAAAAACAAGTCTTCAATATTTTCTTGTGTGTACTTCTTAATAACCTTCATTCAAACACCTTTCGGTCTAACATTTCCAATCTAACTTTAGCGGCAGCTTTCCAATATGAATAATTTCTATTATACGCAGTACCGTTAGAATATATAAAACATGGTACAACAGAACCATTAATTTTCATTGCTGGCGTCCCACGTGTAGACCATTGTTGAAAATCTACATTTTCATTTAACACGCCATTTTCAACCAATATATCACTGGTAGAATGCCAATCTTCGAGTATACCAACTTCAACATACATGTCTTTTGTAGCATATCTGTCGATTGTTTCATAGCAACGTTTAAAATTGAAAACTTTATATGCACTGTATTCTTCATATACCCTTTTAGGGCTGCAATTAAGAACATCAAATGACCATTTGAACATGTTGTTCTCCTAAAAATTAAATTATACAATAAAATATATTTGAATACAATTATTCTTGTGTATTGTTTTGTAAACCAGCTAGTCTCATGGCTTCTTCTGGGCCAAATTGATGCCAATTGGTATAAGATATAAGACCACCACTTTTTACATCATGGTGTGGCCAATATTTTTTAGCGTGAAGTACATATCCGGTGCATATCTTAGTTTCATCTTCATGACATGCCCAATTATGCCCACTTTCTTCCTTCATCTTCTTAATGTCATATGGTTCTGGAAGACAACCAAGACCCTGTACGTATTCCGATTCATCCGTAAAAGCAAAAGGGCATGCACCACAGCAGCCCTTCTTATTAGTATGACCCATTTTCAAACTTTCTCCACTCAATTGCGTCCCTGATATTCCAGTTTCTTCCTTGAATGCTTTTTAAAATAGATTCTAGGAATTCAATTTTTATGTGTTGAACCCCCACCTTTGTTTTTAATTCTATCACGTCAGGTCTATTGGCAATAACAGTTGGTATGTCCTGTCGCATTACTTTTTTATCCTGAACTAGAGGAAGATTATAATGATTCAATTCTTCAATCGTTAGTGTTTTATTATAAAACTGTTCTAAAACATGTTCCTTTTCTTCTAGTTTTGTTTTCAGCTTTATCAAAACCATTTTTTCATGCACAAGTATTTTGTAATACTTAGCATGTAGTTTTGGTATCTTTAGACTTTCAGAGTCCAATTTAAGAGGATTAATTTCAACGTCTTCCGCCCATTGCTTTTCTATATCTTCTAATAACATTTCAATCCTTCATTTCAAACATTTACTATAATAGTGATAATAACAGCTAACCAACAATGGTAAACCCGGAACTAACACTGTCATCCCAACAATCAAAATAGCATATAAATCATTCATAATTTCACTCCGAATTGTACCATAAAAAACATACAAAGTCAAACGTCATAAAACTCTATTTCGTAACGTTGATATTTCAATATCAACATGCTGTATATTTCCATAGTTTCTGATGTTTGTTCACTAAAATCAAGTTCACCCAAAGAGACAGGAACCACATCCATAAATGTAACCTTCATCATTGGATTATTATGGCTGGTGTATATTGTCATTGCTGCGTCAACATATGTGAATTCTGCACTGATAGGATGTTCTGACGGATTGGCTATACCCCACATCCACTTAAATACCTCATACCAATTCTGCATGTTTTCACTAACAGCAAACTCCAAATATAAGTCACCAAAATATAATTTGTCACCATAAATCGGTTTATCAAATAAAGGCGAAGATTGTTGGGCGACCCCAAGATTTATTCCGGGTAAAGGATAACGTTGTAATGTAAAACTCAAATGTGGAAATGCTGAAAACTCTAGGGTTGCACGATTGCTAGTAAGTTTGTTTAAATTTTGGTATAAATCTGTCATAAACACTCCTATTGTAAATAGACAAAAATGAGAAGGTAAAATGCAAGTATTATTGGATAAAACACTAAACATTATTTCAATTCAAGAGAATGGTCTTCTTATACATTCAACTTGTTTGTATCCGTTTTATTCACCAGATGGCACTAAAGTTGCTTTTTGGGTTCAAGACTATGACTATCAAAACGATACATATCTATCTACTTACCAATTATATTGTAAAAACTTAATAACAAATGATTTATTTCAGATAAACAGCGGAAACGGTAGTTGTCCACTTCCACCAAACACTACGTTAAACGAATTGGTATACAATGCGGCATTTTCTCCTGATGGTTCCAAAATACTTTTTCTAACTACATCAACAAATTTAATACCCGCTGATACGATTTTATCTGCGCAAAATCCAAGTGGAAATAGATGGTATGTATATGATTTTGTTGATACGTCATTTACCCGTGTTTCATCCACATCTTCTGTTTTTGGCAATAATATAGACAGAAACGAAGCATTATGGTATGATAATGACAACGTTGTTTTTGTTACCCTTTCTAATAATTTAGTAAGTGGTATTAATATAAATTCACATTATGAAGTTTATATGAAAAACATTTCTTCTGGAAACATAATTCACGTTTCCAGAAAAGAAGACACCAACATAACACCTTATTTTATTGGTAGCTGTATAAACATTGCGGTTGCTCCAAATAAAGTTTCTTTCTATTCATATGAATTGGGATTTGTCATAAAAAATATGGTGGATACATCAATACAACGTGTGCAAGAATTGCCAGAAATTCTTGGTTTTGGTATTGTTACACCTGAAACACTAACTTGGTCTGATGATGGAACCAAGATGTTATTTCGCATAACCACCGGAACTTCTATAACTTCAGACACAAATGGATTAGTAGATGATTTCGTTTATGACTTTTCGAACGATACAATAATACCGTTGAATGAAAATAGCTTAGAGACTATTTATGGTAATGGTTATTCCAAAAATGCTACATTTTCGCCTGATGGAACTAAGGTAGCATTTATTTCAAACTCATATAATATTGATCCTTCGTCAACAAACCCTATAGATAATTTGTATTTCAAAGATTTAGATACAAGAATATTAACCCGTGTATCTAAATCTGCAACTAATGGAAATATATCAAGCAATGTATTAGGATACACATGGGTAACAAATGATACATTGGCGTTTACCAGTTTCAGTAATGACATTGTTTCAGGTGACACAAATACTGATGTTGATTGGTTTTTTAGAGACACACAAAATAATACGACCATACGTATTAATTACAATATGAACCAACAATTGTTTTCATCTAATAACCAATATGAAGGCGTTATAAGAAAAGCCGTGTTTAACAACGTAGGAACTCGTATTTTATTCACTACTAAGTTAAAGACGTTAAACCCTACCTTTTATACTCCTAGTTATGATGAATATGATATATTTGAAAAAATATTCATCGAAGAATATGTAAGTTTCCCAACATCAATAAATCATAGTGTTGAAGCCAATGATGCTATAAACTCATATGTTGAAAATGGAAAACTTTTAGCATATACCGTTAATGACTCAATAACAGGAACCCCAACATACAGCATTGTAGGGTCAGCATATGTTGAACGTGTTAATAGCATACGATATAAGAATGACAGTTCCAACATTCGTTGGATGAGTTTCAACTATCCAAACTTACCGTTTGATACACCCGTCCCAGCAAAAATAGGAGTTGGTTTGTTCAATTCATCTAATACACTATTAGATGATATTATTGATATAAAACAAAACTCTGTAACTACAACACAAAATCCAGTATACGGAACGATGGCTATTATTCCTGTACGTCCACAAAATGATATTGTTTTAGTTTCAGCAGGTGATGACCAACAGCGAATATGTGATCCTATTGTTTATTTGGAATCTACTGTTATTGGTAATATGTCAGGTCACACATTCCTTTGGGAATTGATTAGTGGCGACCCCATTACATTATTAATAGATTCTCAAACACAAGCACACTACGTAATTGATGGTTCATCTCGTGATCGTATTTTTCGTTTTTGGATAGACAAGGGAAAGTATAACGAACAATATAAAGACGTAATCATATATTCAACCCCAACGGATATATTCAAAAATAATGATATTGGCATAGAAACACCTTTGAATGTTGCGGTCAGTAATGATAGCAATTTATATGTTATGTCATATAGTTTAATTGGTAGTGATTATTTTGATTACAATATTCCATTCAATAGCTCTGGTACATATAATTTGTATACTAGTGGTATTGAATGGTCATTGCCGCTAGCATTTTATGAAACAGATACTGATACAAAAAAATATTATCGCAGTGTTTTTCTTTATACCACATTGGAGACAAACATTAATGGTTATTGGGAAACATTACATGTTTCAACTCTAAATGACAGCAGAACATATCAACCATTAATAGTAGGTGTTCCATTTAGAATAGGTTCTGTATTTGATATAAATGGAGTTGCGACTGTTTATTACACTAATGTTGATTACTCAACATCATCAATGACCGCCAACCTAGTTGCTTCACAAATGACATGCGATACTAGTATTAATGCAACCAAAACTTCTACAATTTATGTGATTAGTGATGTTGTTGGAAGTGATAATGTAACAACAATTAATACAATGGCAACATCTGACATTGTATATAATAGAACAAATACAATATATGTTATGGAGCCGGTATCGGGTGAAGATAATATAACAACACAATACGCAACAGTTCACACAGGGTTGAACTTTACAATTTTTAGATACAATGGCGCAGTAATAGGTGGCTAATAATGAATGAAAAGATAAAAAATGACATGAACACTCTTGTAAAAATAAATGAATATACAAATGAAACGAATGAGGAATTGTTTCCATCGTCTAATCAAATTGGCGCTACGGGTGTAGTTACTATTGAAAAAATAGATATAAACACCAATGAAGTATATGAAACAACTGAGCCAGAATTTAATGATATTTGCTGGCCAATTCTTTGTGCGTCCTTTTTATCTATTAATAATGCTGTGTATAGTATGCCAAATACAACACCAGCTACAGGCACGCCATCTTTGTATTGGCAAATATTGTTCGCTACTTACGATTTTAAGCAAGATATAACTAATTATAGCTTACCATTCACCGCTGCCGTAAACACGAATGTTGGATATCCAACATTCGTTGCTAAAACTTTGCCCGGCGATAAAGATTATGTTACATTCGTTGCCGATCTATTACCAACAACATCAAATAGAACAATTTATGGTGTAGGTGTAAGTATTTCGTATTATGGGCATGCTTCCGGGCCTCGTGGCGCTTCTATGGATGCGGCTTTAACGAATCTACGCTTGACAACACCGTGTATACAAGACACCTCTACCGTTGTGCGTGTTACTTATAAGATATATTTGGATGATCTTGTTAGTGGTAGTGGAACTATATCTGATAGTTATTATGCATTGATGAGAAGTTTGTTTACAGCAACTTCAAATGGTGGTACTGTTGTTCCTTTTAACACAAATGGTTATTTCGGGGCAAGTAGTTTTTATGACGTGAATAATATGACAAAGGCAAAACCATTTGGATTGTCACGAAACACTGTTAATTTCGTGAGCAAAATGTCTGATATGGGTATAATTAATATAACAAATCAATCAATTTTTCAAAATGCTTCACAAGCAGCCGGAACATATGCTGCCACTGATATAAACTCAATGGGCGCATTCATTCGCTCTCTAACTTTATTTAACAGTAAAAGTACAACTAATGCTTATATATCAAGTAGTTCGTCTATAGATTTTTTAGATGCACCATTTGCAAACCAAAAGGTATTACCAGATGGCACATCACCTATTCAAAACATATTCAAACAGACCTCTTCTGCTCCGGGGCCATTTCAAGATTTGAACAGTTTGGGATCATCTAAAGGTAGTATTTCTTTAGATGCGTCAAGTTGGATTCAATCACCGTATCCATCGCTATACAAAATTAATTTTGTATCTGGTGGAACTGAGTCTACTGCCACTTATAAAATAGATAAGTTGTCATTTACTGGTGGTTTTGTTCAAAATACATATTGCCCTCGTGATGCCATATTGCCTCAAGATGGTTTGACAAACGATATTTTATGTTACCATCGTAATGACTTTAAAGATACATTTACATTTGACAAAGTTATAAGTGGGGGGACAACTGTTCGAACACCAGACAATATAAAACATTTTGTTACAGCGTCTTGTTTAAGAACAAAAGCAGCTATCGCAATTTATAATGTTGAAACCGGGGAAAAATTGGTTTTGAACTCTGCTTCAACCCCATCACTACCTGTCGCCAATGTTTCTGACGTTGCTGTTTCAAACGGATATATTTTCGTCACATGTTCCACAACAGGGTTGTGGAAAATAGACCCAACATTCACCACTGTAACACAATTAACAACTATAGGCGCAGGCGTCGATTCGTCAAAAGCATATCAAATAGATGTTAAAACAAATGGTGATTTATGGGTTTTGTTTGAAGGTGGTTTGTGTAAAGGCATTACCGCAGATTCCGGCGTTACATGGTCATGGACAGTCTATAACACTAGTAATGGATTTACGGCAACTGGTATAACCAACTCAAATTGGTCTAACGTCGGAGCAATGTGTGTTGACCCAGATCATGCAAATGATAGAATTCTGTTTGTTTTAGGTGTTGCGCCAACTTCAACTAGTAACTCAGCATCTGCATATGTGTGGTGGGAAAGAAGTACATTAACGACAACCCCAATGACTACTGGTATATCGACAACATATACCCTTGCAAACTTATTAGCAAGATCAGACATTTTAAAATGTGTGAATGGGTATTGGTTTTATAACATAAACCAAGGCGTTTCATCTGGTGTTTACTCTTCATATGATTTTTATATGTGTACTTGGTCTGGTGCGACACCACCTGTATCATGGACATCAAAACAAACAGGCGGGACTATTAGCAGTGTTATTCGTGCATTACCTGCTAGTGTTGCAGGTGTTAATGGTGCATTTTTTGGTACATCAAACGTATATTCTCCAAGAGGAACCTATCCGGTATTAACAGGCTCAACATCCAATAATGTCACGTCAGCATTCTTTGTTAATGGAAGTAATTTTTCAGTGTTGCCGTCTACCGTAACAGCAACGAGCGCCGAGTTTTTCTGTAAGTTTGGGCCAGTTGACACAACTACGACTGCAATACAAACATATTATTCTAATAATGGAGACTTATGTGTTAATGGTCAATGCCCTGTTGTATACTTACAAACATCTAATATGATGGTTTATTGGTTAGAAGCGTTGGGTAGATTCTCAGTATCTCCATTGATAATTGACCCGGCATCTACAAATTACAACACATATAAATCTGTTTGTTGGAAATCATATGGTTGGGATGGTAGTAATTGGGTGTTGGGAAATACCAATGCAAAAACATGTCATACCAGTTCTGAGACATTTTTGGACGGTTTAAAAATATCATTTGTTAACGGAACAACAACCCCTCATTTCGTAGCAGGTGAATCTATGTCATTTGTTGTTGGTGATGGGTTGATGAAAGATAACGCAACTGATTATACATTTAAGTTTAATTATTATCCAAGTCAAGTGGAAAGAATAACAGACTTCTATAATGTCAATATGGGTGGTACTACAACATTAGTGCCAAATGCATACTATGGTCAATTAATTGATGAATATGTAAACTTTAGTCAAGTATCACCCAATACTTCTGCATTAAACTCTACTTTAAGAACACAAAAGAAAGGAACTTTTTCTGGACAAGAAAATGGTTCGACCCAATTTATAGGTGATAATGTAATACCAGATAACACCCAATTTACATTAAAGTTTAAGTTTTCATCAATGCCAGTTCCGTCATCTGCCTTTGCCGATGAAAGAAGAATGGGGGTCTGTACATATAGTGGTTCTACATACTCAGCCAATACTGCATATGCATATGTTGATGCAACAACAGGAAATTTGGCGTTTACAGGGTCTGGTCAATCTAGTTATGTGTATGGTCAATTACCCTCTATTGACAGTGTGATATCAATTTCTAGGGATGCCGCAAATAAAATATCATTTTATGTTGATGGGGTTTTGGCATACGCATTCCCAACTGCAACATCCGGAAATTTATATCCATTTGTTCAATTAACATCTAATGTTTCAAAAACATTAGGCTTCAATGAAATTAAACTTACATATTTTGAGCCACGCCGTTTAGTTAAAGCAGGTAATGTTTCAACATCAAGTGGATATTTTAATAGCAAGTTTAATAGTTTGACAACAACCACATTAGTAAGTGATGCTGCAATAAGCATCAATGGTGTTGCACAATCATTGGTTTATAAAACAGCGGCAGAAGTTTTAACAACAGGCCAAGTAAAAGTTTTAACTGGATCGGGTTGGATTGAGTTTATGGCGATGCCTACCATAACAGTGTCTACCAGTGGTTCAACAAAGGGCGCTGCATTATTCCCTGTTATTGCTTCTACAAAGTCTGTTAATAAAACAGTTTCCATCATAAATGCAGGTTCTGGATATACTAACGGAACATATCCAATGACATTCACTGGTGGGGGAGGTTCAGGTGCGGTTGGTACAGTGACTATTTCTGGTGGTGTTGTTACATCGGCAACAGTTACTAATGGCGGTTCCGGATACACAACATCACCAACTATAGGAATAGGTGGAAGCCCCGGAACACCAACAGTGGCTGCCGTATTAACTGCATTTATTGGTTATGCTATAACATCAGTTACTATAATTGAAACTGGTTCAGGTTATACATCAACACCAACAATAACTTTTAGTGGGCCTACTGGTACAGGTGGTCATACTACAGTTGCAACCGCAACTATAGATTCGACAAAATCGGTGAATGATTATGTTACTATTAATA
>Ga0255090_1000018_pt1 | contig 48901 bp, 41 predicted proteins | sample Colum_Yuk_RepA_8_2_FD_188444 | JGI IMG/M metagenome (GOLD analysis project Ga0255090, IMG submission 188444) | Freshwater microbial communities from Columbia River, Oregon, United States - Colum_Yuk_RepA_8d | ecosystem: Environmental > Aquatic > Freshwater > River | place: USA: Oregon...
AAAAGCGTCGTAGGCTTTGCAAACGAGGTGGCGGATAGCGTTTTTAACTGTGTTATTCATACGCCCCAACAGTAGCCCTTGAAAGTGCAAGCGTCAATGGAAATGATCACTTTTCTTGCAAAGGATAGTTTTTTCCTTCGGGGTGCCCGATCCCAGAAACTATGAAAAACCCCGCCGAAGCGGGGTGTGCTATTCATAAACTTCAATACAAGCCTTTAATGTATTTTCATGAATCTCTAGTACTTTACTAAAATCTTTTTGATATCCGCCAGCTAGATTCCACACAATTGGAATGTTATTATCTTTTGCAAACTTAAAAACAGTCCTGTCTCGCTCAAACATTTGTTCTGTAGTAAGATCCCCACCGAGCGGATCATTAACATGAGGATCAGCACCGGCCTGATACAGTAGAATCTCGCAATCTTTTACAGCATCAAGAGTTTTATAAAGATTTTTTAATGGAGTTTCGTTAGAACCAAAGAAACCAAAAATCTTATTATGACTGAGATGAACAATGTCTTTGATAGATAATTTATTGATAATATCATCAGTGCCATCACCCCAATGAGCATCGAAATCAATAATACCAATTCTTTTAATCTTATGATTAGACTTTAGTAATTGAGCAGTAATAGTAAGACCATTGAATGTACAAAACGCGCCACCATTATAATAACGAGCGTGATGAAATCCACTAGTGGGCGACATCGCAACTCTATTCTTTAGAGCATAGACGGCAGCATTATAAAAACTGCCAGATGTATAAGGCAAGCTATCAGCAACTTCTTTGATATTATTACCAAAGCCATTAGCGATAGTAGAGTTTAGTACACCATTGACATATTTTTCATCATGACTAACATAAATCTGTTGTTTAGTAAGAGGCTTCCAGTCGCTATTAATAGAGACATGAGGATTCTTTTTGAATAAATCATAAACCTTTTTAGGTTTGCTCGCGCTAGGACTATAAGATTTATTATTATTGACGTTTTGATTTTCTTTGTAAAAGACAGTGATCATATTTAATCTCTTTGTATTACGTTAGTGAGAGCTTGTTTGCCTTTTTCTATTGAATGGATATCTAAATGGTATAACTTATGCCAGTCTTCATGCTTTAATGCCATTAGCTCTTTGATTCGTCTTTCAGCATTATTTAGTGCTACGCGAAGGTCTACTATTTCTTGTATTGTTATCTTTAGTTCTGAATTCATGCTGTTCTTAGGTTATTATTGAATCTATAGTGGTTGCCAACCCTTTTGAGATAATCGTCGAAGTCTTTAATCAATTTGTAATTGATAGAATATTTGTAATTCCTTTCCTTGGCTTCGTCAATGAAGATAGAAGCATCACAGTCTTCTTCTAAGTAAGCAAAGTCTCTTGTTCTATAACTATACTCTGATATTAAGATATCAATATTCCAGTCTTCAAGCAATTTATGAGGAACACGAAGCCAACCGTGGCCGGGGTCAGAAAGAAATGTGAGTTCCATATTATTACAAGTGTTTTTTGATCTTATTCCAGTATTTATCAGTATCTTTTTTACGCCAATTAGGACCGCCATTATGCAAACGAGCCAAAGTCTCTATGTCATTATTGGCAAAGGCTTTAGGCTCATATCGCAGGAAGTAACGCTCGCAGACCTTACGGGCGACCGCAGGGTCATACACCTGAGTATGGTTCCCTTGAACGCCAGCGTCAAGGAAATACATTGGGCGGATTTGGTAAATGCCAAGGGCGGTTTCTTTAGTATTGACTGCCTTGGGGTTGTTGCTGCTTTCGACAGCAGCCATTGCGCGGAACAAGTCTTCCTTGGTGCCGAGGTTGCGGCGGGAAAACCCAAGGGTTACAAGGGCGACGACAAATAGAGACAAAACAATTTTGTTCATATGAGAGAAAATATCAGATTCTTGGAGAGTGTCAAAGATTTTTTTTCGATTTGATAGTTTTTTGATTCGGGGAGGTCAATTTCGGAAACTATGAAAGCCCCGCCGGGGCGGGGTTACTGTTTATTTAAAGTTTACAATACTACGTCCACTCTGTAGTAGTATAATACAAATCGGTGGAACAGTTGCGCCTGTATCTAAAAGAGCCTTTATGTAAGTACGCTCTGCAAGTTTTCCGCTTCTGGTATCGGGCTTTATACTATCGCCCATCCATTCTTTTAAGTTAGCTTGTATCTGTTGAAGTGTGAGGTCTTTCATGTTTATTTATTATTAAATGGCCGCGAGAGTTTCAAGCTCAAAGTAGTTCACGCCTTCCTTGGGTTGCCAGTACAAGTCGCGCTCAATGGTCATTCCAAGCGGTCCCTTGATTGCTTCCAATTCTTCCACAGAAGCGATCCCGCCCCATTCAACGCAACCCATGCCCAAGTCAGCGAACCCATAAAGGATGCCACCTTCGATTCCAGTGATCAACCAAGTAGCGGCACCCCACGGGGTGAAAAGCTTGCAAATGGGGACCATGCCGTCAGAACCGGCCTTTTTGAGTTTTTCGGTGAGTTGTTTCGTCATCAATTTCATCGGGGACAAGGTAATCGGATCGGCGTTGATTGTCAAAAACAAAAATCGTTTTTCATAGTTTTTTCCTTCGGGGTGCCCGTTCGCTGAAACTATCGAAAGGATTCGCGTCTGTTTCATGAGGGTCAAAACCCAAAAGAGAACAAGTCTTATTCTCTTAGAAAAAACCCTGCCGCAGGATCTCCCTGCGTACCATTTGACGCGAACCCAATCTAAAAAGCGGTGTTTCTAAAGGTTCAACTAACCCGCCGCAGGGTCTCCCTGCGTACCATGCCGCTTGTGCCTTAACCCGCCCTCACTTCGACTTCGAAGGGGGCAAAATTTGTTTGAAGTGAATCAGACCACCAGAGAGGTCACGAATCAACTCGCGCTCCACACTAGTGATGGTTTTCTTTCCCGTCAAGCGGTAAATGATGTTTGCGTCACCTTCGTTGGCAACGTACTCGCGCAGGTTGCCGTAGACTTCGCGGCTGTAAAATTCAATTGTTTTGCTCATGACCCCTACAGATTAAACTTTGGCCCGAAAGAGTCAAATAAAAAACCAAAAATCTTTTTCTTCGCGGGGCGCAGGGGATAGTTTTTGCGTCTGGGGTGCCCAAGTTTCAAAACTATGAAACCCACCAAAGATGGCGGGTTAATCATTAGATAGAATATATTAATTGTTTTCTTTGGATATTCAGATTGTGGATCTTTTCTTTTGCTTCATTAGACCAATTGTCAAGATTTTTAATGATATCGTATTCTATTGCGTCTATTTGTTTACTGGGGAGAGAGTATTTATTATCACAATACCATGAGAAATCAATAACTTCTAATTGATTATTAAACTTGACTGAAACAGAGACATTGATAGAACCAACTTGAAGATTATAAATTTCTGAAGCAAATAATCTGTTTTTCATGCGAAGAAGATAGCAGATTTGATTGAGAAGTCAAGGATTTGATAGTTTTTTCTTTTGGGGAGCCCAGATCGGGAAACTATAAAACCCCGCCGAAGCGGGGCTGTGTTTTTTCAGTAAATCATCTTGACTTTTCCCCAAGCCGAGTCGTCAAGGACTTGGTTCAACTTGTCAATGGTTTTCTTCTTCTCTTCTTCGCCGATGATGCCGTTCATGAAGTAGCGAACGTCGGAGCGATAGGCCATAAGCTGGACGCGCATTTCCAGAAAAATGTCTTGACTGACTTGCACTTGGGTTGTGGGGACTTCGGCGACGGGAGTTTCCTCCGTGGGCGCAATGGCGATGAGGTCGCGGAGGTCGCTGGCGGTGTCGATGTGTTGGTGTTGATTCATGACGGGGACAAGTTATCAGATCGCTGGCGGTTGTCAAAAAATATTCCAATTTGACGCAAATAAAGTGCAAATAAAGTACTTGACAGGGTTTGTCACCTATGCTCTCAGCATAGTTTTCGGATTCGGACAGCCCAATTCGGGAAACTATGAAACCCGCCCGAAGGCGGGTTCTTAATTAATCAAAAGTGATCGTTCGCGCAATCTTCCTCCGCTTCCTTGCTCCACCTGTCGTAGCTTGCGAATATCTCCTTTTCGATCTCCTTGATCTCCTCTGGAGTGAATCCTGCGGAGTCCCAGATAGTCTCAAAAGGCTCAAGGTACTTGATCCCTGCATCGTATCCCGTGCGTCCCCAGTACTCGTAAGCACCGATTCCGGTGCTTTGCCATTCAAACCCAATCGTGACTTCAATTTCAATCTCATCGTTGCGCGACTCAAGGAAGACTTCCAAGGTGAAGGTCTTTTCAACGTTGCAAGAGGTTTTTAGTTTCATCGTCCCTACGGTATCAGACTGGCGGCAGTTGTCAAAAAATTATCCAAATAAAAGGCAAATAAAAGTCCTTGACACGGTTCCCCATCTATGCTCCACCATAGTTTTCGCTTCTGGGGTGCCAACAAAGAAAAACTATGAAATACAAAAAAAGTCATTGACTCTTTCTCGCTCTCTGCTACCTTGGCACCCTATGGATAAATCAAAATGGATTGAGCAACTGAAGCAACTGGCGGAAGATAATTATAATAAAGGATATGGTTATCAAGTCTATGTTGAATGTTATGGTAAAGAAGATTGGGATAGGTTTATTTCTAATTTGCCAACTTGGGAAGATGCTTTAGAAGTATTTCATTCTGTTGCTGATATCAGAACAGAACAAAATGATTCAGCTTGCAACGAAGTCTTTTAAATATTATTTAAATAAATAACAAATAAAGCCCCCGTTATACTACTATAGCGGGGGTTTTTCATAGTTTTTGGATCTGGGGAGCCCAGATGTGGAAACTATGGTTTAGGTATGTAAATTGATCAAAAATAAATTTTGACATCCTGTGTGGTTATGTTAAGGTCTTATCGTAAGTTAATACTTATTTATAAACAATATGATTCAAACTATCGAAGACAACGAAACGGAAACCCAAGTCGAGTACCTTAATTGGGACGAGAGCTTTGGCTTGTTTTGTTCTATCAACAAGGACATCGAGTTTTTAACTGGCCGAGTCAATTACTATAGTGCCGCCGCTACTTTTAATCGTGAAAGCTTAGAGTTTTGGAACGAACGCTTAACTCGTTTGGTTAGTGTCAAAAACAAGCTACGAAAGGGCGTTCAAGTAAATACTTCAACGATTAAGTACTTTTCTTGAAATAGTAGTAATACAATAGCCCTGTTGTAGTAATACAATAGGGTTTTTATAGTTTTCGGATTCGGGGAGCCCAAAACGGGAAACTATCGATTAGGTATCGAAAATGGTCAAAAATACTTATTTGACAGGCAATGGGGGTGTGCTAAGATTCAGTGTCGGGTCGTTCTCATTTATAAACACAACATGAGTATTAATACAGAAACCACAATCAAGTTTAGTGATTTAGAGGAAGTAATTATCATTAACTCTGGAACCGCCAATGCATATGTCGATTCCGCTTTTCACAAAGGATGGGATCGCGATTTGACAGAAGTGGAATGTGATCTTGTCACAGAGTTCTATCAACAAGAGCTTTATGAATTGGCTTTGAGCCGTTGGTAATATTACTATGCACCTCACCCCTATTATCAATGGTTCTCTAAAGAACACGTTTATCAATGTCTGCAATTTTAAAATCAATTTGTTTGGTAGTGATATTCCTGTAGAGGTTCTCTTTGATTCTGAGATTGATGATGATAATATTTCATTTCAATTTGTTTGCATGGTTGCTTACGACAAATCAGCGTTTGATGCTGATTCTATCACCGAGATAGATGAGTACATTCTCACCAACGCTATTGACAAATGGAATCAATACATAAATGAACCATAAATAGTAATACCACAAGAGACCCGCTGTAGCAATACGGCGGGTTTTTTGTTATTCAAATGTTATGCAAATAAGAGCCAAATAACATATCTATGATATATCACTAATTTATCACTATTTCATAGTTTTGGCTTCTGGGGTGCCCGAAATGGAAAACTATGGTCCCAAGCAGGAACCATGCCAAAAGCAATTGTCAAATTCTGATGACATTTCACTTTCCCCCTTGATTTCAGATGAAAAGTGAATGACAATCTGCGCGACGGTTAGAACTATAAAAAACCATATGGCATACTATCGGAAATCCTATCAGGTCTACTGCACCGCTTGCGTCCAATGCGCGAGCCTCACCAGCAAGTCCTACGCTCGCAAGTCCGAAGGCAAGTGCAAGGCTTGCTTCACCGGAGTGCCCCGTGCCGATGCTATCGTCAGCAGCGGCAGGTGCGAGGACTACCCTTGTTGCGGCCATGAGGCTGGCGGTTGCCCCGCCATTGACGCGCAAGGCCGTCAGCGGTTCCGTTGTGCTACCTGCGCCACTCTTATGTCACACAATGCTCGGAGTGCTGTTTGTGATAGCTGTCACACTAGGCGCAATAGATATATAAATGAAGACCCTACATGGGCGGATCATAATGACTAATATTGTCAAATAGTCAGCAAATAACACAACCTCGTTATATTAGTATAACGGGGTTTTTTTATAGTTTTTGGTTTTGGGGAGTCCAGATCCGAGAACTATGCCGAAGCAGGAACCATGCCAAGTGCCTTTATAAAATTCTTGTGACAAATCATTTTTCCCCTTGATTTGAAATGAAAAATCGATCACAATCTGCGCGACGGTAAGAAACAACAAAAAATCACTATGTACCAAACCACTGAAGCCCAGAGCAAATCCGAAACCGCCCTTAAGAAAAAGGGATTCCGTTTCTCGGCTTGGCTCCCCTTTGAACCGGACGCTGAGAATCAACCGGCAGAGGGGACAGAACACCTCGGCGTCATCGTGATGGTGAAGCGAGCCACTCGTTTTTCTACTGAGTATCGCGAAATCAATCCTGACGGTTTTATCAATTAAACACTAAACAAATACAATAGCCCTACTGTGATAAACAGTGGGGTTTTTTTGTGTCAAATATTAATCAAATGTTCTGCAAATAACAATCAAATATGAATAACGAATAGTGATTTATCACTAATTTCATAGTTTTTACTTTTGGGGAGCCCAAAACCGAAAACTATCGCTTATTTATAAACAACTATTTATAAACAAGAAACCCCCTGTATTACTACAGAGGGTTTGTCATTAAGGGCCTTATCTAGTCATTCCTACTATCAGTAGGATTAGCAATAGTATTATCATAGCTCGCCCTTATTGTATTTAGCTTCTAACTTGAGGAGGCCACTATTTATATTGGCTTTCGTACTAATCCAAATATCGGGATCAATATCAAGTTCTTTACAATCGGCTATTTGTTTATCACAATGAATGATTCTAGCTTTAAGAGCTAATTGTATATGTACTAATTCCATTAAGGCTATTGATTCGGTCGATTCGGTCATATTGTATTAGGATAAGAGGTTGTTATTAATTGCGCGTTTATAGTATTCGCGCCCCACTGTTTATATATTAGCCTTCTACGTTTACCACGTTATCAATAGACATAGTGAGAAACTTGGGTTTATCACTATCACTACGATATTGTTGAATAGCGTTGTACTCTTCTTCAGTAATAGGACGGCCATCAACAAACAAATCGAATTTGTTTTTGGGATTGTTATGAGGAATGCCAGCCAAATACAATTGGCCGGTTTTCTTGTTTCTCACTACGCCGTCTTTGATAAACTCAAACCAAGTGGGTTTACCAACAGCGTCAGGGAATATATTATTATAAGTATCTTCTCCCGCAAGCGATATAGTAAAACGAAAGTCCCTAGTGACACGGCCTTTGTATATATTTAAGGGTATGCCACTACGGCCACCAGTCTTTAATTCATATTCGCCTTGTAGTAGAATAGTGGCAATGTGACCAGCCTTAATTGTATTTATATTGATCATGATGTTGTATTTATATAGTGACGTTGTATTTATATAAGAACCAAACTGACTATGACAATTTAACATACTGATATATATATACAAGAAATGAATCTACTTTAATTTTCTACGTTAACGGGCACTTGGCACAGCCTATGCTGGGAGCAGGAACCATGCCAGAGCAGGAAACGTGCCAACCTATCGGAAACGATAGTTTTCGGAAATGGAGACCCCAAATCGGAAAACTATGCTTTGCACGGACTTGGCATAGAACCTGCTGGGAGCAAGAAGTGTGCCAAGTGTGACTTGGCATGAAACTTGCTAGCCTTTGGATTGAGTACTCAAAGATTCTTTGAGATTCTTTGAGATTCTTGGAGACTCTCATTCAAAACTAGACTAGTCTTTCCTTGTGATCGATCTAAACAAAATCCGCGCTGGTTCCATTGTCACCGTTCTCCTCAAAGGAGAACATTCCATGAAAACCGGAGGCCGTTCTGGTCTTCCGCTCAACCCTCTCCTTGGTCGCGTGATGAAGAATCACCGATTCGTTGTCACGCTTGCGGGCCCGGATAGTTATGGGAACCGCCATGAAGATGCACCCGGTGACAAGCCGTGGTTTGTGTGGGTGAAGCCCGGACTGGTCAAACACCCGGTGACTGGCCGTGAATACGTCGCTGCGCTTCCTTCCTCTGCGGTGAAGTCTCTGGGATATGTCGTGGACGGTAGGCCAGCGACCGCCGAAGAATTGGAGACAATTGCACTTTACAAGAAGGCAAAAACTCCGCCGAAATTCCTCACCTTCCCTGTCGAAGACGTTGCCAATCTGGCCGACTAAGGAAAACGAAAGTCAAATCAAATCCCCTTCGAAAGAGGGGATTTTTTTTGTTCAGATTGCGCCTTGACAATCCCCCCATTTTTCGAAATAATGCCCGACGTTTCTCAAATACGGCAGCGGGGGGGTCTAAAAATCATTCTGCCCTTCTTCTATTAATATACCTCTTGTTAATATATACCTCTATCATTCTATCCTTAAATTAATAATTCTTTTCTTTTATTAATGATATCCATTAAAAGAAGTCTATTCTCTCTCCCTTTAAACACATTACTAAATAATTACTATCTTTATGTAAGACTCCCCTATTTCTCAAAAAATAAGACCAAAAGGAAGACCTAGAAACTTTGCAGGGTCAAAAAATCCCCGGAGCCTCCCCTAAAAAATACCTTTTTTAGATATAGCTTGTGTAGATATATCTAATGTTAATCAAATGTTCTGTCTGCGGGGCTGACAAAGAAGATACAGAGTTTAATAGAGTAAAAAGCAAGTGCAATACTTGTTGTTACTCCCAAGAATACAATAAAATTAAAGAAAAGATGGGAAATACAGATGGCGGTGAGATAGTCTATCTCAAAAAAGTCATCTTAAGCAAAGCAAAAAAGCGTTCAAAAAAGAAAAATCTGGAATTCAACCTTACGCTGGGGGATTTAATAAACATTAAAAATAATACCTGCCCCATTTTAGGCCACGAAATCCTATACAAATCAGGCATCGATCACAGGAGATCAGCATCATTAGATAGAGTAGACCCAAATAAAGGATACATAAAAGGCAATGTCAAGATAGTATCCTATGAAGGCAACTCATTAAAAAATAGAAACAATTATCATTCCGCCATTAAGATGCTGGAATATATAATACAAAACTCGCCGCCAGAAGATATGGCTCCCGAAAAGCGAGACGAATTACTTAATCTTCTTAAATACTTTAATTAACTCTTGCTCAAATTCGGGGTCTTTGCTGTATTCTATATTTATTTGTTTTGTATTTTCCTCTCCTTTAATTATAATACTAATATATGGTAAATCATATTTCGCACAAGTCATGGACGCGAGAGATACTAAACACGAATCGCAAATCTTTATTTGTTTACCGTCTTCTGCAAGCATATTAAAATAAACAAGCTTACGCACAGTGAAGAATAATAAATAATCTTGTTTACTATATGACAGTTCACAGCCCTCACAGCAAATCTTCTTTCTGCAAGTCTTAGGGTTTACAACTGTAACATTTAATTTATTCTTCATTCTATATAATACATGTAATTAAAATAATAAGGCCAATTAAAATGTCAAAAAAAGATAATTCCCCACATGTTGCTCAAAAAGACAAGGTAAAAGATGATTTCGAGATTCGTAAATTAAAATGGACCCCAAAACAAGAAGAGATTATACAAGCAGCTTTAGATAAGACTACTAATATTATTATTCTAGATGGGCTTCCCGGCACAGCTAAGACGCTATTGAGCGTTTATTGCTCGTTAGAATTATTAAAAGCCAAAAAGATTTCTGATATTGTATATATCCGATCTCTCATTCAAAGCACAGATGGTCAAACTGGTTTCTTAACTGGCGACTTAGATGAAAAGACTTTCTTTTATAATGTACCACTATTTGATAAGCTGGAAGAATTACTAAATAAGTCCAGTATCGAATTACTAAATAAGCAAGAAAGGATTAAAACCTATCCTGTTTCGCTCCTTCGTGGTTATACTTTTAACGTTAATTCTGTAATTCTTGATGAGGGTCAGAACATGATGTTCGATTCTCTCGTTACTGCTGCTACTCGCATGGGTAAATTCAGTAAACTATTTATTTGCGGCGATACTATCATGCAAAATGACTTGGGCAAGAGATCTGGATTTAAAGAGTTTTGTGATATCTTCCAAGATCAAGATAGTCGTGATAATGGTATTCAATACTTTAAACTTGGGCCAGAAGATATTATGAGAAGCGGCATTACCCGCTTTATTGTTGATAAGATTACTAAATACAAGTCAATTATTCATTAAACTTTTGTTTCATCCTTTGATGAATAAGTCTTGATAAAGTATTCGCACATTTAGTCACTTTTGTTTCTGATTCTTGCCAGAAGAATGCGTGTAATACTTCATGTATTAGAATGTTGATCGTTTTTTGCTTGGTTAGAGTTGGGTCAATTTTAATCTTTGGGTTTTCCATCTCTGGAGAGTCGCATATGCCATAGCACCCTTTGGGCGGTTTAACCCAATTGATGAAATACTCAACTTTCTCATGATTTTTAAACGAATACTTCATTCTATTACAATTACACTTACTTTTTACTGTTATTAAACTATAATAAATTAATGAATTATGCAAAAAGTTTACTGCTCCCAATGTGGAAATCCTAATTTATACACACAAGCAAAACCAAAGTTCTGCTCTGCTTGTGGTACTGCATTCTACGGTGTTATCGTAGAAAAGAAAGAAGATAAAAAAGCAAAAGTAAATAAAGTTCGCGCTCAAGAGGAGTACGATGAGGAGGATGATGACGAAAGTGAAGATGGTCAAGAAGCCACTTCTATTCCTGAGTTAAAGGGCGGACTAGATGTTGATATTGAATTTGATGCACCAAGAAAAGAATCTCTCTCTAAGATTGCTGGCACTGTTCCAGATCAATTTGTTAAAGGCACAGAAAGAATTACTCAAGCTATATCTGCCAAAGAGATGATGAAAATATTTAAACAAGAAGCCGGTACATTAAGGCAAAAATAAAATGGCTCATAAAGTCCAAAAAGAATCATTTGAAAAGAACATTGCTATAATAGACGAAGAAATTCGTAAACGCAAGAATAAATGGAATCTTGCTGCACTGTCTTGGATTGATTTCGAGGACGTTGAGCAGATACTTAGAATTCATATTTATAAAAAATGGACTCTATATGATCCGAAAAAGCCTCTTGCCCCTTGGTTAAACATTATCATCTCTAATCAAATAAAGAACATTATAAGAAACAACTATGGCAATTATGCTAGACCTTGTTTGAAGTGTGCGGCGGCAGAATGGGATGACTCTTGTTCAATATATGGTGAGCAGTGTAAGAAATGCCCCTTGTATGCTCATTGGGAGAATAATAAAAAAGACGCTTTCAATACAAAAGTAACTCTTCCTCTTGAAAATCACATTAAAGAAGTTCATGACATGACAAATGAAGGCTTCGATCTCTTGAGAAGTACACAGAGTTTATCATCAGCACTAAAGAAAGTATTAAAGCCAGCAGAGTGGGTTGTTTACGAGATGCTTTGCTTAAGAAATCAAAGAGAAGAAGAAGTAGCAAAGGTATTAGGATTTAAGACTACTGAAAAAAATCGCTCCCCCGGTTATAAGCAGATAAAGAATCTTAAGCGTTCTATTATTGTTAAAGCTAAGAAGTGCATTGTAAATGGAGAAGTAGAAATTTATGTCTGAAAACGGAAATCAGCCTCAAGAACTTAATGATCAACAAAGATTGGCAATTTTAAATGAGTGGAACAATCGTCCTACTAATCCTCCTTCTTTGCTTGAACTTGTCAGGGTTGCTTTTCCTAACGTTGATGGCGCAGACGGTAGAAGTTGGCACGGTAAGAAGGTCAAAGAGTTCTTGTCAACAAGACAAATTAAAGCAAGAGCCTCATACGAATACTTAGCAAAAGACAAGATCGAATTATCTCCAGACCAGAGAGAATTTATTGCTAATAATGCTGGTTCGATGGGCGCACTTGAGATTACTAAAAGTATTTTTAATAACCAAAACCTTACTAGTCTCAGTCAAGAGACTCGTACTGTTATTGAGTTCATTAAAACTCTTGATCCAAAAGTAATTCAAGCAGGTCCAGTATCTCAAAGAGAAGTAGAGAGCCTTACTGATTCTGAATATATGCCGCCAAAGACATTTGAGCGGATGTTGTTTCGCATAAATAAATATGTTCATGAAGGTATTGATAAAGACAAAGTAACTTCGCGTCAGAAGTCTGCTATTAATGCTATTATTGGCTACATGCACACTTACCGTTTCCTTCATCAGATAAATAGTTATAATTCTAATATTGATCGTGAACTATTCGAAAGCTCTTTTGTCCGTTATACATTTGATAAGCCAGATCTTACTCAAGAAGAAGTAGATCAATATATTGTGTTGGCTACTGAAGTAGTAATCTCAGCCAATATTCAAGAAACAATCCAAACTTTGCAAAATCAGATTGATGCAGAAGTAGATGGCGGCGGAAAAATTCCAATGGGTCTTATTGAAGCTATCAGTGGAGCAAGAGACGAGTACAACCAATCTACTATTCGTCAGCAAAAGCTTCTTAATGACCTTAAAGTAAAGCGCAGTGATCGTCTTAGCAAGCAAATAAAAGAGAATGCAAGCATTCTTAATCTTGTTCAGATGTGGAAAGAAGAAGAGTCCCGCGCTCAACTACTGAAGCTTGCTGAAAGAAGAAAAGCAATGGTTAAAAATGAGATCGACAGGCTTTCTACAATGGATGAAATCAAATGTCGCATCTTGGGAATTTCAGAAGACGAGGTGTTAAATGGCTGAGACCTGTAAAATATGTCAAAAAGTTTATGATGCTGATGTAGATTTTAATCGTCATCTCAAAGCTCATAAAATAAGAGTAATTGAATATTATCAACAGCACTTGCCTCGCTATGATCTCTTCGATAATTCTATTATTAACTATAAAAATAAAGAACAGTATTTCTCTACTGACTTTAATAATAAAAATAATCTTAAAAACTGGCTCAAAACTCAATCTCTAGAAAAGCAGCAAGAGTATTGCAAAAGCTTCTTAATTAAACGCAAAGAAAAGAAGAATCTAGAATATACTCCTTCTCAAGTTGAGTTAAGAAGTGTTTTAAGTCCAAGTGTTATTTATTTGCAAGAAATTTTTGGCGACTACTATAAGCTCGCTGAAGAAATTGGATTTAAAAATAAATATGTATATCCAAAGAGCTTAGATAATCTTTCTAAACTACAAACTAAAGACTCAATAATTTATATCGATACCCGCGAGCAGAAACCGTTTATCTTTAACATGGCTTCTGAAGTTCGCACTCTTAAATTTGGTGATTATGGATTCAGTCACCCAAGTTATGATGGCAAACTTTACTTTGAGAGAAAGTCTATCTCTGATTTTATAGGAACTTTGAGTGCTGGGTATGAAAGATTCTGTCGAGAGATAGAAAAAGCCAGCGAAGCGAAAGCTAACATGGTTATTATCGTTGAAGAAAGCTTGAACAATACACTCTCATTTAACTATTTACCTCATGTGTATAAGAAAGCAACGAAGGTAAATCCTGAATTCATTTTTCACAACGTTAGAGAGCTAATACAAAAATATCCACACGTTCAATTCCTATTTGCAAAGGGACGCAAGGAATCTGTTAGAATTATTGAGAAGATGTTCTCAACTGACGAGAACTTTTTTAAATATGATCTACAACTTTGCTACGATCTAAAGATGCTATAATATGTGGTATACCCCAGAAAAGTATAATAGAATAATTCCTAACTTAAATGACGAATATTCTAAACTAAAAGATACTCTTGAAGACAAAGAAGCCAAAATAACTTTGGCTAAATTTTTGCGTTCAAATATAGGCATAACTACAGAGCTAATTTCTGGTATAAAATTATGGCCGTATCAAGAGATTATAATTAAAGGAATGTTGAACCGTAATTTCTGCATGAACGTGTGGGGTCGCGGTGCATCCAAGTCTTTCTCTGCTGCGGTATTCTGTTTTTTGCAATGCATCTTTGAACCTAAGAGCAAAATCCTAATTGCTGGTCCTACATTCAGAACAGCAAGAAGCATTTTTAATTCAATAGAAAAGATTACTGAATCTAAAGGCGCAGATTTGTTGATGCAAGCATTCGGCGCAAAATCAAAACGCAATGACGAATATGATTGGTCAATAAATGAAGGCTCTATCAAAGCTATTCCTCTAAGCGGTGAAAAGATTCGTGGTTTCCGTGCTAATGTTCTTGTATTAGACGAATTTTTATTGTTGCCAGAAGATATTATTAAAAATGTATTGATGCCATTCTTGATTGTCCCTCAAGACATTAAAGAGCGTATTAGTATTCGTGAACAAGAAGATGAATTGATTCGCCAAGGAGCAATGACAGAAGCTGACCGCATGGAATTTAAGAACACTTCCAAGATGATTGCTCTTTCCTCTGCTTCTTATACTTTTGAAAATCTTTATAAAACTTATAAAGAGTGGTGCGACAATATTTATTCTAAAGAACCAACAAGTGCAACTTATTTTGTATCTCAATTAAGTTACGAAGCTTTGCCACCAGAGATGATTGATTCTTCTATTACAGAAGAAGCTCAAAACGGTGGATCTTCTCACGCTTCTTTCTTGAGAGAATACTGCGCTCAGTTTACTGACGGCAGTGATTCTTATTTCAGCATGAAGAAGATGGAAGAATGTACTCTTAAGTTTGAAGAAAGACCACATTCTCAAATTAGAGGAGATTCTGGCAAGCAATATATCTTAGCAATGGACCCTAACATGAGCGACAGTCCAAATGCTGACTATTTTGCAATGGCAATTTTAGAAATAGACCGAGAAAATAAGAACGATGTTCTCGTCCACGCATACGCAGGTCTTGGAAGTTTAAACAGCCATATTAAATACTTCCATTACTTGATGACGAGCTTCAATATTGTTTATATCATTTGCGATAATGCTGGTGCTGATATTTTCTTTAACACTTATAATGAATCTCAGTATGTAAACTCGGAATCTGAGAAGATAAAGTTTATTGATTTTGATTCTGATCTTGAGGGTATTGAATATACAAAGATGGTTCAGAAAGCCAAGAGCCAATACAACTTAGAAAATAAACAAATAGCAGTAACTCAGGTATTTACAACTACATTTATTAGAAGAGGTAATGAAAATCTGCAAGCAGCTATTGACTATAAGAAAATTTGGTTCGCATCTAAAACTGTAGCCAACGAATCTTTCTTTAATGAAGAAATAAACAAGAGAATACCTGAAGATCTTATCTTTATAGAAGATATCAAAGATTGGAACAAGTTAGATCTTATAGAGCATCAAGATTTATTGGTTTATAATACCAAAAAGCAATGCTCACTCGTAGAGTTTACTACTAGTAGCCGTGGGTCTGTTAATTTTGATTTACCTCAACACTTAAAACGTTCTAATTCTCCTAATAGAGCAAGAAAAGATAATTACACTGCTTTAATGTTAGCGAAATGGGGTTCCAAATGCTATAATGACATTATGACTACTGAAAATAAAATAGTAGCTGCGGGATTTACACCAATTTTAATTTAAAATGTGTAATTAATTATTAGGCTTATGGCAAAGGTTAAAAAAGAAAAAATTGAGGAATCTTCTTTCGCTCCAATGATGGTAGAAGGCTCTACTCCTGCTCATGGCGGTGTAGCGAGCAGAGTTACCGAGACGAGAAGCCGTAGAAATGCCGCATCAACTATTGAGAGAACAGATCGTTTTCGAAATATCGATGATGGAATGGTGCCATTTAATTATGCCACTGGGTATAATTACAATAAGTCTAATATTGATGTAAGAGACACAGTAATTTTGTGCCAAAAAGCCTATTATAATTTCGGTCTTTTCAGAAATACTATTGACCTAATGTCAGAATTGTCTTGCGGCAATATACATCTTAAAGGTGGCAATAAAAGTGCAAGAGATTTCTTCCAAGCTTTATTCAATAAGATAAATATTACAGCCCTTCAAGATAAATTCTTTAGAGAATACTACCGTTCTGGTAATGTTTTCATTTATAGATACGATGCTGCTATAAGAGAAGAAGATGTAACTAAAATTAGCCAAGTTTTCGGTTCTGAAGCTTTAGCGGCAAAAATTTCTTTACCTGCTAGGTATATAATTATTAATCCAGCGGATGTTCAGGTGAATGGTAATCTTTCTTTTAATAGAGGACAGTACTATAAAGTATTAACTGATTACGAACTTGAGCAAATTAGAAATCCAAGAACAGAAGAAGACAAAGAAATATTAGACTCTCTTGATCCTTTGGTAAAAGAGCAAGTTTTAAAAGGAAAAGCTACAGCAGTTCTATTGCATTTAGATACTAAGAAATTCTACGCTGTATTCTACAAGAAACAAGATTATGAACCTTTTGCTGTGCCAATGGGCTTCCCAGTTCTTGAAGATATTAGCGCAAAAATTGAAATGCGCCGTATGGACATGGCTCTTACAAGAACAATCCAGCAGGTAATCTTACTTGTAACAATGGGTGCTGAACCTGATAAAGGCGGTGTTAATCAAGAGAACTTAAAGACAATGCAAAATCTCTTTGCTAATCAATCGATTGGTAGAGTTTTGATTGCAGATTACACAACAAAAGCAGAATTCGTTATTCCTCAAATTGCTGACATTCTTGATCCTAAAAAGTATGAAGTAATTGATAAGGATATCAATATTGGATAATATCCTAATAGGAAACGAAAAATTTGCAAATACTAGCGCAAAGATTTCTCTATTGGGTCAAAAACTACTACAAGCCAGACAAGCTTTCGTAACTGACTTTTTGCTTCCTGAAGTTAAAAGAATTTCTAAAGAAATTGGGTTTAAAGTATTTCCTACTCCTTTCTTTGAGGATATGGATCTCAAGACAGATCAAAATCTTAATAGAATTTATACTCGTCTTATTGAACTTGGTGTTCTCACTCCAGAAGAGGGGCTTAAGGCTATTGAAACTGGAGTGCTTCCAACTCCAGATGAGTCTGTCCAGTCTCAAACATCATTTGTTGATTTGAAAGACAAAGGTTTTTATCAGCCCTTAATCGGCGGTCCTAAAGTAGAAGCAGGTAGACCCGGAGGAACAACAGGAATTAAACAAGCTACCAAAAACGTTAAGCCAATTGGCACCTCTTCTAAGGCTAATTACAGTGTTATGAAATTAAAAAACATTGTAGAAGCCACAAGTAAATTAGGAGAAGAAGTGGAGAATTCTCTAAAGAAAAAGCACAAACTTAAAAAGCTAAACGATAAACAAAAAGAAGTCGCTCTTGATATTACTAAGATTATTGTTGCTAATGAAGATAAATCTAATTGGAATTCTAAAATAAATGAATACATTGAAACTCCTGTAGATAAAAATCCTCAAAGAATTGATGAAATTCACGAAATAGCTTGCGAGCATCAAGTCGATTCTTACATGGCTAGTTTGCTCTACCATAGCAAAATATAATGGCTACAAACAGAGTAATATACAATAACGAATTGCTATTCGTTGGACCTGCTCCAGCGAGTGGTTATTTTTTCTCTGATCAAAACGGTATATTATTTAACACTGGGGCTTATAATTTAATTCAACCGCTTAAAAGAATAAATCAATTTAGTTATCAAATAAATACTCAGCCATTAAGGTTTTCGGAGATTGGAAACGCTTCTGCAATTTACGATTATACTTTAACTCCTCCAGATGTCAGTATTAGTTTTAATTATAATATCAAAGATTTACGAAATGAAGCCCGTATGGGTTTTTACGTTGAACTTGGACCTCCTAATTTAGATCAATTTGATGGTGGTCAAGTTTATCCTAGCGGCAATATTCTATCTGGTTTTTCTTTTGGAGACCAGAGCTATGCTTTTAATAATGATTTAACTCAAGCAACTAACAATACATTTAAGTATCCATTTAAGTATAGAGACCAACGCAATTTATTCTTAAGTATTAGCTCAAATAATACAGACACAATAGGCAGCAATATTTCTGGTTTCCCAGTATTAGCTTTTGGTAATTGTTACATTACTTCTTATGGAGTTCAAGCTCAGGTAAATGACTTTCCTAAAGCTACTGTTAATTATGCTGCTCACAATGTAATGTATTACTCTTCTGGAACTAATGCGATATCTCCTTATTTAGATCCAAAGAGTGGACTATTGAATACTGGAGTTCGTTTTAGTATCCCAAATTATAATACTTCTGTAGAAGAAGTTGGCAATACAATTTCAGTCTTGCTCCCCGGTGAAATCGTTATTGATATATATGATGTAAACTCTACTTCTAAAACTAAGTCTAATAAGATAGTTCAAGATGCCGCAATACAAAGTTTTAATTTTAATGTGCCATTAGAAAGAGAGCCTTTAAAAACTTTAGGCTATGTTTATCCGGTAGACAGGCAAATAAATACTCCAATTACTGTTGAGGGTTCTTTTTCTACCATTTATAGGAATTTAAATTACTCAGGCGATTTATTATCAGACATAAGGTCTAATTCTAAGTATGATATTGTTATCAAAATGAATAAGAGTTCTGATACGATCATTAGATACGATATCAGAGGCGCAAAATTCAAAGACTTGTCTTATGACTCTTCAATCGGCGCAAATGCTGTTTTAGATTTTAGTTTCTATTGTGATATGGACATGAATTCTTATCCTCACGCTAATGGTTTATTTATGAGCGGACTATTAAAAGGATTAAGTTACACGAACTTTAATACAAATGGGCCATTATAATTTCCTTAATTACTAATTTTTAGTGTATAAATAATAAGCTGCAAATTATGAATCTACAAGGTTTAGAAATTGAAATTATAGAATCAAAGAGGTCTGGGCCTAAAAGCTCTGCTCAGACCCCTGCTAAACCTTCTGAAAGACGCAGCGGTTCTTCTAAAAATCCTTCTGGCAGCGCAGGAACAAAAAGCGATAAAGCAATAGAGTTTTCTGCTAAAGTAGTTGAAGCTTTAAAGTCTAAAGTTAGAGAGCATAACAGCAAATATTCTAAAAAAGTTTCTCTTTCTCAATTAAAGAAAGTATACCGCAGAGGCGCGGGTGCTTTTAGTTCAAGCCATAGACCCGGAAAGACCAGAGGGCAATGGGCAATGGCCCGTGTAAATACATTTTTAAGAATGATGGCTGGTAAACCAGTTAAAGATTCTTATCGCAAAGCTGATAGCGATATTTCTAGAGCTTCAGAAATTGATATCTCTGATTCTTGGGAACCAAATGATAGCGACTTTTCTCAAGCCGATACCGATATCCAAGATTATAATCTTGATTATGATTTTGAAGATGAGAATGACTTATATTTAGATACAGAACAAGAAAAAGCAAACTGGCTAGAATATATTTAATATGAAAACCAAAGAATTAGAAATCGATATTTCTTCTAAGATCGTCGCCGCAGACAAAGAAAAGAAAACATTAAATAAGCCATTCAGGACTCCTGATGGGCCTAAAAAGTTTTCTGTTTATGTCAAAAATGACAAAGGAAATGTCGTAAAGGTTAACTTTGGTGATCCTAACATGGAGATCAAGAGAGATGATCCTGCTAGAAGAAAAAGTTTTAGATCAAGACATGGTTGCGACAAAAACCCCGGACCAAAATGGAAGGCTAAATACTGGTCATGCTATCAATGGAGGGCGGGTTCTCCAGTTAAAGCTTCAGAAGAGGTATTTAGTTTAGAAACAGAAGCTGGAAAAGGTCTTTGGTACAATATCCAAAAGAAGAAACAACGTCTTGGTAAGAATTATAAGCCAGCAAAGCCCGGAGAAAAAGACTATCCAAAGCAAGATGCTTTAAAGAAAGCTCAAGCTAATGAAGAAGAGTGGGATGGCTTTACTCTTTGGGATCAAAGTGAACTTTTAAAAATTTGGCCTGATTTATCAAAGGCCGAAGAGATGGTGGAGCCTGAAGATGAGATGGAATCCGAAGAGAGCGAAATGGAAGAGTACAAGAATGAATATTTAGAAATGTCAGTTGGCTCTTTAAATTCTATTAAAACTCATGCAGAAAACATTCTTAATGCTTTAAATGATGAAAAGGTTAAAGAAAATTTAACTGAGTCATTCTTACAAGGTAAGATCGCTATCACAGAAGATTACATGGTAATGATACATAATTATGTAATGTTTGCTGAAGAGTCTGACGCTAATTACATGAGTTCTGAACCAATGTTTATGGTTGGTCAGAAGGTTAGAAACGTTAACAAGAATTGTTATCATTATGGTAGCGAAGGAATTATAAAAGAAATCAAAGATTTACCAAATCAAATGGGTAAAGTTATTTCATATGAAGTAACTAATGAAGGCCCAACTTATAAAAAGGGAGAAGTCCTAACAAAAACAATGGATCAACTCTCTCGCGCTCAAGTCTACGCTTCTTACGAAGAAGAGGAAGAGTACAAGTCAATGTGCGAAACAGAGGGTCAAAATTTCAAAGATTTCCTTCAAAAATGTATCCCTTCTAAAGAGGGAACTGACAAAGAAAAATTCCAAGCTTGCTTGCTACAATATAAAAAAAATAAATAATATATAAAACAATGAAATCTTTTATTCAAAATGGAGTAGCTGCGGTAAATGGTATTACGGTTAATTTCACTACTTCTGGTGTAGTGATTCAGCCTCCTAATAGTGGAAATTCAAGAATTTTTATTACCGATATTACGGCTACTAACAATGCTATTACATTGTTGAATGCAAATACGGTAACTAGTGGTAATGTTTTAGCTTATGTTGCTCAAGGTAATTGTAATCTTTCAGTTCCTATAGAAGTTCCTGATTTTTCAGGAGTCGCTATTTCTCCTGCAAATTCAATCGGTAGTATTAATTATTTTCTAGAATAAATATGAATTTTGATTTTTTAACAACGTTTAGTTCCTCAATAAGACCGCTCGTATCTGAGGAAAAAGATAAATATCTATCATTAGCCAGTTTAGTTGATGTAGGGAATTTTATTCCTGAAGTCAATGCTGGATCTAATATGGACCTTTTGCCTATTGCATTTAACGCCTGTGTTGTAAATCGCGTTAATAAAAATGGAGATGTAATTGATTCGTCTATTGCTACTGAGGTATACAAAAATTTCATAAATAAGCCAATTAACATTGAGCATAATCGCTCAAATATAGTTGGCGTTATTTTATCAGCAGGATTTTCTGAGTTTGGCACCGATTTGCCTCTTACGGAAGAGCAAGTAAAAGATAAAAAAGAGCCATACAATGTTACTCTTGGTGGTGTTATTTGGAAAATCGTAAATAAAGATCTTGCAAATACAATAGAAGAGTCAAACGATCCTACTTCTAATAACTACATGAAGGTTAGTGCTTCTTGGGAATTAGGATTTAATGATTTTGAGATAGCTGTTTTAGAAGGCGGCGAGAAGAACATTGAGAACGCTTCTATAATTTCTGACAAAGAAGAGATTGAGAAGATTAAGGGTAAATTAACCGGATACGGCGGTAGCGGAAGACTAACCGAAAATCAGTCTGTTTACCGTAAAATTAAAGGAAAAGTCCTTCCTCTTGGAATTGGTTTAACTGCAAATCCTGCTGCTGATGTTGTTGGCGTTAGTGTCAAAAAACCAGAATCAGAAGAAATAGTGCAGCAAAAAGCAGAAGAAATTTCACAAACCTTAGAATCTAATGTAATTATCGAAAGAAAGAATATGAAAATATCTGAAGTATCGCAAATTACTGATGAGTTGCTTAAAGAAGCAACCGCTTCTTCCATCAGAGATTTCATCGGAGAGCAACTCAAGGAAGCCTCTGAGAAATTTGCTGCTGAGAAGAAAGCTAAAGAAGACGCAATCAAGAATGCTGAAGAGAAATATGCTAGTCTCTCTGCTGATTCTGAAAACCTAAAGAAAGAGCTTGATACTCTCAAGCAATCTTTAGAAACCCTACAACAAGAAAAAGCTTCTAAGGAGAAGCAAGAACTATTCTCTTCCAGAATGGCTGGACTTGATGAAGAGTTTGATCTTGATTCAGAAGATAGGGAAGTAATTGCTAACGATATCAGAGATTTGGATGAGGATTCTTTCGCCGCCTATAAAAAGAAAATGGGCGTTTTAATGAAGGAGAAGAACAAAGCTTATAAAGCCTCTAAGATGCCAAAAGAAGAGAAGAAAGAGACAATGGCTACAGAGACTAAGCAAGTTGTTGCTTCTACCGAAAATGCTACTGTCGTTGATGACGCTATTAACAATGGAACTCAGCAAGCTGATAGCATCACTGCTGGCGTTGTTGCTCCATCAAAGACAATTAAGCAAAAATATCAATCAGCTTTTAATGACGAAGGCTTCGTTATTACAAAATAAACAAACAATAAATATACAATAGGAAAACACTATGCCATATTCATCTACTAAAAGATTAATTAAACCATTTCGTGGTTATGGTGAGCATGAAGTTATCAACATGTTCGCTTTTGATCTCGAAACTGTAAACAAAGGAACTTTCGTTAAAGTTCTTGGAGCCGGTTGGAAAAATACCGATGACTCTCTAAATATTACATCAGCTACTGCTGTCGGAGCTTCTTACTCTAACGTAGTTTCTGATCGTTATTCTACCACTGCTCGCGTTACCACTGCTGGTACTGGCGACTTGGGTAAGGTTATCGGAGTTCTTCTTAACGACGTTCGTGAAACAGACGAAAACGGCGAGAAACTTATCTACAATCCTCGCAAAGCTGCTGAGTTGAGCGCAGTTGTCTCTGGACAAACTGTTCCTGTACTCAAGCGCGGCATCATCTTGGCTTATGCAACTGGAGCTACTGCTGGTAACTCTGCTTTCATTAATGCCAATGGTGAATTGGAAACCAATGCTTCTATTTATGGTGGCAGCGGTGGTGCTAAAGTTGGAACTTATTTAGGTTCTGCTGATACTGATGGCTATGCCTTATTGAACCTCGACCTATAATAACCAACAAGAACAACTAACTAATTAACTAATAATATGAGACTTAAATTAAAAAATACGCCAGAACAAGTAGAGCTAATCAAAAAGGTTGGTTCTCGCAATGTCGTTGAGTCCGCTGAAGCTATGGAAGCTTTGGCCGCTTTCGTTGGACCAGTTATCCAAAAAGTACTCGCTCAAGCTGGTACTGCCGGTATGATCTATAGAGACATGGAGTTTAATGAGGACGACAGTCCTTCTTATCCTCTTGACCTCTATTACAATGAGGCTGCTGGTCTAGTTTCCGTCTGGTCACAAAATGTTGCTGGTGGTCTACCCACTAACTACATGGATCAACCAGTTCAAGAGTTGAAGATTGCTACTTATCGTCTTGACTCTGCTGTTTCCTTCAATAAGAAGTATGCTCGTAAAGCTCGTCTTGACGTAGTTAGCGGAGCTTTAGATCGTATGGCTCAAGAAGTCCTTGTTAAGCAAGAGCGTAATGCTTGGGCTGTTATTCTAAAGGCCCTCGGTTCTGCTGCTACTAAAGATGGACGTTCAATTTCTTATTCAACCTCTGGAGCTTTGAAGCATCTTATTGCTCCAACTGGTGGTGCAAGAGCTTTCGATATGGGTTGCTTGAATGATTTGATTCTTCGCTTTAAGAGAATTAACGTTTCATTCGCTGGCGGTACTCCTTCTGATGCTTCTGCTCGCGGATTGACTGATCTCTTCATTAGCCCTGAAATTAAGGCTTTAATCCGTTCTTTCTCTTTCAATCCTCTTTTCCCAACAGGTTCTAGCGCAACTTATCAAACTCAATTGTCTGAAGATGTTCGTACTGAGATTTATAAGGGTGCTGGAATGGAGAGTCTATTTGGTATCAATATCATTGAGCTAATCGAACTCGGTAAGAACCAAAAGTATAATACTCTATTTGATTCATTTGACGTAACCACTTATCCTGACATCAATGGATCTAATGCTATTACCTTCGCCACTGCTTCTCATGACCTCTCAATCGGTCTTGACTTGAGCCGCGATGCCTTCATTCGCCCTGTCGCTACTAACGCTGAGAGCGGTGGTCAACTCACTGTTCTCCCTGATGACCAATTTATCTCTCGCGCAGAGAAGACTGGTTTCTATGGCTTCCTAGAGGAAGGTCGCATTTGTGTTGACGCTCGCGCAATCGGTGGCGTTATCACCAACTAATTAAAACTTCTTTAGTTTTAACCCCGGAGGCAACCCTCCGGGGTTTTTTATTTTATATTTTTGTTTATATACATTAGTATATGGTATGGCTAAAAAGAAGAAGCAAAATTTAGAAGAGCTAAGTCAGACTCATGCCAAGATCGAAGAAAAGGAGTATCAAACTCTTGATCAGATTCTTGGCGACTCTGGATCAGATAAGTATGGTACTTTTAATGAAGACGAATATTGGAGTCAGCTAAACGCAATGACTAAAAGCGATCTTCAAAATCATGCTCTCAAAATGAATCTCATTCCCATTGATAACATGAAGATGTTGAGAGAACGATTATTGAATGAATTTCGCAGACACAATAACTCTTATTTAAAAGTATCTACAAATAAAAGAGTTACTGATACTAGCGTTTCTGATATTGCAAAGAGAATTTTAGCCGAAGGAAGATAATACATATATATATGGAACAGACTAATCAACAGCAACCACAGCAACCTCCATCCGTAAGAGATCTGCCAGATCCTACGCCGCAAATTGCCCTAAATACTTTTGTGGGCTTGGGTCGTCAAAGCAGATTGAGCTATGATGAGCATGTATACCTTGACAAGTGTACTGCTGCTCTTCAAGCCGCAATTGGTAACGCAAAGGGACCAGAAATTCCTCCGTTCCCAAAGATGCAGGTCTAAATATTAGATCAAAATATTAAAAACGCAATCTTTAGCTCTCGATTTTTAGGGGGCTAAAGATTTTTTTGTGTAAATAATAATAAGGTATAAGGTTTTAAAATGGCGCAATTTGCTATAGATGAATTATTCACTACGGGCGTTCAGATATCCGGTTTTATATTTGACTATTCCAGTCGTTTAGGAACTCCCGGTCAAGTTCTAACGTCTACATCATCTGGCGTGATGTGGCAAGCCGATTCAAGCAACACTGATCTTGCAGCTTTGAGTGGACAGATAATTGCTACTGGAGCCTTATTAAATAATAGAATAAATTCTCTTAGCGGATATGCGAATGGTACTTTTCTTTCTGGATCTGGAACGCAATATTATGTTCCTCGTTGGAATACGTCTAAAGAATTAGTTACTGGAAGCATTTATGATAATGGCTTCGTTGGAATAGGTATAACTAATCCATCAGGTCAACTACACTTGAGAAACATGGGATTTACTAGTCAATCAGGAATTCCTGATTCTAATATATTTCCAAATGCTACTGGAGTTTTTGGTTTAGTTTTCGATCATAATACATATACAAATGGTCAGTATAGACATAGACTTATAAAAGTAGATCGTAACGGAAACCTACCTTTATATTTACAACAAGCAGGAGCCACTGCTAATCAGTATATAAATCTAGCAAGGTTTGGAACGCATACTTATTCTACTAATACTTTTGAAGTATTTGGTGATTCAAGAATAAATGGAACTGCTTCGATAACTTCTAATTTATTGGTAACAGGTAATGTTGGCATAGGAACAGCAAATCCTGCTGTAAAATTACATATAGAAAATTCTGGTACAATATCAAGTATTGCTACGGTTAGACTAGTAGGAAGTACGGGAAATAATGCAGGTTCTCAAATAGAATTTTATAAGGCGCAAACTCCAGAAGCTGCTATTGGATTAGCTTCTGCTGTTACTGGTGGTCTTTCTGATGATTTACTTTTGCTTTCAACTAATCCTAATTCAATTGTTTTGACTGCTGGATTAAGTGGTTTAGCGACTTTTAAACCAGATGGCAAAGTTGGCATTGGAATATATAATCCAATATCACTATTGTCAATTGGTGGTGCAGCATCAACTAGTGCAGCAAGCGGTTTAAGTTTTGGACAAGACGCTCAAGCAAATCTTTATAGATCCGCTGAAGACACAATTAAAACAGATGGTTCTTTAGTAGTCACTTCAAATGGAACTTTTGCTGGCAATGTTGGTATAGGCACAACTGGCCCACTTACTGCTTTAGACGTAAGAGGTAGAGCTAGAGTTCAAAATAATACTGCTGGTACTGCATTTTATGTTCAACAAGATGATGGTTCAAACGATGTTGTAGAATTTTATAGAAATACTACTTCTAATTTTATATTAAAAAGTAATGGAAATGTTGGAATAGGTATAACTAATCCTGCATTTAAATTAGATGTCTCTGGCGGAAATGCTAGATTTTCTGATTATATAATTGTTGGTGAAGATTTAGCTTATCCTTCGAATACGGGTAGTGCTTATTTAGGATATACCGCAAACCCAGCTTCTGCTCCACAATCTAATTTAGAATTAATAGATGCACTATCTAATGCTATTGGAGTCAATGATCCATTAAGATTTAGAACAACTATTAGTGGTCAATATTTTTCTGGTAATAACTGGTATGCAGATCCAGCACCTTTGGCATACAGTAATTTATTAAATGGTAATGCGACATCTTATTTAGACTTAGTAACTTCTTCAGAATATTCTGTTGGAATTTCTGGAAAGCGATTTGTTGTAGATCAAGGTACTACTTATACAAGACCAAATTTTATACTTTTAAATACTGATTGGAATCAAAACTTTTGGGGATTCAAATTAAATGTTGAAAATAGTAATGACTTAGTAAATTGGACCAATTGTATAACAGAACACACTTTCACAACCAATAACACAAAGGGAACAATTGCTTTAAGTGTTGCTAGTTCAATTCAGTCCGGTGGCATTTCAAGATACTTTAGATTTTCATTTGTTGCAAATCAAGCTATCACCGCTGGCTCATTAAGAGTAAATAAAATCAGATCTCTAGGAAATCAAAATTACAGTTCTAGTATTCCTGTTTCTACTTCTTCTACTGGTCATTTGATTGCTTCTGTTGGAATTATTTCTCCAACTATTACTTCTTTGAGCGGGAACATTGCTGCCACTGGTTCTACCCTTGACACTAAGATTAACACTACGAACACTAACCTAGCTGCCACAGGTTCGACTCTTAATACGAAGATCAATACTCTGAGTGGTTACTCAAATGCGACCTTCGCGACGATAACGAACCTAGCTACCACAGGTTCGACTCTTGATACGAAGATCAACACTCTGAGTGGTTACTCCAATGCGAACTTTGCGACAGTGCTTAACCTAGCTGCCACAGGTTCAACCCTTGATACGAAGATCAACACCTTGAGCGGCTACTCCAATGCGAACTTTGCGACGATCCTTAACCTAGCTGCTACTGGTTCGACTCTTGATACGAAGATCAACACTACGAACACTAACCTAGCTGCCACAGGTTCGACTCTTGATACGAAGATCAACACTCTGAGCGGTTACTCCAATGCGAACTTTGCGACAGTGCTTAACCTAGCTGCCACAGGTTCAACCCTTGATACGAAGATCAACACCTTGAGCGGCTACTCAAATGCGACCTTCGCGACAATAACGAACTTAGCTGCAACTGGTTCGGTCCTTGATACGAAGATTAACACTCTGAGTGGTTACTCCAATGCGAACTTTGCGACGATCCTTAACTTAGCTGCAACTGGTTCGACTCTTGATACTAAGATCAACACTCTGAGTGGTTACGCAGGTAATACTTTCCTTTCTGGAGTCGGAGTATCCAACTACGTCCCTCGCTGGAGCGGCACTAAACTATTGGTTACTGGAAATCTATACGACAATGGCATAAATGTTGGCATAGGGACCAATAATCCGAATACTAAATTAAGAGTCGCTGGTTCTTTTTCTCAAAGAGCAAGTGGATCAACAGCAATTCAAGAATATAAAAACATTGTTACTTATAGTTTGGATAATTATGGTAGTGGTGGTTATGTAGTTAAAACCCCATTTCAAATAGGAACCTCTTATGAAATGGCAATTGTTCATGTTAAAGGGTATGGATATGGTGATTCCAAACTTTATGATTTTAAAGTTGTATTTTATGATTACGGTCCAAGCAGTGCGCCTATTAGTTATTCTTTAGTTGATTTAGGAAATGATGGTTCACCAAAATATCTTGCAAAAGATGCTACTAATTACTTACAAGTTTGTTTTGGTAATACTACTGATGTAAATAATTATTATTATAGATTTACAGTAGATTGCATTACTACAAGGAATAATAATGATTATTCCCAAGGTTGGGGAATGTATCAAACTACAGGGACAAACTTTGGTTTTGCTTCTACAGGAATTTATACATTAGCTTCGCCAATTAATTTTAATGCAGCAACTAATTATGTAGGAATAGGAAAAACAAATCCTACATGTCAATTAGACGTAGTTGGCACTATAAGATCTTCAACAAATCAAATTTATGGATTTGGCGCAAATGATAGTGTGAGCTTAAGAGCGAATTCTTCAGTAAACGTTCTTGGAATTTATACTAGCAATGTAGAGAGATTAAGGCTTGCTGCTAATGGTTATTTTGGAGTAGGAACAGATAATCCTTCTACATTGTTGTCAATTGGTGGCGCGGGTTCTACTTCTGCTGCAAGTGGAATAACTTTTGGCGCAGACAGTCAAGCTAATTTATATAGGATATCTTCCTCAAGGATTAAAACAGATGGTAATTTTACTATTGATGGTCAAGGAGGAGGATCTACTTCTTTAGTCTTAAATAGAAGCTCTACTTCTTCTGAGAATGGAATGGCTTTTAATACAGCCGGTGTAACTGATTGGTATTTTTATGTTAATGATGCTACTAGTAATTTACAAATACAAAGACTCGGAGAAAATGACGCTACTCCAAGAGTTCGTTTTGACGGTTCCAACAGTAACGTTTTATTTAATTTAGGAGGAGGAAATATTGGAGTAGGAACAGATAGTCCAAATTATAAGTTAGATGTAATTGGATCAGTAAGAGCAAGCGGAGAATTAATTAGCGAAGGAAATAATACTAGACTTTCTTTGTTTAGAAATAATGGAATAAATTATTTTGATTGGGCGAGTGGTCAGAGTTTATATTTTAGTACTCAGACTTCTGTTGGCGGTGGTGGAAGAAGTACTTTAATGAGTATAACTTCTGGAGGAAATGTTGGAATAGGTACGGTTACTCCAAATGGTAGATTACATGTTGTAAGTCCTGATAGTACATATGCTTTTTCTGTGGCAGGTGCAACTAAAGGAGTAAGATTTAATCTCAACTCTGCTGGTACTTATATACAGGGCGTAGACAATACTTTGGCTGGCTCTTATCAAAGTTTAATATTAGGCGGTTCAGATTTATACTTTCAAACAAATGGATTAACCAATGCCATGTATATTGATAGTAGTGGTGACGTAGGTATAAATACGACTTCACCTACTTCTAAATTGCATGTAGTAGAAACTACTGCAACAGGAACAAGAATTCAATTAGGTACTGCTAGTACCAATGCTTTGATGAATTCTGGTTCTACAAATGATTTATTGATTTTAAATGCTCCTTATGGTAATAATCCAGCAAGCACTTCCAATATTGGAGCAAAATGGGGTATTAAATTTGTTGGAGCAGTTGATGGTAATTTAAATAGTAATAATAAAACTTCTGCAATTTATGCAGTTAGCGAAGATACTTTGGGTTACAATAGAGGCACAAGTTTAGCATTTTATACTAATCAATGGAATGACCAACCTTATGCTGAAAGAATGCGTATTTACCACAATGGTAATATTGGCATTGGAATTACGAATCCTGTTTCTAGATTAGATGTTAATGGAACTATTTCTATAAGTGGTTATCCTCTTGCTGATAGATTTGCAGTTTATAATAGATTGTGGAATCCAGAACTTCCATCAATTTATTTAGGCGACAGTAGCGATCCTTCTAATTATTACGACAACACCACTCATATTTTTAGAGCAAGAGGAGCAGGTGCTGAAAGAATGCGTATTACTAGCGCAGGAAATGTAGGTATCGGTACAGTAGTAGCTTCTAGAAGAATTCACGCTTATACTGAAACAGGACCAGTAATGAGATTGGAGTCTAGCGGTAGCAATGCATCTATAGAATTTGCTCCATCACTAGCAGGAAATGGTTTATATAATTGGCTAGTAGGTGCGCAACAAAATGTCAGTAACGCTTTTGAAATCACTCCTTCAACTGCAATAAATGGAACAACTTTTAGTAATCCAGCTTTATTAATTACATCTGCTGGTAACGTAGGAATTGGCACTACTAATCCTACCGTAAAATTACATATAACAAATAGCGGCACAGTATCAAGTATTGCTACAGTAAGATTAGTAGGAAGTACAGGAAATAATGCTGGTTCTCAAATTGAATTTTATAAAGCACAAACTCCAGAAGCCAGCATCGGGTTAGCATCTGCTGTCACCGGAGGTCTTTCTGATGATTTGATTTTACTTTCAGCTAATCCTAATTCTATTGTTCTTTCTGCTGGTGCTAGTGGTATATCTGTATTTAAAGCTGATGGTAAGGTTGGAATTGGAACTATAAATCCACAAACACTTCTTTCTCTTGGTGGACTTGGATCAACTTCAGCAGCAAGCGGATTAACTTTTGGAGGAGACGCTCAGGCAAATTTATATAGATCAGCCGAAGATACGATAAGAACAGATGGTAGCTTAGTAGTTAATGGCAATTTTAACACTAATACTACTACCGTTACTACTTTAAATATAAATGCAGGAACATTACCCGGTATTCCTGCTGGGTCTACTATTACTGGATTTACTTATGCTGTTAATAATGGAAATGTTTCGCAAATTAATTTAGTAGAAACACGTTTTCAAACAGGGTCAGATTGGACTACTGCCAGTACAAGAATTCAAAAGCGAACAGACGTAACAAATCAAGCTTACATTGAATTCAATCCAAGTGGTGCATCTTATGGAATGGCTTTAGGTGTTGGAGCTAATTCAAATGTTGAAGCTTTAAGAATTTTATCTAATGGATCAATAGGTATAGGTACAACCAATCCTGCTGGAAAATTGCAGGTAGTTCAAGGAGACGCTAATGCAAGATATTCTACTTTCTCTTCAGTTCTTGGATTGTTAGTCAAAGGAAATGATAATAGTGCTTATAATTTACTAACTCTTGAAAATACTCAAACAGGAACAAATTATGGTGCCTCTATTAATTTTAATTTGGGATATGGAGGTAATTCTGCTGCGGCAGGTACTGCGATTTTGGGAGCAAGAATAGTCGCCGCCGCAGAGCAAAATTTCACTTCTACAGCAAGTACTCAAGATGGTTATTTAGCTTTGTATACAACTTTAGATGGGGCTTCTTCAGAAAAAGTTAGAGTTAGATCAGATGGTAATGTTGGTATTGGAACAACGAGTCCCTCACAAAAATTAGAAGTTAGTGGAAACATAAAGCTAACAGATGGTGGATATATTTATGGAGACACTGCTGCGCCTTATTTAAGATTAAATCAAGCAAATGGAACGTATTTGGCATACAGCACGACATCTGTTCTAGCGTTATTAGGCAGCGTTACTACTTTAAGTGCTGGTTCAAATTATCTTGGATTAATAACAAATGGTTCAGAACGCTTCCGCATTTCTTCCAATGGTAATGTTGGCATAGGAACTACGAATCCTGTATCTGCATTACATATATATTCTGGAAACGGCACTTCTCAAATATTTAATCAACTTCAATTAACTAACATGGGTACGCCTAATCAAGGCGACATAGTAGGCATGGGTTTTGCAGCAGGAGAATCTACTCAATATGGAGTTAAAGCATCAATTGGCTTTGTAAGGACAGGAAACTTTGGAATAGGAGATTTAGCTTTTTATGCAAATAGAACTACTGGTATTTCTTCTGTTTCTACCACTGATGAAAGATTAAGAATTCAATCAAATGGTAACGTTGGAATCGGACTTGCTTCTTCATTGGCTCGCTTGCACATCATGGAGCCAAATGGTGCAAATGATAATGTATTTCAACGATGGAGTTATACAAATTCTGTAGGTGTTTATGATTTATTATTGAAGCAAACTGTGACTTCAAGTGTAGTTCGTTACAATTTCTCAATGATAAACAATAGTACTTCTTATTTGAATGTACTAGTTTTAGATAGAGGAAATGTAGGAATCGGAACTACAAATCCAGATTATCAATTAACAGTAATTGGCGCAAATCAAGCAACCGCAAATGTAACTGACGCAGGTAATAAAGGAGGTTCAATTCTAGTAGGAAGTTCAGTAAATGCAACAAATCAAGGTGGTTCAGTTCTGTTCGCTACTTTAAATGATGCTGGCAATTATACTCCTCAGTACGCAATTAAATCTTTATTTTTAAATGGAAATGGATATGGATTAGGAGATTTAGCTTTTTCATCTAGAAGAGCTACTGGAGATACTAGTTTAACAGAGTCAGTTAGATTCACTTATGATGGCAAAGTTGGAATAGGTACAGCAATTCCTAGTTCTCCACTACATGTATTTAATACATCTACTACTCTTGCTACGTTTACGAGAGATCTTGCTACAGATGCAGGATTCGCTATAGGAGCAGACAATAATGGAACAGTATTATCTACAATCGGTGTTCATGCCATTCAAATTTATACAAATAACACTGAAAAAGCTAGAATTACATCTGATGGTAAATTAGGAATAGGTACGAATACTCCAACTACTCTTTTATCAGTTGGTGGCGCAGGTTCTACAACAGCAGCAAGCGGTATAACATTTGGAGGAGAAGCTGGTACTAATATTTATAGATTATCAACAAATGAACTTAAAACAGATGGTAGTTTTGTAGTTTCAAATACTTTATTAGTAGGAGGTGGAGGAATTGGACTAAGAATCCTAAAAGATGGCTCTGATTCAATCTCTTCTACTTTATACTTAGGGAACTCAACAAATACTAGAGCTTATAATTTCCAACAAAATGCCGCAGGTACAAATTTGGCTCTTTGGACTTATAACTCTGCAAATACTTGGCAGAATTCTGTTAATTTTAATTATAATGGCAGTGTAGGTATTGGCACAACTACTCCATCAGGAAAACTCCATGTCGTTTCAACAATCGCTAGTGAGACGGTTTTAAGGGCAGATGGCACAAATGGTACTCTTTTCTCAGTTGTTGACGATTTGAGTGACTCTTTGATGTCAGTTAATAACTCTGCTGGTCTTCCTGTTTTTGAAGTATTCGCTGACGACAGAATTGTCGCAGGGCAATATGGAAGCGGCGATTTTGTTCTTGTTAATAATAAAGTTGGAATTGGAACTTCTAATCCATCTTACAAATTAGACGTAAATGGCTCGTTAGGAATAAACGCTTCAACTTCTGATACTAATTGGCCTTTTGTAGTTTCAGATAATTCTTCTGCTGGAAGTAGATATGGATTAAATAAGTTTGGCTCAATGGGCTTTAATTATGCAGATGCTTATGCTCAATTACAATTGCTGGGGGCAAATGGAGCTTATATTGACTTTACAAATTCTGTTGGAGGTGATTCTAATGCTAGATTAATTTATTATGCTGGTGCTAGATTGGATCTTACTTATGGATTTGCGCCTAAAAGCACTATTTCAGTAACCCCTAATGCAATTGGAATAGGAACGACAAATCCTTTCTGGGCATTAGATGTTAGCGGAACAGCAATAAGATCTTTCGCAAGTGGAGCAGTAGAGCCCGGATTTATTGTTGATTATGCTTCTTCTAATGGATATGGTGGACTTTTCATACATACTAATGGAGTAAGGAAATGGAGAATTGGTAATGTTGGAGATACTGATGCAAGTAATCCTGCTCTTTTCATCTGGCAGGAAGGTGTTGGTGCCAGAATGTATTTCCGTAATAATGGATATGTTGGAGTAGGTACGACCGTTCCTAATACTAAATTATCAGTTTCAGTACCTTCCGATTCAGCTTTGGGAAGTACATCAGACGGTTTAAGCATAACTGATGGAACTAGAAATGTTCAACTATTAAGGAATGGAACTGGCTATAATTATGCTGGAGTAGTAGGCTCTGGTTCAATGTTATATAGCTATGATAGAATGTATATCGTAGCAGATACTAGTAATCCAATTCTATTCCATGCAGGTGGAGCAGAAAGAGCGAGAGTACAAGCTAATGGAAATATTGGCATAGGTTTAACTATTCCTCAAAAACCTCTTGATGTTATTTCTTCAAGCAATGATTTTGTAACCGTTGGCGCAAGGGTATTAGGCATTGGAAATTGGTGCGGTATACATTTTGGATATAGAGAAGATAATAACTTATATAGAAAATCTGCCATTGTTTTTGAAAGAACAGATTTAACTTCAAGCAACGCTCAAGGCAAAGTTCACATTTTAAATGGACCTCAAGCTGGTTCTAGCAATGCTACTTTATCAGATGCAAAGATAACAATAAATGAAGCAGGTAAAGTTGGTATAGGCACAACAGAGCCATTAAATAAATTATCAGTAATAGCTTCTAATGGTACAGCTTATTATAACAGAACTGATCCAGTAGCTACATTCCAAGGGACTTCTCCTTCTACGATTTTAGTATCAGTAGATGGCAATGTTGATGGTTACTATGCTGAATTAAAATTAGGCAACGCTCAATCAACATATTATCCATATTCAGCTTATGTAAGAGGTATACAAGGTGCTGGAATAGACTATTATAGACTTGAATTTGGTACATCAGCAGGATCTGCTGCTAATACCAGAATGACAATTGCGAATAACGGAAACGTTGGAATAGGATTAACAAACACACAGCATAAACTACAAATTTCAGGAGGCTCTGTCGCTTTTACTACTAGCACTGGTTTAGCTGTTGAAATGCTTGGAATGACCTCTTTAAATGTCGCTTATGTTGGTCCTTACAATACATCAACTGATGGCAATGCTCCATCAACGGTTTTATTTAATCATGGAGCCTCTGTAATACAAACTTGGTTTTACTCTAGTGGCAGAGTATCAATGGTACTTAATAGAGAAGGACGTTTACACATCGGAAATCTTAATAATACTCCTAATTGTTTACTTTCTGTTGGGCCAAGTTCTTCTACTACTGCTGTAAGTGGAATGTGTTTTGGTAATGATGCTGAAGCTAATTTTTATAGATCCGCAGAAGATACAATTAAATCAGATGGAAATTTAATAATAGTAGGAAATGTTACTGCTGCAAATCTTATCTCTGGTAATGGCACTACAAATTATATTACAAAATGGAATGGCACTAAATCAGTAACAAATAGCCAAATCTTTGATGATGGTACTTATGTAGGAGTAAATACTGCTGTTAATACTACATATAGGCTCCAAGTTAATGGTAGTTTTGCGGCTACAACAAAGAGCTTCGATATAGTACACCCAACAGTTTCTGGCAAGAGGCTAATCTACGCTTCTCTAGAAGGTCCAGAAAATGGTGTTTATTACAGAGGTCAAAATAATAATAACGAAATAAATCTACCTCACTATTGGTCAGGATTGGTTCACGAAGACTCTTTAACTGTCAATTTAACAGCAGTAGGCAAGCGCAAAGATGGCAAAATAAGAAACTATAGTGTAGATCAAATAGGTCACAACAAAGTGTACATTTATACAGATAGTGATGATAATATATATAATTATTACTATACAATTTTTGCAGAGCGCAAGGATGTTTCTAAACTTGTAACTGAAAGGTATACGGAATAAAAATATGGGCGATATCGTAATTACACCAGCATCTAATGATGTAAATTCAACAGCAGGGACGCTGATAGTCAGAACATCTGACTTGCGACCAATTTCATTAAGGACTAATGACGCTAATAGATTATACATAGACCCCACTGGCAAAATTGCTGTTGGGCATACAGATGCAAATGCTTATGCATCACAATTTGCAATAGAAACTTCATTAACTAGAGGATTAACTGTTTTTAATCCCAATTTAACTAATGGTAATATAATTTATGGATTAGGATTTGGAAGTAATAATACTAATTATGATAGTGCTTATATAGGATTTAATAGAGTTGGAGCCAGTTCAACTAGCAATTATTTATCAATCTCACTATTTAATCAAAACAATATTTTAAATGTAAATGGATTAGGAAATGTTGGAATAGGATTAACAAATCCTGCTTATAAATTACAAGTTAATGGAGAAATTTATAGCAATTCGCTAGTTTATGGTTACCATTTTTATGCTTTATCTGGCGGTACTTATAATGATTTAAATGCTCCCGACATTGCATTAAATAGTATGCATAAAGGAGAATCTCATAATTATGATCTCTTTCAATTTAGAGCAGCAGATACATATGAAACACAAGCTATATCTGGTGGTGCTTGGACGAGCGTCAGTGTACCTACAGGTATATTTGCGGGTGACACGACTATTTCTGGTGGAGCATTAACAATTGCTAATGGACTATATGCTGTAAGATTCACTTGGAATAATATCGGATATAGATTTTTTAATCTATTGTATTTCATGCAGTCAACTGCTGGTAATTCTTTTGTAGCTACAATAGAACATTCAGCAAATGGTTCAACTTGGACAAGTGTGGCTACAACTGCTTCAATTGGTGGATGGCCTGCTCATAGCAGATACATAAATTATTGGAATAATAATACTACTCAAAGTTATTTAAGAATTACACTTACTCTATCGTGGTCAACTGCTAATAGCATTGTAATCTACAACATGCGTTATTTTTGTAGTTATTATCTAGATGGGGCTATAAGATTATTTGCATGGGATTATAATAGAAATGTTAGTTTTCCAAGTAAATTATATACCGTTGGAAACGTAGGCATAGGCACTGACAATCCTTCTGCTAAATTGCATATTAATGATTCTACTACTCCTTATATTAGAATCACAAGAGCAGGAGTTCCTACATGGGAATTAAGAAATAATTTTGCAGGTACTGAATATGGTTTTAGTTTTAATAATGTAACAGATTCTCTTACTCCTTTATTTATTGGATATTCTGGAAACATAGGAATCAATACAACAAATCCAGATTCTACTACTTTAAGAATTGTTCCAACGAGGACAGATGCAGTTCAAAGAGTTTTGCACATTGGTTATAACGGATCAATGACATCCGCTATAAATGGTTCTTATATTTCTTTCGGAAATGATCTTCCATCTAGTAATCAATTGGCGCGTATTGCTGCGTATTACGAAGGCGGCACTTATCAAGGAAGTTTAAGATTTCATACAAATTCAAACAATGAAGGATCAAGTCCTTCTGAAAGAATGCGTATTGATTATCTTGGAAATGTAGGTATTGGCACTAGCGTTATTACAGGAAGACTAAATGTTACTAGAAACTCAAACACTTCTCAACCCATCGGTTACTTCTCTGAATTATTCACTAATCCAGCGGCTACAAATATTGTTTTACTAGAAAGAGGAAATAATCTTTCAGCAGCAAATCAATTAAGTTCAAATGCTGGTTTAAGAATTAGAGATCATCTAGCAAATTATTCTTTATCTGTAGAAGATCATCTTAGTAATTTAAATTTTGCAATAAGTGGGACAAGAGTTTTAATTGGTACAAGAAGCACAAATTCTCTTTTAAATATCGGTGGTGCCGGTTCAACATTAGCAGCAAGTGGTATAACTTTTGGAGCAGACCCACAGGCTAACTTGTATCGTGTCGGCGAAGATTCTATTAAAACAGATGGAAATTTATATGTAGCAGGAGACACTGTTTTATTAGGTAATAAATATTTTAATGGATCTAAATCAGCTTATATTTTGGCTAGAGGAACAGGAGCGAACAATAGCGTAACAAATTATTTAGCTATTAATGGAACAGTAATTATTGGAACGTCAACAGGAAGAGGATTGACACTAACAATAATTAATGGATTAACATTTGCAGAAATTTCTACAACAAGATACGATACATACGGAAGTGATGCTTCTTGCGATAGTTTAGCTACCGCGATAAACGCAATGACATCTACACAAATTGGTGTCATAACCAGTTTTGATGCATGGGAAAGAGACAGACAAAGTTTAAGAACTGCGGCTTTAAATGTAGGATTGACAAAATTAGGAACATATACAACAGGAGGAGATATTAGAAAACCTTATGTTGCTATATTTAATGGTACAAGTGATACAGCTAATGCTACATCAAAACATGTAATTGAAAGAATGGAGTCTAGTGATGCAGATGCATCAAGAGCAGTAATTTCTACATATTTAACAACTGATGGTTCTTATGTAAGTATTGATGGTGCGTTGCATATGCCTAATGCATTATACGCAAGCGATGCAGATATTGAGTACCCTATATTAACAGTTAACAGTGTCGGTAATGTCGGAATAGGCACAACAAATGGAGGCACAAAGCTAGAAGTCTATGGCGTTCTTAGAGTAACAGAATCATCTTCTGGCGGAATATTGCAATTAAGTGCTGGGACTTCTGCGATTGATATAGCGTCAACATTTTATGGAGGTAGCCGTAGACCAATTACATTTACTTTAGATAATGAAAAAATGCGTATTGAACCCAACGGTAGAGTTGGTATAGGTACAAATAGCGCATTAGCTCATCTCCATGTTACTGGACAAACTTATTTAACAAATGTAGTAGCTAGTGTTGCTAGAAATCAATTAACTATAAATACAAATGGCGCAAATTATGCTCATTTTTATGATGTAGGCGTTTCTGCAAACAACGCTCTTGCAATTGGCGGTAATGGAGCAATAGGGACAGTTCCAACTAAAGCAATAATGAGTTGGAGATTGTCAACTGAAAATGTTGGTATTGGATTAACAAATCCAGAAGCTACTTCAGCATTGCACATTAAAAATGTAGACGCTTCTGCAAAAGTGACAATTGAAAGCGCAGATGCTTCTGAATCTTTAATTAATTTTTCTGCTCAAAGTTCGGAATATTCTGTTGGTTTTGTGCGCGATGGCAGCAACGTAAACAGTTTAAGATTTTGTGCGGCTGACAATTTAAGCACTAATGAAGTTGTGAGACTTCAAGATACTAATGTTGGCATAGGTACAAACAATCCAGTTTTTGGATTAGATGTTTATAAAGATTCATTCCGTTCTCTATCAAGGGTAGCAGAAAAAGCTATAGTAGTGACATTCCCGAATGGTGTAGCTAATCAAAAGGTTGACATTGTTTTTGATGTTACTCCCGGTACAAATGTATTTTGGGGCAACTTAGAAGTAGAAATAACAGATGGATATAACAATCAATTAGCGACAGGAAAATTAATTAAAGTTTTTTCTTTAGGTTTAAATCCAGCAACAGGCTCTGGTCCTTATGGTGCTGCTCTTTATGATAATGCAAGTTATTATACAGCAGCATATGGAGCGGTTGCAGATAATTATGCGATTGATGGTATTTTCTTTAATACTACAACAGGAAAATATTATTTTACAATTATACATAGAACCTCTACAGGTAATGCTCCTGTTATCAAAATTAAAGGTTTTACGGTTGATGCTGCTCGTTCAGGAAGTATTGCTACTTTAACAGCAGGTTCTGTATATACTACAAATACTACAGTTTACTATAAACCAGTTGTAGAAACTTTACAAAGCAGAATTGGTTATAATGGTAACATTAATCAAACCGCAGATTTAATAGTTCAAGGATCTGTTGGAGTAGGAATTACAAATCCTATTGAAAAATTAACAGTTATTGGGAATGTGCAGTTAAGTGGTTCAAACACAAATCTAAACTTTAATACTAATAACGCAGGAAATGGAAATATTTCTTTTGACGGAAGTACGTTTACTTTTGTTTCTAACAGTAATTCTGCCCCCATTATTCTTTCAACTTCTTCTTTTGAGAGAGTGCGTATTACAAACATTGGTAGGGTTGGCATAGGCACTAACTCTCCAACTACTCTCTTGTCAGTTGGGGGTCTCGGCTCTACAACGGCAGCTAGTGGTATAACATTTGGTGGAGACGCTGAAGTGAATCTTTACCGTATTGGTGAAAATATTTTAAAAACAGATGGCAATTTCCAAATAGTTGGATCTCTAGAATTACGCGATATTCTTTATCACTATAGTAATATTAGATTCTTAAATAAAGCAGGGAGCAATTGGCTAACTTGGTTTACAAGAGATACTTCTGAGTCTGAAGCGGTAGCAAGATTAGATTATATTAGATCTATTAATACTACTACCGCAGGAAATCTTGGAATAGGAACGACATTACCTAGTGGTAAATTACATGTTGTTTCTTCAGTTTCAAATGATACTTTGCTTAGAGCAGACGGAACAAATGGTACGTTGTTTAGTGTTGTAGATGATTTGAGCGACTCTTTGATGTCCGTTAATAACTCTGCTGGTTTGCCAGTTCTTGAGGTATTCGCAGACGATAGAATCGTAATGGGTCAGTATGGTGCGAATGATTTTGTTTTAACTAACAACAAGATAGGATTAGGAACAAATAATCCTCAATATGAATTAGATATTGTTGGGGCTGGAACAAATGCCGCAGTTAACGTAATTACAAGAATGCGTAGCACTGCTGGGTCTGATGTTTTTAATACCGCTTCTGTACTCGCATTTACTAACACAACAACTAATTCAAATGCTTATTCTTATATTGGAGGAAGAATAGATGCAGCAAGTGCAGGTGATAATGCTCAATCTTTAGTATTTGCAACTAATACTACAAACACTTTGCCAACAGAGAAAATGCGCATAACTAGTGCTGGCAATGTTGGTATAGGGACAACATCTTCTTCTTATAAGTTAAGAGTTTATGATGCTAATAATACCACTCCTCTAAGCATTGAACCCGGAGCTAATGCTGCTTTTAGATTTGCAGGTAATTCTACAAGCGTATACACTACAACTTTTAATATTAATGATACTGCATTATATATTGGACATGATAGCAGCGTTAGATCTTTCAATTTACAAACTAATAGTACCGATAGATTAACAATCAAAGGAGATGGTAATGTTGGTATTGGAACAACAAATCCCTCACAAAAATTAGATGTTCGTGGAAATATAAAGTTAGGCGCAGACAATGCAGGTAACTATATTTATTATGTAAAAGATACAGAAGGAACGATAATTAACACTTCAAGATCAGATGCAAGTCAGCAAGGTTTGCTTAGATCAGATGGTTGGGGTAATTTTACAGTAGATAAAAGTATTGGTGTTGGATATAGTTTAGGAAGCTCGTTTGCTTCTTCTACTATTGGAAATGGTAATTTATATGTTGCTAATACTATAGGAATAAATACGACAAGTCCAGCCGCAGCACTAGACGTTAGAGGTGGAATCCTAAGAACTAATAATTCTGAAGGTTATCCGCTTGGTCACTATTCTCCCGGAGAAACGGTATTTGAAATAGACCCCACATGGAGCCAAGCTGAACTTCAAAAATATTTTAATAGTAGTAGTGTCACTTGGGCAGCAGTAGCTGATGCTCCCGGTGGATATTGTATTTATATTGATGGAGGAGTTAATGTTGGTGGATTTGCTGATTCTGGCTTCCCTTACATTCCTGTAGATACTAATGATATTTTCTACATGGAATGTTGGATTCAAAATGTAGGAACAAATCAAGGTCACTACATGGGAAGCCAAGATTTCGATCACAATTTTGGCGATTTAGGAGGCAACCCCGGTAGTTATGGTTATTGGGTAATGAGTAATTATAATCCCGGTACTAGCTGGACTAAAGTAAGTGGTTATATTACTGGATTTGGAAGCTCAGTTGGTCAATTTGTATCTGGTACAAAATACTGGACTCCTCAAGCTTTATTCAATTATACAGCAGGAACCGGAACAAGAGCCTGTCGTATTTCTGGATGGAAAATTATAAAAGTTTATCACCCCGGCAATAGAACTTTTACAGGAAGTATAAGCGCAGGTACAAGTATTAGTGCTGGGACTAATCTTACTGTTGGTACTAATCTTTATGTCGCAGGAAATGTAGGCATTGGAATCACAAATCCTGCTTATAAATTGGTTGTTTCTGGCGAATCGAGTTTTAATGGTATAATAAGAGTTGGTACAGTACCAGTTCTGAACGAGGTAAACAATGCAAATGATATATATGCTAACATACGAGTTATAAGAAATAGATCGTCTATTTCATCTGACGGCATGTATATCAATTATGATAGTTTGGGTACAACTGCCGCTCACTTAAGATTCTATGCTAATGCCGGAAATGAAAGAATGCGTATACAGGCTAATGATGGTCATGTTGGAATAGGAACTGCAACTGCTGTTGGAAGGCTTGACGTTTATGACGATACAAATGCAGGACATATTTCTTTTGTAAGAAATGCAAATACTGGATCATCAGCTTATACGGCAATAGTTTTACGCAGAAATGGTGGCAATAACGGATTAGTAATGTTTACTAATTCTTCAAATAGATCAACAGATGGAGGATTAGGAAACTCTACAATTAGGACAGACAACGGAAAACTCCTTTTAGGAGCAGCAGGAACAACTTACCATGCGTTAGAAACTGATGGTAATGTTGGAATTGGTTTAACTAATCCAGTAGCAGCAAGAGTTCATATTAAAGGTGATGGAAGTAATCCTGTTTTAAGAGTAGAAACTGCTGATTTACAAAGCGCAGCAGGAGGCACTGCTGGTAAAACGTTCGTTGGTTGGTTGCCTATTATGACTGGTGCATTAAGCCCAGCAGACAAAGTTTTTATACCACTATACAAATAAAATTTTATGGAAGAAATTGAATATAAAATATACAAATACGAGTTATGTCCAGTTGATAGTCCTGACAGAATTATTGTTGGGTTTTTATTAACTGACACAACTAATAATAAGTCTTTAAACATAGAAGAGGTGGCTACTTTATTGGAATGCACAGGAAAAGACCAAGAAGAGGTGTGCCAATTAGTTTATGAAAAAGTTAAAGACCGAATTGAAGTCCTAAAACAAAAACTATTGAGTAAAAGAGACTCAGTAGTAGGTAAAGTATTCTTACCCTCAAATTAACAATATAATAATAGTGTAAAACTTATTATGTCTGTTCAACACGCCAACAGAGGAGTAGTTAAAAAAAATTTGCAGTTATATTATAACCGCGAATATATTAAAAGCTTTAGAGGAGAAGCTACTACAAACTATGCTGGAACGGTAACTGCTAATCATGAAAGTGCTGCTGCTTATTGGGTATCAACGGTAACAAAAGATACAAGCACTGGCTATACTGCGTTTAAAGTAGTTCCATTCGCGGGAGGATATCAAGTTTCAACGGGAGTTTGGGTTTCTTGTGGAATTATAGCTGGAAATGGAGGGTTTCAACCTCCGGGGACTTATAGTTTATCTGCAAAAGTTTTATTACCGAAAGGCTCTGTTTTTACTTTTGGGTTTAGAGCTTATCCTTTTGCAGAAGAATTTGCCGTAGATGTCACTGGAACAGGTACTTGGCAAACAATAAAAAGAGAAAACTTTACTTCTACTGGATATAACTATTTACAACTTCAAATGATTAGAAGAGTGAATGGTGGTACTGGAGGATCTTCTCCTATATATCCCGGTGATCCATTTTGGGTAAGAGATGTTATGATTAATTCTGGTTCTTATGCAAAACCATTTGCTTCAATGGTAAACGAATTAAGCGCAAGACCAGAAAACACTACAAATATAACAAACAATGCAAACTTTGCTTCTGCTATATCTGGAACAGATTCTGGAGGAACGCAGAATGGATGGACTTTTTCATCTTGGAGTGGAACAGGAAATTCTTATATAACTCAAGGTTCAACTGTTATATATTCTTCTGGAAACACTACTTATAGTGCGATACCTTTAAGAGTGACAAGAGCGGCGGCTGGTTCTATGGATTTTTTTAGCTCAAATTGGAATACTCTTACTAATGGAGTAGTTTATACAATTTCTTTTTGGGCAAGATCTAATATAACTACAACATTAAATATTAATCATCAAAATTTAGGTACTATAAAATCTTATAGTATTGATGCTGCTGCTGGATGGTATAAATATACTGGAACATTTACTCATGCAGGTGGAACTCAATATCCATATTTAACCCATGCAGGTTCAAATGGTACTTGGATTGAAATCGCAAATGTGCAATTGGAAGCAAAGTCCTATCCTACAGATTTCACGACAACAAATAGAACAAGCATAGCAAACACTGCTGCAAGCGGTGGTGGTTTATTGGATATAAGTGGGAATCGCGTTAATGCTGATTTAACAAATGTTCTATTTAATAGTAGTGGATATTATTTTAATGGTTCAAGTAATTCTATATATTTAGGCACAGAATTAAATTTACAAAATGGAACCATATCTGCTTGGGTTAATCCAGCCATATCTTCTGCTACTACCTATCATGGAATTATAGGGAAAACAAGCGGAGGAGGTGGAGGACAACAAACATGGTATATAGATTGGATAAGTGGAAATGCTTTAAGAGGCGGAATAGGAAATAGCGTTGGCGCAGATACAGTGACTCAAACATGGAATCCAACGGCAGGGACTTGGTATTTTATAACTTTTGTATTTGATAGTTCTTATTTATATTTATACATGAATGGTGTACAATTTGTAACTCCACTAGCCAGAACAAGAGAATGTCAAAATTCAGCACATCCAGTGTATATAGGAAGAGTTTTTGAGCAAGCCGTGTACGCATGGAATGGACAAATTGGTCAAGTTATGATAAATAGAACTGCACTAAGTGCCGCAGAAGTATTACAAAATTTTAATGCAACTCGTAAGACTTATGGAATCTAAAATATGAGTACAGTAAATTTAGGACAAAATTCAATATCATTAGGGCAAGTTTTTAATTTAGATCCTTCTGTAAGTGCTGGAGTAATCAAGACTCCAAGGCAATTAAGTAATTGTTTATTGTGGTTAGATGCAAGTGATACTTCAACTTTAACTTTATCTTCTAATATAGTCAGCGTTTGGTCGAGCAAAGGAACATCGGCTCTTTATGCTGTTCCTGTACAACTATCAAATTTACCAGCTAGTAATTTTTCTCCGCTTTATGTAGCAGGAGCAGTAAATGGATTGGGTGCTATTTATTTCGATGGTTCAAATGATTATATGCACGTTACTTCTTTAACTGCATTAGCAAATATACCCGGTTATACTGCTTTTATAGTTCTTTCGCCTGTTTATTTAAATGCTACTCAAGTATATGCTGGTTTACAATCAACTGGTACTAATGGTACTTATGATTTTTTTGCATATTATTTGTCTTTAGATACTTTAAGAACTGGTTTTGATGGTGGCGGCAATGGAGCAGCAAGTTATACCTCCAGAAATGATGGACAAAAAATAGTAATATCAACAGTAAGAAATGCAGGAACTGCAAATACATTTGTAAATGGATACCAAATGCTAACAAATGGTTCTGTAACTGCGAATACTGATGCAGGAATAAATAAATTAGGGATTGGAGCTAATACATACTTAGCAGGAAGTCAACCTTATAAAGGTTACGTTTGTGAAGTTATTATTTATAATAGAGCTTTAACAACAAAAGAAAGAAGACAAATCGAATATTATTTATCGAACAAATGGAGGATTCCATTCTTGCAATCTTCATTATCGAATGTTGATTTAATATACGCAAATCCAATAACCGCTCCAAATAGTAATGTCCCAATTATTGACAAGAGTTACAGATTAAATCCTGCGGACGCAAGTGGCTCTCCAAAAACAAGCAATTTTTATGCAACAAACGCTATTTCTTATTTAAGCTCTTCTATTACGACATCCATAACAATGGAAGCTTGGGTTAAGCCACACAATTTTGTATTTACTGGTGCTAATACTGATATTGGTGCAATAATGATTGCTGGTGGAAATTTTTATTTATCATTAGATAGTAATGGGAAATTCACTTCTTTTATGTATGGTTCTAGCGGAAGCACAGGAGGTCATTTGCCTAGCACAACTTCTGTTACTAGAAATGCATGGAATCATGTGGTATGGACTTATGATGGGGCTTATATTAGATGGTATTTAAATGGAGTGTTAGATAAAATTTCTTCTCAAGTTTATACTCTAGGCACGTTGACGGTGGGTAGTTATATTGGAATTGGCGCAGAATCTAATTCTAATTATGGTAGAATGTTAGATGGCTATGTTTCTAGTTGTAGAGTTTATAATAGAGCATTAAATGCATCAGAAGTAAGTCAAAATTATGAACAATCTAAAACAGAGTTTTCAAATTTACCAAATATCGTTACTTCAGGATTAACTATTTATTTGGATACAGATGTTTATTCTAGTTACATTGGAAGCGGAACAACTTTTAATGATTTAACTGGTAACGGTAATTATTTTCAATTAACAAATAGCCCAACATACGTTTCAACAGAGCCTAAAAATTTTAGCTTATCTGCTGCAAGTAGTCAACATTTTCTATACTACGCTTCAATCGGAAATCCTACAGGAAATACCGGCCTTTCTTTGCCCAGTGCAAATTCTTGGACTTGTTCTTTTTGGTTTAGAACAACAACTAATACCACTTATAATCCATTCCTATCTCACATGGGAAGTGGCCCTGTGTATTGCATAATGGGAACAACAGGTACGACTCTTACATATTATCATTATAATGGTGGATTTTACTTTAAAAATGGAACTACAAATATCTTAGATAATATTTGGCATCAAGCAGTCTTTGTTAATACCGCTAACACAATGATAATTTATTTAGATGGCGTAGTAGAAAAAGCTTCATTTGATTCTACTGTAAGCGGCCCTTCAAATTTAGTAAATGGTTTTGGAGGTAGTTGGATAGGAACCTTCACCGGCAATTTAGCAAATTTTATGTATTACAATACTAATTTGTCTGCTGCTCAAGTTTTACAAAATTACAATGCACAAAAACATAAATTTGGAAAATAATATATGGCTTTAAAATATTCACCTAGTATCGTTCAAGATGGTTTAGTTTTGTGCTTAGATCCATCACAAAATAAATCTTATCCAGTCATAGATTTACCCGTGAAAGATGGGTTAATTATGTGGCTTGATGCTGATGATGATACTACATTTAGTTATAGCTCAGGTACAACTGTAAGTCAATGGAGAGATAAGAGCGGATTTAATTATCATATGGCTCCTGTTGGTTCTGCGCCAACTAGAAATGCTTTTTTAAATTCAAGAAAAGTATTAGCTTTTACTAATACTCAAGATATACAAAATGGTGTTATTGATTTAAGAACTTCTCCATATACTATTTTTGTTGTTGATCGATATACAAGTCCATCTTCTGGAACAGGAAGAATATTAACATCAAATGGTGGATATAATAATTGGTTATTAGGACATTGGGCGAGCGAAGTTAATAAATATTATGCAAATGGATGGATCTATTCTACTTATGTTGCGCTTGATACAAATTGGAAATTATATTTAGGTGACTGGGGTGGGCCGTCTAATGATTTAGCAAATTTTTATGGCGCAGGAACTGCAATTGCAACAAATAGCGCAGATGCGGCTGCTGGTCCTTGGACATTAGGAATAAATGCTAATTCAGGTGAAAGATCAAATTGTGAAGCAGCAGAAATCATTGTGTTTAACAGACTTTTGTCCGCTACGGAAAGAAACTTAGTTCATACATATCTTGGACAAAAATGGGGTATATCCAATACTGATAGAACTTTAATGGATTTAAGCGGCTTTAATGATAATGCTTTGTTTGGAAATGGAGTTTTGGCTAATATGCCAGCTTTTGATTATTATAATAAAGGATCTTTAAAGTTCACTGGAAACTTCGCTCTTTGTCCAACTGCTACTGTAAATTCATTAAATGGAGATACATTGACTGTTGAAGCTTGGGTTAAGCATAGCAGTTTTGGCGGCGTAGGAACAGGTAGAGGTTATATTAGTAATTGGCATTCTTTCAATGTTTCAAATCAAAGAGGATTTGTTTTAAGAACGTATGATACACAAACTAATCCTTCGTTTTGGTGGTGTTGGGGAGGTGGAAATAATTATGATGCATTTGGCCCGTCAAGTTATGTAATGAATTTGGGTCAAATATATCACATAGTTGCTACTTATGAAAAAGGTGTAGCTGTTAAGATTTATATAAATGGAAGACTTGAAGGTACAGGTACTAATAGTATAAATAATACAATAGCATTTGATACAACAAATGGCGTTTATATAGGATTTAGTAATATCAATAGTAGTTACATGGATGGAAATATCTATATAGCTAGACTTTATAATCGCGCATTAAAAGCTTCAGAAGTACTTCAAAACTATGAAGCACAAAAAAATAGATTCATAAATACAATAGTGCAACAAGGTTTAGTTTTAAATCTTGATGCCGGTAATCCATATAGTTATGCTGGATCTGGAAGTACTTGGTATGATGTTAGCGGAAATGCTATAAATGCATCTGCAAGTGGAACATCTTCTTATGTTAATTCAAACGGTGGGTTCTTAAGTTTTCCTAATAATAATAGTTATTATAATACTTCAACAGTTTCTGCGTTGAATTTAGGATCAGCTTCATTT
>Ga0255090_1000020_pt1 | contig 47445 bp, 35 predicted proteins | sample Colum_Yuk_RepA_8_2_FD_188444 | JGI IMG/M metagenome (GOLD analysis project Ga0255090, IMG submission 188444) | Freshwater microbial communities from Columbia River, Oregon, United States - Colum_Yuk_RepA_8d | ecosystem: Environmental > Aquatic > Freshwater > River | place: USA: Oregon...
AACCTTTAGACCAAAATCAGCCCAAGCTGAGTTTTCGAGAATAATTTTCATTGCGTCATCTGATATATTTAAGTGCTTCATAATTTTAAATCCTTTGTGGGAATCTATCCCTATTGTTATTTATACTCAAAAAAGGTTATTTCACAGATTTTTTATTTTTTTAATTTATAAATACTGGATACAACCCGGGTCCAGCTAATTCTTGGCACTGTACGAAGTCTTCAGATGTAAAAACAGGGTATCCATTGATAAAAACATTCATAGGCATTATACCGGGTGAACATAGCCTAGGATGAGGATCTGTACATCCAATACCAGTGTAACCATCTAAAAGATTAACAGTAAGAATATAAAATCCATTAATTTGAACCCCAGAAGTCTTGGCAATCGGAGCAGTCCCCGAATGACAATGCCCTCCAAGAGTACCTCCAGAAAAATCTAATGGATTATCTGTTTTCACTTGTGCCATATTAAATATTTAAATAAATAGGAAGATTATCTATTTTTCCGGGTTTTAACTGACCTAATCTATTAGTTACCCCATAATAATCATTTTTATTATGGAATAGTTTTATGTTAGTCTTGTGTCCTAATCGTAATCTATCCAACATATAATTTGGAATGCCCATCTTAATGGTATAATATTGTTTTAAAGTCAATCGTTTATAAACATCTGTCCATAACAAACCTTCATTTACATAATAGATGTTATTTAATGCAGACGCGATATTTACAGCGGCTCTAAATCCATGTGCAGTTCTTTCTGGCTCAGATCCAGAAATAAATAAGTTTTCTGCTGTTGCGGTAGCACTAGAAAACACCGCTCTCATACCATGTTCGGTATAATCTCCGGTTATGTCTATATTCGGATATGCTAATTCTATACTAGCAAAATAATGATCTTTTAACTTAGGGTTATAGTAATTAGGATCAGGGCTTAAAGTATAATTTAAAGTTCTAACATTCCAATCAACTAAAGAAGAATACCCACTGTAGAATAATAAATCATATCTATCTGTGGGCTGTAAAATAATACATTTTGGAACTTTCCTAACTAAAATAGGACCTGTTGCGTCATCCCCAAATTCCTCTAAACTAAAATTAGTAAATTGAATTGTGTAGTGAGAACTAGAACTAAAATGACCCAGTATAGGATCATTATGGTCTACAGGAAGAACCAACCATGGATATGGCCTAAATTCAATGTTTTGTTGTATTACCTCTGGATCAGATTGTATTGTATATTCCGCTTTAGTTTTTCTAACAAAGGGAGATCCGTCAAAAGGAACATCTTCTATTGTATCTTTATTAATTAGTAAAACATATTGGCTTGGTCGTGCAGCGGTTAAATCATAAGTAAGTTCTAAATTAGATGCTAGGGGTGAGCTAACTGTCAATGTAACATTATATCTGGCTTGAGCATCAAACAAACAGGCTTGCTCAGTATTATTATTAATAGTATAAGCTCTAGATAATTGATCATCCGTAGGAACTAACTCATGTCCTGATTCTGTAATAACACAAGTATCATACCCGTATTCCAAAACATTAACTGAGGTAGCCTGAAGAGAAGAGGTAAGGACTGCCAGCTTTTCTGAATTTGGTATTTTTAATCTTATGGAATTTCCTGATGAGTCAACTATCGGAACTTTAGCGTAAATATCTTCTGGCAAGATATACCATAATTTAAGTAAATCAACCTCTTCAGTAGTATATGTGGAGGGATCTAATGATATTTTTTTTGATTCAACTCTATCTACTGCTCTGTTTATGTCAGGAGTAATGACAGTTAAATTAGATGTTGTCTGATTAAATTTTAGTAAATTATTAACTCTAGATTCAATAATTTGTTTGATTGTTTTTCCATAAGTTGCCGTTAATATTGCGCTGGCTACCTGAGTGGATGTTGTTACTTGTGCTATAGCTGCTCTTATAGCTAAATTTAATGCATATCTCTGATTTACATTACCTAAAGTATTATTTAATGTTCTTACTCTTATGGCTTTATTTATAACTGTTTCACCTGCCCTACGCCCGTCAGGAAGATACAACCCGTAAAGAATATTTTTTAATTCTTCTTTAATTGATTTTTTTATAAATTGATCTTGTAAATTAGTAATACTATTGTTTATTCCTGACAATGATAAATCAGATTGTTCAGTTAGTGAAAAAATAGAAGTATCTATTTCAGGAGCAAGGATTTCTATCTGTGGAAAATTAGATGCTTTTGGAGTATAAGTTGGTGTATTTTCTACTACAGGGAAATATCTATTATCTAAAATTAAAGTACCAAGATCACTCTCTGGATAATTTTCATATTGATAATCTTCAGGGTTTATCACAGGAGGATCTGAATCAGTTTCTCCTGATCCTTCTCCGTCTCCTGTTTGTGGTGGTTCTACTTCTGGATATCTAGGTCTTGTAGGATATCTTCTAATAACAATCTCTTCACCATCATCTTCGGGAGTTACTACTGCTCCACCATTTATTATATTAGAAGTTCCCGGAGTTTCTGCGGGTTCAAATATAAAACAGGGATCAATTGGATTAACCATTTAAATCAAGAATATGATTGTATTTCAGCATTCCCGGTATCTGAATTTTCGAAATAATAAATGTCTCTGCCTAGCCCGGTTACTTTAAATTGTACAGTTGGGTGAATAACATCAAATAATGTACTACTTATTTTTCCTGATGTAGGATTTACTTCCAGATTAATAAAATTTTGAGCCACGAATAAAGACGCATCTTTGCTATCTACACTAGCGAATAAGTTATCTAATGTACTATCATTAATAACACCCCCAGTCCTAGCTAATGTAGCAATTACAGTAATAACAAACTTAATACTATTTGTAGAATTAATTGGAATTTTAGTAACATATAATCCTGTATGTTTAGCATCTAATCTATAAAATTCTTTATCTTGTGGGCTATATCCGTATTGAATCCCGCCACCTGTTTTTGGAACACAATTATAAAACTGTGCATCTACAGTGTAGTCAGAAAAGGATGTATTTATACCTGTTACAGTAATAACTTTTTTCCAAACTAAAGGAAGACCTACATTATATTCAGCATGTAAAGAGATATCGGGTCCAACATATGTATCCCCCGGTCTTCCACCGTTGTACTGTATAACATCAATATGTCTCCAAAAACCTCCAGTGACAATACCTTGTTGAGCATGTTTAGACACATCCCACCCAGCATCCACTGTCGTTGGAGCTAATGATTTTTCTGGTCCAAAATCTTTACCACCGTAAATAAACCCAGCGGCTAAAACCTTGCCAGATTCAAAAATAGAAGCTCGCATGTATGTTGAATCTGCGTAAGCTCTAAAATCATCAACACTCTTTTCTAAATTATATTTTGTAACTACTGGGTTAGCCAAAGAAAGGCTAGGGATAGCAGCACAGATTCCAGCACGCTCATTATATGCTAGTTCAGTTGTTCTAAAGAACGGACGAATATCCACTACATCCGCAGGAGTTAATACCGGGCTACCCTCTGTTGTTACAGCAGCATTACTCTTTACTACAATATATGCTATAGGTAGTATTGATTGCCCAATTAATCTAGGATCCGTGGACTCTAATTTCTCTTGGATTGAAGGGGCTAAGTTCATCAAATCATCAGGGCTTGGGAATGATCCATGTATGTTTAATCCTTGGAATCCATTTGTAGGAATCAAAGAATCTACTATCTGAGCCATTATTTGAGTATTACCATCAGCATCTTTAGCATTTTGATACTTAGTGGTATTACCATTATTTTGAACTGATCTTACACCAACACCAGCACCCCGTATTAAACCTAGTTGTGGTGATAATATTTTTATGGGTTGATTATTTTCCCACTTATTGATGGTAGTATCTGTCGTATCAATTGGTTTACTATAAACAAATAATAAATCTATTCGTACTGTAGCACCCTCAATGTATTGGGTTGTACCATCCTCAGTTTGATAGAAAAAATCTCTGCTATCAAATGGGGGTATATCTATACTTAATCCACTTGGAACATCTACAATAGCTGTTCGTGCTACCCCTCTGAATTGTTTTATAAATTCATTAGCTAATGTTTGATTATTTCTATAAACAGAATCTAATACAAATTTTTTAACTGAATCAGATAAATCCTCTATGGGCCAAGTAGTTGTAGTTTGTGGGGTAGGTGATTGTAGATTTTGAATTATAGAATCCCAAACGGTGATTCTTTCAAATAAACCGTTTAAATTCATAGCCGAGGCAGATATTCCACTTCTTAATCTTGAAACTAATAAAGCAGCAAAATCTGTTGTAGTACTATCATTTTGGAATTGAGTCCTAAATGTGGATAGTCCACTAACAGAGTCACCATTTCCTGTCAATTGAACTAACTTTTGTAAAGGAGTCTTATCATATGCATCATTAATTCTAGCTGAAAACCTTCCGGGATTTACATAAACTAATGATCCAGTTCCATCTACATATGGCTTTAGTTCATTAAAGTCTGCTCTACTAACACCAAAATCGACAGCCTCACCTTCTTCAGGTATTACATTAATTTGATCCTTTAACCAAAGAACATTTTCCTGTAACTGCTTTAGTGGGATGTTATCAATTTCCCAATAATAAGGATCATTCTCCTTAAAATATCGAATAGGGTCTGTAAACTTATATGGGCTATCTTTATAATTTGACATTAGTTATCTCTCCTTAGATCGAATATTTCTGATGACTTGAATCCTTTTCCTCGTCCATACGCAGGTGCATCATATGCTTGAGATCCTATAGTCGTACTAGAGTTAGATTTGTATATTGTAGTCAAAGGAACTCTTCCTGATTTTGTAATAGCATTATGTTTTGCATTAGAGAATATATTAGCGGCAGATTCGTCTAATCTTACTCTATTTGCAAAACTGGAATCAAACACTGTTGATACATAATAGAATGCCGATGTTGCTATATCACTGTAAATTGATGATAATGATGTTGACACTCCACTACAGAATGCAGATGGGTTGTATCCTTGGGATAGTAGCTGATACACCTGACCAGAATCAGAAGTTGCACCATTTAAGGTAGTTAAGAATTTAGCTCTACTTCTTGGTGAGAAATAAAGTCTAAACGGGCCATAATTTGTTCCTGTATTAGCACCAGAAGCACCATACCAATCCAATACACTTAAAGATCCAGTATCTGGTGTTCCTGCGGGTGCTCCAGAAGCAGGTACTCCTGCTCCAGACAAGTAAACTGCGCTCGGACCTTTATAGTTAGCTACTGTGGGATAAAGCCCACTTACTGCACAATAAGCAGCGTCTAATTCAGAATTATCACAGATATTCCAAATTCTTAATTTATCACAGGCCAAAGAAGATGAAACATCATAAATTTGTCCAGTACAATTTGCCCAACCAGCAGGGAAGTTTACATTAAATACTTTAACTTTGCTACCATGTAAAGCTCTAAGACACATACCTCCAGTAGAATAATTAGCAATATCAGAAGATGCTGTTGCTGATTTATAATTTACAAGGAAATATTCTCTGCTTCCAGAAGCGTAAACTCTATTATTTGGAGTGTCGATATCTGGACTAGCTATGGATCTTGCATTAGTGGCTTGTAAATCTACAGCTACAAAATCTTGCCCATTTGGGTAAAACTGTAAATATCCACTAGCACTATAAGCTGAAACATTCAATGAATTATTCTGATTGTAATCTATGCTACTAGTTTGAGATGCAGGCCAGAATGAGTGGATATCACCTAAGTGTTCCATCAATATGTTAGAATTATTATCCGCAACTAAGCAAGATCTAGTTGATAGTAATTCAACTTTAGTATGGTTATTACCGTTAGATAAAGTCCAAGAACTGACATCTAAAGAACCTGATTCCGTTTTGTGTGGATTAAATCTTACTGTAGATCCGTTGTCTACTAGGACATCTACACCACCTTGTGCAATTAAGGTATTTCCATTAAATTCTATTTCAGAATTTTGATTCGCATATGCTACAGCTACATTAGTGCTAGATCCTCTAGGGCCTAAAAGAATTGTGGGTCCTGTAACACAAGCAGCAAATTTAGCTTTAGAATTGCTATCTACTTTTATGCAAGCACCAAAAATACCGTCTCCAACATTAAAAGAATCTGAATCATATGGGCTTACAGAATCCATAAGCACTTGTACTTTTGCATTTACAAAATCTGCGTAAGAGTTATTTATAACTTCTATAGATGGTTTTTGTGTTACAGTATCTCCTTTAGCTGTGTAACCAAAGGAACTGTGGAATAAAGAAGTTCCAAACTTAGAAGGCATGTCAGTAGCTTTGGTATAAGTAAATATAGAGTTGTTTAAAACTAAATGTTGTCCATTAGTTCCAAAGTAAACTTGCTCTATATCAAAACCATTATCACTAAAAGAACCTGAATTAGTTATCTTTATAAGTTTATCATTTTGTACTATCTTACTGTTTATAGCATTTAATCCAATATTCTGTGAGTATGCAACATTCAATATTGGGAATTTTGCAGTAGAATTGGACATCTGAATTCCATTATAATTTTGTAAAGAGTTAGTAACTCCTTCATACTCATAAACAGAATTGTCTAAAATCATACCGTGATTAGTATTATTAATAACCGTGAGCATGCCAACTCCGGTTTCAGCATCAAGAGTACCACTACTCTTTTTACCATCACCACCATTTAAGTATGAATTTATTAATTTTATTCCTATATCATTGTATCCAAAAATAACTGGAATATCTATACCAGAAACCAAGACGGGCGTTTGCTGTGATTCTATAGAGATTTTAGAATTAACTGCTAGTAAACCTATGCCGAGCTTACTTGTATCTCTAGAGTTATATGCAGTTAATGGGTAGTTTCGTAATCCAAATATACCCCTTCTAATTTTAATATCGGAGTTTGAGAAATTAAATCCTTCTTTTTTGCATCTTAAAGCAAAACAGTTTTCTAAATATACATTAGAATTTATAATTTCAAAACCTGATTCTGTGGAATGATCTAACGAACCTCCATAAGTATTTTTTGCTCCGTCAACACAGAAATTTCTGAGGTATATTGGACCGCCACAATTCTCTATTTTTACTTTAGTTAAATAGTTACCATATACAGATGCGAAACACTTTACACCATTATTAAAGGTTGCATTAGTAGCTGTGTTCGAATAAACTTGACCACTGTAAGAACTAACTTCAGTAAAGTCATTTGTGTTTATTGTATTATCTTGTGTGTTTGTATAAGAAGCTACTGATATTTTATTGGTCGTAAGTAGTGGAGCAGTATTAAAACTTAAATAGACATCACCCAATCCATATCCAGTATTCCCCATGCCTAGTGGGCTAATAAAAGCTCTATTTATTTCCCAACGAGTATCAGCTACGGCACTTGCTACTAAAGTATTTGTTCTTATAGATTTTGTGTTTACAAATGTATTGTACAAGTCAGTGGAACTTACATACGCACCATCAAAAATGGCTCCACTAGCAGTTAGTGTTCTACCAAAGTTTCTATTTACTATTTCTAATCCAGCCCCTTGACAGGACTCATCTATCTTTATATTTTTAAGATGTAAAGTGCCTAAATCTCCGAACGATGCTACTTCAATAATTATTGGATAAGTAATCGGATTTGGTAATATACTTATTACACTACTCAAATCTCTAAATATTATTCCACTAGAATCAGACCCCACTGCAAAAGAAGCATCTGCTGATACTACAAAAACCTTACCTGTGATACTAGATGCGCCGTCTTGTACAGGATATCCAAGTCGTTCCCATAAAAATTCGGTGCGCTCATCTAAATCGTATAAAGGTTCATTATCCTGCTCCCAGTTATAGAAAGTAGATGTATTAAATTTAGTTACTGAAGGAGTCCATGAATTAAATACTCCTACAGAGCCACTAGTTAAATAAAGATCGGTGGGAATAAATGCCATGTATTACCTCAGAATGAAATTGTCCATTTAAATAATAGAGAAAACTGATCTGTCTTTTGTACAGAAGAGAATGTTTTATACGCAACCAATATTGGAGCTGGTGTAGGTGAGTACCCAAAGGGGTTATTCATAAATAACCCAATTTCTTTCAATGGGGAAGATAAGTTTGCAGTATTAGGGCCTAACAATAATCCAAACTGCACGGATGTTTTATCTACTCGTCTAATTAAGTTAAACGGAATTAATGCAAACGCTTTGGATGTTTGCTTTACTCCGTTTACTATTTGATCCAAGCTAGAGATAGTTAAATCTGGATTTGTTCCATACTGAGCTACGCTTAAAGCTGATGCTAGTTGTACTGTAGAGGCCCCATATACAGAATGGCTACTTGTACCTACTTGAAATCTTCCAATTTGAAAATCTTTTATGGATCTTTGCCCAGAGGCAGCAAACATAAAAGATAGTCCTACTCCCATACCCGATACAATAGTATTTTTCTCAGAGAATAGGATTTCTTCTTTGCCATCATTCCAGATTTTTATAATTTCTAGATGACCTTTTGGGTTATATGTGTCTTGGTTTACCATACTAATAGTATATATTTGTTATTTCAATATTATGCAAAATACAATCTCCACCGAACAGTTAAATTTTCATGATTTTTTAGTCCTGCGGTGGTTCCGTTATCCTTAATTTTTAATATATTCTCATTAAATACTTTTTTAGCAAATAATTTATATCTTAGGGGGTTCAAGTAAGTTCCGGTTTCTTCCGGGTATCTTCGGAATGCGTATGGTGGATTATACCCTAGTTCTATATTTTTATTTAAATCATATGACCACAAACCTAATTGAGTGATCCCTCCATATAGATTAGCCAAGGTACAGTCGCCGGATGCAATCGTTACAATGTAAATTAATTCTCCATTAGAAGAAACATTTACAGATGATGTAACTAGCCCATTTAATGGGTTCGTACCACTAGTAACATTTACATAACCTCTAAAATCCATAGACCCTACGGTATTAAAATTACCAGAAACATTGGCACTTACGACAGTAGTATAAGGCTCAAATCCACTCACGATTCTTACATTTATGCCACCAGATGGAGGATATGCTCCGTCTAGTAAAGCTCCAACCGTAGATGGAATAACATCTATAGTTTGATTCAAAACATTTATTTTATTTACTATAGTATCTTTAAAAGGTATTAAATTTGTATTTTGTCTAAAGTTTTCACTATTGTAAAAAGAATTACTTGCTTCTTCCGTAGTTGTTATAGTAGTATAATAAGGCACAGATGAACTATAAAGTCCTACCGCATTCTCAAAATTTATAGCAAAATCATAGAACTTTCTACTTCCTGAATCATCATTTGGAATAGTAAGTAGCCCATAAGGGTCAGTTAAAGTGGGGGTAGTGTATCCCCATGCAACCCCTCTACCATCATTTAAAATGGCATAGCTATTGTTTTCAGCAGCAAATATTTTTTCTGTTATCCCTTGAATATAACTAGGTACATTACATTGGCCTTCTATATTTCTTCCGTATGCGGAAACAGTACCGTCTGTTTTTAATACTAAAGTATGGAAAGCTCCAGTAGCTACATCTTTAACAGATGATAGGTTACCTGCATAAATTGGAATATTTGGAATTGTATGGATTGGATCTGATAACCCAGCTCCCCATTTAACAATTGTACCATCTGATTTTAATGCATAAATAACTTGTTTGTATACAGAAATATCTACAAAACTACCTTGCATAGTAGCTATTGAATTTGGAGTTGTGTCACCCACAGTAAGACTAAGGTTATTCCAAGATGACACATACCCATTTGTTTTTAATGCAACTCCGAGAGCTAAACCTACTACAATAGAAGAAACAGAACTTAATGTAGGAGGTATATAATTTTGATATCTCCAATTACCCCAAAGGAAGGGTTTACCATCAGATCTTATTCCTGCCGCAGCACATCTAGATATATCTGAATCATAATAAGATATTGCAACACAACTTCCTTGTAATTCTACAGGCACTGCACTTACTGCTGATAGATCAGTGGTTACTCCAAATGGAACGGAGCTTACATGTCCTGTATTAGTTAAATACAAAGTTCCATAATTACCTTGGACTAATGTAGATGTTGCTCCCTGCAAAGCTGCTGGAACGGCAGAATTAGAACCAAATCCACTAACATACCCAGCAGAAGTTACAAACTTAACACTATAGTCATTACGAGAAAAATCAGAAATACCTGTCAAATTTAAAGATGAAAAGCCTAAAATATTATTGGTCGTATTTGTCCCCCATCCAGATACCGAGCCATCATTCATGAGAGTTATTGTGTTTGCTCCGGGGGAGACTGCAATTTTCTTTACATTTGGTAATCCTCCCGGTGTAGTAATCGCGGGAGTATATACTGTCGCTGTTCCCACACCCCAACCATAAACAGAAGATCCTGTTATTACATAATTGTGTTGAGTAGTGTTTAAAAGTGTACGATGTACTGGATTACTTAGTTTTGTGGCACTAGGAACAGCATAACCAGTAATATTAGTTAAATTTGTTTGTCCTTGATCTGCACCCGGGGCAGAATCAACCATCCAAGAAGAAACAGTATTATTATTTAATATCGCAGCGGCATGATAAGAAGACCAGTTAGATTTTATTTTTTTAACAGATCCTTGAATAGATGTAGGTGCTTGGGTGTATGTTATAGAGGATGCTCCCCATGCAGATACAGTTCCATCTGTTTTTAGTACAACAAAGAATGTATTACCACCTTCAACGCTAGATACCGCCGAAGCATAACTACTAGGATAATTTCTTATTCCAGTATTTCTACCCCAAGATGATAATTCATAAGAGCTAGTAATTGCAAACGATGTATACTGCGTTGCACCTACCCCCACACATGAAGGTAATAAAGGTACAGTAATTTCTCCAAATTGATCTAGACCTCCCCAACAAGAAACTGTACCGCTTGGGTCTAATGCTACAAAGTGATAATTTCCTGCTTTAATAGAAGATACTAAACCAATATTCGTTGGTATCTTATAGTTTGTGTAAGTAGAATTATTTCCCCATCCTAAAGTAAACCCACTTGTATTTACATATTCAACAATAGTATTTACTATTGTACCAACAACTTCTTCTGGTAATGTAATACCATTAAAATTTACTAAGTATGTATCTGTGGGGATCGGTGCATTTGGTAAATACGCAGGAGGTGTATATGATGATGCTCCAGATGAATTTGTAGCTACTACCCAAACTTCACTAGCATTGGTTCTTCCATACTTCGGTGCTCCTGAATTTTGATGAGCATTGTAGTAATAGTGTAACGGTGCTTTTCCAAAAGATACTGCTTTAATAGTAAAGTTAGAAACATCATATATTGAGGATGCGGAACTTATAGTGTTTAAATCAGGAGGAATTGTCATCATGTGAGAAATAATTTCTCCTGCTCCGTCAACAATCATATTGTTATCAGAGTAAATAACCTCCTCAAAAGAAGTTCCAAAATCTTTTATTATTTCTACTTTTCCTTTTATCATCGGCGTATATCTATTAAAGTGTATGCAGTAGTTGATGCAGCTTCTGTGGTAGATCCAAATTTCGGATGGTATCTATATTCAGTTCTGCTACCTCCACTAGTTCCTAAATCAGTTGATGTAATACTTGCAGTTCTAGAGCCTAAACCACGCATGGTATCTCTAAAGAATAAAAATATTTTTTGAATCTCTTCTTCGGTATACCCTAAAGTAAAACCATTCAAAGTTGTATCTTGTAATAAAACTTTATCAATCAACATATACTGTTCCCCTGTTGTATCATTAGGAGACATCATAATATCAATTGAATAAGATTGGTCTAACCTGTGGATTTGCTGTCCGTTATTATAATAGTTTGGAATGCAAATTGGTCTATTTAAAGTATTAAAATAAATTGACTGTACATTAAATTGACTTGCTTTAATATTCCTTAATGAAAGTAGCGTTTGCGTTTGTTCTGCACAAACTGAGCCTATAGTTTCTGGATCTACAGGTATTATTGGGGTGTTTAGCACATGAACTAAATTATTTTTAATGTATGCGGGAGTTAGGTCAGATACTCTATTTATTACCCACTTATAATTTGGACTCCACGACCATACATATCCATTTTCAGGCTCTGTATGGATCCATGTGTGTATTGCAGCACCACCGTAGGATGTTCCAGTATTTCTACCGATAAAGTGAGGTATATTTAAATTAAATTCATGATCAGGAATTAATTTATTTTGAGTCGGTCCATATTTCTTTAAGTTAAATTTTAATCTGTGTAATCCCACATTATTAAACCAAGTTCTTACTTTTATTAATGTGTTATCTATAGCAAAGTCTTCTAAGTTTTCTGTTTCATAAATAGAATCTATTTTGAATATAGAGAAATAATTAGTATTACTTCCTGATGGGATGATAAACTCTACGCCACTGAGTAAGTGTGGATTTCTTAATTCAAATCGGTCAATATAAAAATCAGCGGCAGTGCTTGCCACATATGTTCCTGACAAACTAGCTGCGGCACTATTTCTAAACAAACTAGTAGAATCTAGTTTTGTTTCAGATCCGAAACTTGAAGTAAACAATGCAGGGTATGCTATTGCAGCAGACCCGTCAACAGTAAGCTCACCGTTAAATAATCCCGGACCAAAAGAATGTGAGAATAAATTAAACCCACCATTGTCCCGCCTAGAATCTCTAGTTAAATCATGATAACCAAAGTCATTTATGTAGCTAAAGTAAAGTTGGTGTAAATCTCTACCAAATTCAAAATCAAAGAAATTTTGTTTACTATTAGGTAAAGTATCTAAACTAGAATTAACTACAGATTGTATTACATTGTATACTGTAGGATCTAACCCATAAAAATTAGTAACTTGTGTGCCTATAGAAGACGCAACCTGCTGCTCTGCTCTTTGTAAGAATTTAGAGTGTATTAATGGGATAATTGGATTGCAATCTGATCTAGTAGAGTATCTAAAGTATGAATCGTCCGTTATTGAACTTGCGCCACGAATAGGGAATGTGCTAGATGTAGCTACCCCATTATAAGTATTTAATGATCTTAAATCTTCACACCTATCATAAACTTCAGGTATTGTTATCAACGATAAATTATCGTATAACCAAGATTGATAAGTTGCTATTGGAGTAAATTTATTAGAAGATGGAATGTACCCTAATGGTTTATATGTGTCGTAATTTTTGACAGATGACGGAGCTAAATATCCCGGCATATTAAACCCAGTACGATCATACCATCCCGACTTGGGTAATAAATTTTTGTAGTTTCTCCTTCTAATATTTGTTCTATTTACGGAACTAAGCGCAACATCAGAAAAATCGGTTATTTCATCAACTTGTGATCTGGAGAAAGTTCTCCCTAGTGAAGACATATTAGAGCCTAAGCGAACAAATCCAGAATTAAATGTTGATGCTGTGAATATATCCGCAGAAGGAGAATAATTTATTTTTATAGAATTATACTCATCGTAATCAGCGGTATCAGTATCTTCTAAACCAACAGATATCAAAGGTATCGCATGCGCGGGGGTGAATTCATAAACAGATCTAAAAATACTCTTTAACCCTTCAGATGTAAATATGTCATTAGAATATTTATTAAAATCAAAAGAGCTAGCTTGCAAAGCTAAATTAAATGAAGATGATTTACCACTCCATAAGGGTAAATATTTTACTTTATCCTTTTTAAAATTAGATAAGATATCATTTCTGTTTGGTGGAGTTAGTGAGCTAGGTGTAAAAATTAACCAGTTGTTATTAGTGGATAGTGAAGATTGAGAATCCAGAGTGTTTTCTAAAATTAAATTTTGAAATGCTACTACCACATCTACACTTACACCAAAGCATAAAAGCCTATCAACAAAATAATTTACTAATCGTTTATCTAATCTGCAATATCTATAGTATTTTTCTAATTCCCATGGAGGTAGCACATTTATTACATTTCTATAAGAAAATCTTCCGTTAGCGTCAAAAGGAACATTACCTACATAGAAATTTTGCGGGTATAATAAATAAGCCTGATAAATAATTGAATCAACCACAAATCTAACATTAGTATCCATATCATTTGGTGAATAATTTGGAATACCAAGTGCTTGAGATCTTTCTATAGTCCAAGTACTGAAATTAGATAATGCACTAGATTCTGTAGATAAACAGTAATATAATAAATTAGGAATATACGATTCGTATAGCTCTTCTATCTGAGAGCTTAATGCAAAAGAAGTTTCTCCAAAGGTAGATTGTAAAACTAATTCTAATCCTTTTTTAGTACCTTTAGATTTATAAATATTTATTGCATTTTTTAGTTGTATTCTCCACTTATCTGGATTATTACCAATCAACTCCCAAGAAATTAAGTCTGCTATTCTAGGCAAATATTCTTCTGGGCATCTATCAATATCGTACAATAAATTTAGATTATTTATTTGATTATTAACATCATATAAAGAGTAACTAATTGCCGTCAAAAATTTTGTAAATGGGCCAGCTATAACCTTTTCTTTACTAACAGTCTGCGTCGTATTGTATAATTCAAAAGCATCACGAATTCTATAATCTGTACTATCGCTCAATAATGGGGAATAAAGTACATCAATTAAAGTATGTAATTTATCCAACTGTTGAGTACCACTTACATATTTTCCAGTGCCACTCAAATAAACTGATGGTATTAATTGTTTATTACCAAATAAAGAACAAACATTGTAATTTCTCCAAATGTAAGTTGTTACATCTTTAAGAGCTTCATTTAGTGTAATTGGATTTGAATAGTATAATTCATTTACTAATCTATCTGATACAATAGTAGAAGGGGAATAAGTTAATCCACCATTAGCGGATGTGTTTAAAATATACATCCAAGATAAATTAGATATCAAATAATCATGGGCTGCTGACGCTGATCCTAACCCAAAAAGATAGTTGGGTTTATTTAATCTAATATTTGGTAATAGTGTCGTATCAACAAACTCTTTAAAGGCGGAAACTCCAGCAAAATCTTTTAGAGAGTAACCTAAAGGATCCAGTATCTTTTTTTGGAATTCTTGAACAGTTACATTAGTAAGATTATTTTGCTTTATAAAAAATTGCGATGTTCCTGAAAAAGTGGAGAATTGGGAACCTTTCCCGACCGCAGAAATATTAAATACAGAATTTATATTTTTTGCTAAATTTATATGAGATTCTATTATGACATCTAATGGAGAATAATCAAGACCAGATAAAGTAGTATCTTCATTGAAGTATACTTTAGGTGTTAAAATTTCTAAAACATCAACATAATTCCTTTTAAAGAATTTTCTTTCCGATGTTTCTTGATTTAATTTGAAGCTCATTATATCCCTACTACATTAATAACAAAGTTATTTAGTTGCACTATCTCATTAAAATCTACAAATATATCTGAATCAAAATTATCTACAGTAGCAAATCGAATTTCTTGTATCGACAATATTGATCTAACTACTTCAGATAAATACACAGGTTTTCCAAAATCAAAATTATCAACACTAAAATATTGTAACAATTGATTTCTAACTTTAGCTTTTATATTTTCCTCATTAGTTAGTAAATACTTATCTACTGTAATCGTTACAACCAAATCTAAAGTTCTAATGACACCATCAACAATTACAACTTCATCTGTAAGCATTTTCTTAGAATCTATAGCCTCTAGTAAATCCTTTTTAAATTGAACTGTAGCTTGTTGTAACTGAATATTTGATGCTACTTGCAATAAATACAAGTCAATTATATTAGCAGAACTATAAGCATCTCGAACTACCGCTTTAGCTTTTCCAGTTGCTCCACTATTACCCGCAAAAGTATTTGCAAAAGTAGCATAATCCTGTGCAGTAACTAATCTGTCCTGTGTTTTAAATACTAGAGGTCCATACTTTTTAGCTTTTTGAACTGTTTCTGCATCTTGACCTCCTGAAGCTACTGAGGTATTTTCAACTACCCCTGATTCTCCACCATCAGCAGATATTGTAACATTTATAACTTCATTAGCAATATTTCCTCTAGTTCCACCCCCTATTCTATATGTTATTGTATAAGTAGAATTTACAGGAACTGCTGCACCATTTACACCATCACCGAAAACAATCGTTGCGGAGAAATCATCAGAATAAACTACTTCAAAAACCTTTTGTCCTGCCCCAGACACAGAAAATAAATTATCAACTTGAGTCCAATTACCTATAGCGGTAACATCGGCTGAATCTATGAACACATTAATTGATTTTTCTGGGATTGGAGATTCTGTTAATGATATGGTTTTGTTAGCTTCATTAGTAGTAAAGGTCCCTTGTTGGGAAACTAACGATCCTTCTAACAACATTAAATTATTCCAAAAAACACCTGCACCAGCAGTAGATTCAGATTTCAATAATTCTAGACTAGCTGTAGAGTTCACTCCCAAAATTTGACCATTTTGTGTTTTGTATAAAGTGTAAGTAACTTGTCCACCATCCTCTGGAGAAGTTACAGTAAAAACTCGGCTAGATGGAGATATAGTTATGCTAGATGCTGCTGTAGCCTGATTTAAGGTTAATGATGCATTAGCAGCAGCAGATACTGGGCCTTTTAATTTTATGCCAAGAAGTTCTAATAGTTTGCGAACATTATTTCTACTTTTAGCTGTAGAGATATAATTTTCATGTGCTAACATATCAGCCTTCATGGACATCACTGCACCCATGTAAGCTACTAATTCTATTAACATTACCCCAAGGTCAGATTCACTAAAGTTTTGATATTCTTGAGGATATACTGCACGAATATATTCTATTAAGGAATCTCTTAAAGTTTCAAAATCCGTAGCTGCAAAATTTATTAACGCAGGTTTATTTCCATCAGGATATTCTGATAACTTTAAAAAATCTGATTTTACTGTTCCATTAAAAACCACTATACACCTACCTTTACTGTAATGTCTGATGGGGAATCATTTGAGTTTTTTAAAGTAAATGATAATGAAATTTGTAACCCCGGTATACCTGCATAATCAATTTCATTTAATGAAACAATAGATAACTTTGTTATTTGAACTTCTGGTAAGAATCTATCTATTGCTCTAGTTATTCTTTCCTTCATTTCTGCAAATAAAAACTCGTCTAATGGCTCAAACAAAAACTGTCTCAAATCTAAACCATAATCAGGAATCATAACTCTCTCACCCGGGAAAGTATTTAGTAATTGTTTTAAATTACCTTTTGCCAGATTTAACCCTGATTGTTTTGCAAAATATCCTTTATTAAATGTATTTGGTGTTAGCCCTACTCCAATAGGGAAGTTCAACCCGTATACTTTAGGTTTTTCTGAGATTATCTCTCTTTTTTGTACTCTGGGTACTTGAGTTCCGTATACTATTGCCATATTATGTTAAATCTATGTTTTTGAAGAATCCTTTTTGAGAATCGAAATTTGATCTAATCTCTGTATTAGTTAGCCCTTTAGAATAAAATTTCAAACTTCCAACATATCCATTTAAACCAGAATTAATTCCGTGCCCCTGACCCATGAACTTAATCCCATCAGTAAACCCACCACCCACAATCCAAGGAGTAAATGACCCATTACTAACTGAAGGTCCTGAACTAAAACTTGGAGATCCAGTAGAGCTTAATGAATAACTAAAACTATTAGACTTAGCAAAACTAGGAACATTAAAGTTTGATCCTATAGGCAAGTTAAATGTTTGAGATAGACTAGCTGAAATCATCTGAACACCATCAACAAACATAGCTATATCGTCTTTTACTGGATCGACAGAAATTGCGAAGTGCATGAACTCAGAGGATACATTAAATACTCGTTTTGATGTTCCCGGAATTGTTGATGACAAAGGTAGAGCTAATTTTAGAACTTCGTAATCAGAAGTACAGCCATCTACGCTAGCTTTATTTATAAAACCAACATTAGAGGTATTGACCGATCTAGTTGGTGCAATGTAAAATACAGAATCCGCAGCAGGATTATCCGAGGTATTATTAGAAGGAATTAAATTTTTAGTTATTTGCCTGTCTCGGGTAAACCCTATCATCATACCACGAACCGTATCAATTGAATTATCAAAAGGTGCTTTGTAAGGATCTTGTAAACTACTTGGCCCCCCAGTATTTTCACAGGCTAAAAGTAACCTATGGTAAGATGATACTGAGTATCCTGTTGTAGAATTAACTGAAGTTGTGGCTGAACCAGCATATGGCAGATGCAGCCATGCTTCTACAGTAAACCCTGATTTTCTGTATGCTAAATTGTGGAATGTTGTGGTATTAGGTAATCTAACATAGTTGCCGTAAGTTGATATATTTCCAGCAGCAGTTAGTTTAGTTATACCAGTTAAATAGGGAATTCCTAATCCTCGTGTGAAAATACTACTAGGATTAAGTCCCACTAGTTGAGCATTGTTTACATTATTTCCATCGGATGCACAATTTAGTATTTTATATTCCGAAGACCCGGGAGTCGTTGATTCTCCCTGCAAGAAGTTGTAGATAGCAGTTAAGTTTTCTGTGACTACGGAATCTGATAATGACATCACTGTGCCCTGCGTTTGAGTACCATCGTTATCGTATATAATGGAACCTTTACCTACTATGGGCACAACTAGATGTTGTAAGAATGGCGTGTTTTGAGCCTCCTGTGCTTTAACGAATTTTGCAGTAACAGGCAACACAACACCAGAAACTTCACCTTGTTCAAATACTAGGCTCTTTTGTTTTTCAAAAGCAACAGGGAGATTTAAATCTTTTAGATAAGTAAAATCATTAATTGGAACTTTGCCCAATCCAAAAGCAGGATTAGCTCCTAAAATGTATGGAGATCTAATTGCGACTTCTATCTGTTTTTTTCTTCTGTTTATCTTACTCTCATGCTGTGCCGCTACAGAAGTTAAACTTTCAATAGTGTTAATAACTATAGCAGAATCCTCATCATTACCAAGACTAATCAATTCTCCTATTTGAGCAGACACATCATAAATGTGCTTATCTCTTTGACCCTGTAAAACTTGTAAAAAATGGTCAGCTTTGTAATGTTCTTGTATTGCTGGGCTTTCGTCTATTTTATCTAAATCAAATACTGTATCTATATAAGAATTTAAATCTTTAAGAGATACTATACTACCTTTTCCTCCTATGTTAGAAGGGAAATTAAACTTGTATTCTTCTTCGGGAAGAACTACACCCGTCACGCGAGGAACTCCTCCAGATTGTGAATCATAATAAAGACCATCAATGGACAATAAGAACTGCCCTTTTTTGGATTTAGGAGGTCCGAAAACTAATCTAAATACTGGTTCTTCTGGTTGTGTAGGAGCTATTGCGCCATATGCAGACAAGCTAGGATCTAAATAGATTGGCTCTAATTCTGGGTCTATAGATCTCTCATATAAAATTTTATCAATGTTAGCTAATGCATCATCCGCTTTTTTTATAAAATCTAAAGCATCACTAATTTGAGCTTGAGCCGTAGCTAATACACTAGCGGCATAATTCGCATCTCTATTTGCTTGTATGGATGCAGAATTTTGAAGTTTTTGATATGCACTTAGTTGGTTTAAACATTCTTTGATCGCGGCTAGCTCACCCTCTATGGCTTGATAGTTTTGAGTGATTGCAGCTCCAATACCAGCTAATCCTCCAATTACACCAGCAACAGTTCCTAAAACTTCATTCAAGTTGGATGGGCCAAAGATAGAAACAAGTAATTTATTAAAGTCCTCTCTTATCCCTAATAATCTATACACAGCAGCTTTGACTGCTGCAATTAAATCTAATGCTGCTTGTTTCCCTTGTTCTATGGCTGCGGACAATGCTCCTAAAAAAGTGGATGGGAGCAACTGAGCAGCAAAACTCCCTGCTATCTCTAACATACATGTAGGAACACCGAAACTAGTTCCCAAGTCTTCTAATGGGCTACCACCTCCAGTTCCTAATAAATCTGCTGCTAATCCTAAATCAAATGCCATAGTAGTTCCTTATACAGGAGTATTTAAGTTTATGGTAGCTCCATCTATTAAAATAGGAGCTATTCCGGTTACACCAACTCTCAAATCACCACCAGCAATTCTAACCCCTTGTCTACCACTTAAGTTTAATTGTCCGTCTGTGTGAAGATTCATAGTAGTTAAGGGGCCTCCTGCTGCTGTTATATTTACTGTAGATATAGAATTAGGTGTTGGAGTTCCTACAAATCCAGTTAGAGGATCAGGTCCTGCTATTATATTTATACTACTATTTTGAGATTTTATATTTATTGTTCCACAAGTCGGATCCCCCGGATATGCTCCGTTTAATCCTGTAGAAGCATTTTCTATATTTATCTGGTTGCCATCCTCGATTCTCATATTTACATTCCCCTTGGAAGCAAACATATTAATTGAGCCTGTGGCATAAATACTAACAGTATATGATGTGCTTAACCCCCCTAAAGTAGAGTTTGGAATTTCTTGAAGTTCTATGGCAGCTACCTGACCAAATAAACCATCCCCAGTCTTAACAACTATATTATTTTTCTTAGGGCCATCTTCCAAGCTGATTAATTTGCCCCCTGCTGTTTGAAGATAAACTCCTGTATCTTTTATACCTTTAGTATCTAAATCGTGAGATATCTCTATGGAGTGTTTACCGGGACCTATTAAGGAAATAGATTGAGGCACTCCAAGACTTCCTATTGTTTTATCCATCAAATTAGGAGGAGTATTTTCATCTGTTCTTTGTGCTAATCTAGCTCCGGGTTGGGGTGTAGTAATCGTTGCTAAATAATAAACTCTATTAGATCCAACAGCATCGCTAGTTTGACACGCTAAGATTTGTGATCCTGCTGGTGGGAGTGATACAAAACCTACTTCTTGATTTTGATTAAAGTATGGAGAAGTATGCTCTACATCATAAATATCAGCAACCTCGGTCTCGCCGTAAGCTCTGTACATTCCAACAGTAGTTATTCCAGATATCTTATCGCTTCCAATTGGAGGCATTACAGTTAATCTTAGTATTTTCATATTATGACCTAGGTTGTATTACCAAGGGTATTTCTAGTCTAATGTCTTTTACAATCCAAAACTCGGAGGATAATTCATCATTTGATATAGTGTGTTTATATCCTAGAATTGACCACATTCCATTAAATGATCGCGTGATGAAATTTTTTCTATCATAAGGAGGCACATTTGTCTCCTCTAATAATAATATGATAGGAGGTAATGAATTAGCAGGGCCTGAGAGATAAAAAATAGGTAATGTTTTTACATACCCCAAAAATGCATTATTAACTACTTTGGAAAACATAGTTAAATATTGCAAGTAAGGATTCACATTTTCGTGACTACCAACAATAATTTTTATTTTTCCTGATGATTGTAAAGCAGCAGGAGTACTGGGAGTATTCCTCTGTTGTTCTAGTTGTTGAGCTAAAAACATTACGATATCATTAATACCTGATTCTTTTTCTTTTTCCGATAAAGATAAGAATTTTGAGTCTTCTAATAATACTTTAAATACTTGACCTAGTTCTAATGAATCGGGTGCTGGGATGGATGTATTTGCTATTCCAACTTTTAACTTTAAATCATCTAAAGAACCTGAAGTAATGAATGAATTTAATTGATCTTGTTTAATTTGAGGACCATTAGAATTATGAATTAAATTTAATGTATCCTTACTTTGCCAGACTGATCGTAGCATTGCAAAGTAGTAATCATTAAGATTTAAATCTATATTTAAAACATTAGATTCTGTTACTCCAGATTTAAAAATAGGAATAGATGCGTTTTTAAGATTTAGTCTCTTGTCATTTTTTAAAGCATAATCCCCATACGGGAATGTAGAAAAATTATTTGTGGCAGCTACATTTTGTCTTTTGAGAAACCATTTGCTAGCTAAATTTATTATATATTTATCACTAAAAATAAGGTTATCAAAACTATGTAAATAACTGTTAGCTGTTTTTGCTTCACTAGCATATTTAAGTAGTCTATCCTCATATGATAAACCATCGGTTACATTTTTAGATAAGGTTCGTTCTCTTCGTTCTAAAATATTTTCTAACTCATAGTATTTTTTACCATATAGATATTTTTCAACTAAATATTTATCTCCAAATACGACAATAGGCATTTTTTCATTTATAGTCTTCGCGTATGTTGTTAATCCATTTGTATTACTACAATATTGTTTAAATTCTTTTACAAATTCTAAATTGTCAATTATTTCTAAGCATATCTGATTAGGAGATATTTTGTTACTCATGCCAGAGATTAATCGTTCTAATGGTTTCTTAAAACTTTCCGAAAGATCTTTCTTTAAAGAAAGACCTACAAAAATACTATTATTTCTTTTTATCTCTTTTGTATTTTGATAAAATGATAAAGCGTCTGAACCATTCCCAACAGAATAATTACCAATCGTTGTATCTTTTAATTTGAGAGGCGCACCCAATTCATTAATATTATTAGCGGTATTAAAAGATTCTATATCTCCTATATTAAGTCTAGAAACAGAAAAACCCATATCCTTATACATCATTATGTAGGCATCTGTTTTTAGTGCATTTAATTTAAATGGATTGGGATTTACAGTAGATGTTTCATATGTAGAAAAATAATTAATTGCGATCTCAGATATAATTTTTTCTATGTCAGGTAAAAGAATTATCACATTAATATCTTGTGTAGTACAACTTCTAATGTAATCAGTAATCACATTTTTTACACATAATTGTAATCCCTGTGTAGCTATTCGAGTAGTATCTAAGGTGTAATTCCCGGTTGTAGTTTCTGGATTTATCACTTGACAAAGTCGAATCGGTGTTTTTAATGTAGATAAAAATCCACGCTTATCTAACGCTAATTTAGAAAATGCAGGGAAATTAAAAGTAGTTGCAAATTCTAACTCTATTGATTTTTTCCCATTTTCCGCAGCATAGTTATATCTTGCATTAGTCATTTGAGCGGCTACAGGACCAGTCCATTGATTTGGATCATCTTTTAATCCATAATAAAAATAAAAATAAGGCGTAGGTAAAGCTGATGCGTCTTTTAAATCTACATTCAAATTTAAATCAGAATAAACAGAGGATAGCGATTTTTCTGATAAGGTTTCAATTACTCCTTGAAAAGGAGCGTTATTTACAAATAATGGGTTTTGTCTACTTAATAATCTTATACTATTTAATTTTTCTAAATCTACTGAATTATCTGAAGGTGTTTCTTTTTCTTTAGTAGTTATTCGCTTATATATTTTTTTATCTTCTAGTTTTTTTATAATACTGTCAGCTAATTCTTTATCACCTAAATAAGATTGTAAGTCATTACCTAAACTAACTTTTCCTAATTTAAGAGTATAATAAGTTGAATCTTCAGAAACAGTTCTAACTAATGAATCCTGTTTTTCAGGAAAAAATTGTATTGATGAAAAATCAAATTTTTCTAATTTTTCTCTTAGTTGTACTCTCTTTAAAATGTCTGCATAAGCATCATCTCTTAATTTTTTTAATGTAGAATCAGAAAAAGGTAATTCTCCCGAATTACCAAATAAAGTAGATTCAAAAACTCCCTCAGGGTCAATTGTCTCTAATGTTATTTTAGCCCCAATATCATCCCCTTCCGATTTATTAAAATTAAATGAATGTGTAAATTTTATTATATTATCATTTGGGATTCTAAATAAATAACCTGAATTTTCTCTAGCTCCACTTTTAATAAATTGAATAGCATCTGTTAACGGTCTGTTTATAAACGAAACCACTACATTTGGTACATCTATTTTTTGAGAGTAACTCATTTTATTTTCGGAATTAAGATTTCGTCTCCAACATTAAATCCTTCAAAAGGATCAGAGATATTATTTACTTGCATTATTAAATACCAAAATGCAGGTGTATCAAAAAATACATTAGATATTAAATCAGGTCTATGCTCATATCCTACGGGGACAGTTGCAACATCATAATCATAGATTATGTCCTGATTAACAAGTAAACTTTCTTGTTTGAAAGAGCCTACAGCAGAGTTTACTGTACGGTTTTTATGGTAGTAAATAACCTCACCTTGATTGTATCTTGAAAATGCCATAATTAATATTTATATATAGGGCTAATAGGATCAAAAGATTTATAGTCAGGATTAAGTATTTGTTCCCACCCTACAATATTATCTTGTGCGTCTGTAGATGTTCTTGGATCAAACTCAGTGGACAAATAATTACCTAATCTAACCTCTTGTAAATTCAACGATAATTGTACTTTATTTTTAGATATTTTATATTTAGTATGCATATTTTTTTTGTTAGAATCATCGTAAACTTGTTCTAAGGAATAATCTTTACATATGCAAGGTATATTTTGATACAATAATCCATGATTTAACCTGACTATAGGAGGACCTTTTGTTGGATCCGTAGCGTTATTAACTACAGAAGATCTTATAAGATTTATTTGATAATCTATGAAACTATACACTATAGTATCTTCTAATAATTCCGTTTTGTTTACTCCATTTTCTGTTAGCTTTTTAACTCCATAAGGTCTGTCAAAACTAATCGGCTGCTGTGGTGTAGTTGCAAACCTATCTGGAAAAAAACTTGTTCTAGGATTAGCAGAATCTGAAGAACTACTAACCACATCCCTAAAAGATTTTATATAATTAATAAATCCGGGATTTTGAATTAAAAAATTAGGAGATATCTCATAACTTAATTTAAAAATTCTAGATTCCGACCCCGTGTAATATGGGATAGATGAGTTTCTAGATATTGGTGTATAATCAATATAATTAGCTTTTCTAGATTCAGAAATAACTACATCTCCTAGAAAAGGAAGATATCGTCTAGTAGGGTTTGTTTTATTTGTTTCATAAAAAATAAACTCCAAGAAAGAATTTAAGACTCTCTCTTGTATTGCGTCTTGTTTATAGTAAGAACTTCCTATTAATTTGATTGGTGCAGTTGTCATGATATCAAGAACCTATTGGTTGAGTAGGAGCAATAATGGGGTCTGCTGCTGTGCTCTTTGCAATTTTTGTAGCAATATTATTCGCTGCCTGTAAGTGGTCATTAGTTCGTTTTTGTTGTGCTAACATTAACATTTGTTGCGATGCAAAAACACTACTTAAAATTCCTTTTGTTAACTCTGCGTTAGCTGCCATATATTCATTTGTTATGAATTGTCCTCCTGTTTTAGGCGGTTTTATTTCAATAGGTTTATCTTCTTTTTCTTTATTGAAATAAACGAAAGCCGCGATTGCGGCAGCAGCTATTCCAATAATACCAACTAATAAAAGTAAAGGGCTTGCCATAACAGCGGTAAATACCGTCGAAAATGTTGCAGCTAATGTAGTTGTAATTGATGTAAATACACTAGTTAATCCAGAAAAAAATGCTCCTTTTGCACTAGAACTAAATGTAAGAACTGCTCCCAAAAATAAACCAACAGCTATAGAAAACATTCTAAATGTAGAAGATATAGTATTTATAGAAGCAGCTAGATCATCTACTGACCCCCTCAAACTTATAGTTAATTCTTTTTGTATATCATTTTGAGATTTTAAACTATCGGCTGCTGCTTTAACATCCATAGGCTCCGCAGGAGTTAATTTAGCTATTGCTGCAAAAACTGCACCTTCTTCTCCGTATATTCTTTTCGCTTGAGCCATAGCCTCTGCTCGGTTCATTGACGCAAAGCCAGATATTTGTTGCTCAAAAAAAGAACCTGCTTGTGCAGCTATGGCTTCCATACCCTCAGCAGTGGGTTTTTCTAAGAATGAGAATACATCTGCGCTGATACCCAAAGTGGCAAATTTACCAAGTTTTCCACCTTCTGTAACCATGCTCATAGCTTTAGTAAAAAGATCCGCGCTACCAACACCATATTTTTGAACTAAAGAAATTATGGATTGATTAACATCTTCTGTGATGCCCATTAGATTAAAATCTAATAACCTGCTAGATAATGATTTTAATGAATCAACTAGATATTCTGTAGATATGCCATATTCATTTCTAGATTTTTCTAATGCTTTGGCTAAACTATCCATACCATCTACATTTAATCCACCCAAAATTTGAGATTTTTTCTGTAAATCAAATAAAGCCAAACTATTTTCCCCAGCAGCCCTCATTTGCATACCAAGTTCAAAAGTATCTTTTGATACTTTAAACATTCCAGTTCTCAATGCGTCTATGGATGTTTTTAATGCTATTGTTGGCCCATAATCACTAACTCCTTGGGAAACTTGTTGATCTTGTTTTAGCGTAGACATCGTATTATTGAATGCTAACGCTTGTTTATCTATGGAGGCAGCAAACTCTCGTCTTCCTTGAACCATTTGATTCATTTCCCCCATGAATGCGAATGGTTGAGTTATATTACTGGATATGCCAAGAATATTACCAACTTGTTTTAAGAATGCATTACTAACACTAGCCCCTTCTGATTTGGATCTCTCATCATCGCGCTTATTCATTTCCTCCAGAACTTTTAAAAGATCATCTAATGTTGCCGCCACTATTCTCCTCCTCTGTTTTTAGTCTAGATTTATTAATTTCTATTTTTTGCATGTTTCTAATTGATAATAAATTATATGTTCTAAAACTTTTACTGCCTAAAATAGATTTAAGACTTTTTTGAATAATATAATAATTTGCAATCCCCTTATCTTTATATATACTTCTTAAAATAATCCTTAAAACTGACTCAGAACTATCATCTAGTTTAAAACAGGTTATTAGCATATTATTTCTTCCACTTAAAAACATGCCATTACCCCGTCCAGTAGAAACAACCAATACATTAACTACTTCCGCATTATAACCAAAACGCAAAACATCTCCGGGGGAGATAAATCCTGAACTTTTAGGGATTAGTGAAAAAAAACTAGAATCCTCATGATTAATTTTTTTTAAAAAATTATCTTTTTCATACTTAAAATTAGGATTCTTATTCATATAATATAACCATGAATGAAAACATAGATGAAAATATAGTGGATTTTATTGACCTTATTAATTACACCCTTTCAACAAAATTTGAGGAAAAGTGGAGACATAGATTTAGTTCTGCATTTATAAAGATTTTCCAACTTAAAATACTAGAAAGTATGGATAATCAAAAACCAATAAAGAGAACTACTTTATATACCTATTTAACTAAAAGATGTAAATATTCAACTGAACAGGTAGATAATTTTTTTAAAGCTATCGAAATAGAGATCTACGACCCATTGATCAAGTCTTAGGCTTATCCTTAAGTTTAGTCTTGGCTTCTTCTATTCTACAGCGAACATCCTGAGGACTGTAGAATTCGGGGCATTTATCCTTGTACCCACACCAGTTACAGAACTGGTTCTTAGAGGGTGCGAATTGATCTTTTTTCTTTTTACGGATGTCCCAAACATCCCTCTGCACTTCGGTTAGATACTTGTGAATTTGCCCGGGTAGATAATTAACATATACGAAATTATTGGTTAGTGGGTAATAATGTGCCGCTGTAATGTTTTGAACAGGGGTATTGTAATGTTTGTGTATAGCGTATGTGTACGCCTTAAGCTGATCATTATTAAACAAATCTAACTTAGTCTTCTCATCAGCTCCTGTCTTATAGTCAATAATAAGATAGTTACCTTTCTTAGATTTAATGATTCGGTCGATAATTACCCGCTGATCTGTCCCTTCTAGCAAGGCTACTTTAAAGTCTGATTCAGTACCTACAGTCTCTTCCAAGGTAGCATTAAATCTTAGGAAATTTTTCAAACATATAAAAATCTTCTTCTCGTAGCTATCATTGAAGGTGTAGTTGGGGCGTTGCTCCTCAGCTATCTTGGTAAGATCCTCATAAGTCTTAGCTCCAACACCCAACTCAAAAATCTTATGGATGTACGAACCGAACTGCATAGCGTCCGAGTTTACTCCGCTCTCAGGAATTCGTTCGTAGTACTTCAAGTAAAACTTCCAACCGCACTGCTTGTAAGTGTCTCTTTTGGAGTGTGAAATTTCAGTTATGAACATTGATATCTCCTCATACATTAAAGACTACCTGACCACCAAATTCTCAGGAAAATTTAAGTTGTCTAGTAATGGTAGGGAGTTGATTATGAACTCTCCCGTAGACCCTATGGATAGAAGACAGCATTTTTCTATCAATCTAGATACAGGACTATGGCAAGACTTCAGGAAGGGTGAGAAGGGTAACTTCTATGCCCTCTATAGTTATTTAGAGGGGGTGACCTATAAGCAAGCATATCATCAGATCCAATTAAGATCAATAGGCAAAGATCCCGCGCCCGTACACGCGCAGGAGGCCCCATCTACATCAATACAGGAGGAGATGCAAAACTTCACAGAAGTACGATGGGACAAGAACCCAGAGTCCAATTTGGAGAGTGCAGCCTACCTGTACTTGCACGACCGCAAAATATTCGAAACTGACTATCCTTTCTTTGTGGCTACTGCTGGCAGATTCTATGGGCGAGTGATTCTACCCTTCTGGCGCAACGATGACTTGGTTTATTTCCAAGCTAGATCTTTGATTGGGCAGAAGCCTAAGTACTTGAATCCCGGAACAGAATATGGTGTTAAAAGCAAGAACTTCCTCTATCCATTCAATCTATCAGAAGATTATGTGGTAGTATGTGAGGGGCCAACAGATGCCATGTCCCTACAGATGCAGGGTGTAAACGCTACAGCCACACTAGGTTGCAGCCTTAGCCCTGTCCAATCAAGGCTACTCGCAGGATTCCAAGGTCGAGTCATCGTAGGATATGATAACGATGAAGCCGGGAAAGCAGGACTAAAAAGGCTACATGAGACTATCAATAGCCAGCGATTTGCCAAGATCAGCTACTGTTTCCCAAGCAAGAAGTACAAGGACTGGAACGAAATGCATGTAGATAACATTAACCTCAGACAGTATGTAAAAGAGAATACCCATGAGTATGACCCACAGGTATTCGAAATTCAGAATCAATTACAAAATATTAGTTCAGTATCAAGTTTAGATAGTCACTATAGATAACTTGGTTTAATAATGAGTATTTAACTTGGATTTGATAAGCACCTGTTAGTGGGCCGTAGGTTCCATTAAGAACTGATGGGTGAGTATACAAGTTGTTTGTATCCCAGTTGTAAATTATGGTATTATCTGCGGTTACATCAGTTGTAGCCGAGGTATTACTAAAAGAGCTAACTACGACTCTGGCTGGCAAAGTATAATCATCATTTAGTTTTACTATTTGTATAGCAGGTTCTACTATTACGGAATCTTTAAATATATTCTTAATTGAAGAATCTATATCCTTGTTTCCCAAATTGAATTCTGATGAAATCATCAAATCAATTTTTGATCCTAGTTTTACATATTTGTTTCTAAGTTTATTTGTTGCAGTAAGAAGTAAAGGCTCAGTAATAGAAAATAGAGTGTCATCATTTAATTTGAATTCGTTGATATAAACAGCAAACTTAGAGTTTGCAGCCATTCGGACTGTCCAAACATCTATGTATGTTGTTGCTGCACTAGCCTGATTAGGGACTACAGCACCATTGAAAACGCCAGACACACCGTTAATACCATCTAGCACTACAGCATATTGACCTGTTGCCAACTTGTAGATGCCTGATGCGCCTATCGTATAGTTTGATGTATTGAATGCTGCATTTGAAGGCAACATAGACGAATTAGCAAAATTCATCAAAATTACAGAACTTGCTAATGTTGGGTCTATTAAGTTATCTGAATTTAAAACAGTACTAGGACTAGTGTTACTAGTTAGTTTAAATATACTAACTGAACTAATTTGATATGGATCCTGATACTGCCCATCATTTACAAAGAATGAACGGAGAGCAACTCTTTGTATTACTCCGGGACGATTATGCCTCTCTACAACCGATATATTATTAATCTGCATTAAACTTTCATCCTTCGATCTATTTCCTCCATCTCTTTTTTATAAATTTGAAGGAATAGTACACGCTCTCTGAGCGTGGTAGATTTAACATCTTGGTAGGTCATTCCTACCTTGCTTATTAATATATAGGCTTGCCCTAATAGAGTATCTAAATCTAAATTCTCTATTAGTTCACGGTAAAAAAATCAGGTCCAATAGGTAAACCAATTATATTAGGCTGGCTGCACTTATCACAATCAAATCTTACGGTGGTTTGAACCCCAAAATCCTTTAAACTGACTAAATCACTAATTGTGTGAATATCCTTTAAAGGCATTCTTTTATCTTCCAATACTTTAGCAATTACGACCGGATCCTCTAAACCATTAATGGAAATTACGAACCTCCAAAGGTTATCAAATAACCCAGTATCGGTATTTAAGTATTTTTCATCACTAATAGTAGGTATTCTAATTTTAAGTTTTATCTTAGTTACTGGAAGCTCAATTTCAGTTTGTTCTTGAATACTGTCATCTAGCTCTTGCACAGGAAGATCTGACAAACTAAAAGTTAGTCTATTCTCTCCAGAACATTTCATACAATTTACGGTAGCACTATAGCTATCACCGTATGAAATTTCTCTTAATTTTAGAATTAAATACAGTTTATCTACGAGTAATAGATCCTGTATATTTACCCCCTGAATACAACGACTTAATAAAACATTAATAACATCTGCTTTATTTTTTTTAGCCATAACCATAGATTTTTCATCTTCAAAGGTCATTGGTCTTATTTTAATTTTAGCACCATTATAGAACTTACTTTTAGATGGCACATCTACAAAAGTTTCTACTTCTTGAGGTAAGTTAGAAAAAATTTCGTCTAAATTAAATTGCTTTCCTTCGGGAATATTATTCATATTTTATATATAATCTTTCTATAATAAATAATAGATGAAGATTTTTATAAAAAATATTAATTCTCGACTAGAAACAGATAATCCAAGGCTGTTAAAGGCTTTGGTGGATAAATATACCCATTCTATTCCGGGAGCTAATTATTCAAGCGCATACAAGCGTGGTCATTGGGATGGTAAGAAACACTTCATCCACCCGCGCACGGGAGAGTTTAAAACTGGATTACTACCTTTACTTTTAGAAGATCTTAAGCTAATAGAATGTGATCCAGAACTTATTTACGAAGATCCAATAGATCCTTCATTTAATATTCAAGAGCACACTTTTGACGGATGGGATCTTCATGATTACCAAGAAGCTCTTGTTGGTCAGGCTCTAGATAATAAGCGTTGCGTAATAAAATCTCCAACAGGCTCTGGCAAGACATTGATCATGGCTTCGGTCATCAAGGCGTTCGGCCCACAAGCAAAAATCCTCTGTCTGTTCACGAAGAAACAACTGATTCATCAGAGCTATGAGTTCCTAGTCTCAAAAGCACCTAAGGGCGTAGAATTAACCAAGACAAAGGAATTTTCAGTAGGTGTGGCCTTCTCAGAAGGTTTTGAATATGGCAACATAATGTTATGTTCTGTTTATAGTTTAGAGAAATTAATAGGTACACCGCACGAACGACCTGATGTTTTAATTGTAGACGAGTGTCATGAATTTTCCAAAGGTAAACTTACATCGGAAGCTATTAGCTCATTTCCCACGGCTAAATATCGTATAGGATTTACTGCCACTCCTCCAACAGATGCAATACCTAAGTTTACTCTTCAGGGAGGATTAGGCCCAGTTATATCAGAAGTAGAAACTTCTTCCTTAATTGCTAAGGGGATGTTGGCACAGCCATATGTTCAAATACTACCGCTTCACACTTCTGCTGATGACCATCTTGATATGGACTATCGCACAGTTTACGATAACTACATCGTTAGGAACGAAGTCCGAAATAAAGCGATCTCGTCAATTGTTGAATCTATTAAAGCAAAGACTCCACAAGCTAAAGTCCTCATTCTAGTTAACAGCTTGGAACACGGACAAAATTTAATGCAAAAAATTACGGATGCAAAGTATCTCCAAGGATCTGATGACTTGCGTGAGAGAAACAAAATTATCAAAGACTTTAAGACGAAGGATCAGTTTAAAGTTCTAATAGGAACTAAAATTCTAGAAACAGGAGTAAACATCCCAGAGATTACACACTTTATTAACGCTAGAGGTTTATTCTCCGAGATAGCTACCATTCAGGCTCTGGGTCGTGCTTTAAGATTGAATGATTTTTCCAACAAAGTTTATGTGTACGATTTCTATGATGAGATAAAATATTTAAGTAATCATTCAAGAAAAAGAAAAAGTACTTATAAGAATCAAGGACATATAATAGAAGTATTACCTAAGGTATATTATTAATGGATAAGCAAGAACAACAAAAGAGCTTTGCGTTTCTTTCAGAAGAAGAACAAAGAACACTAGAAGTATTAGCTACTACTCTACAAGAGATAGCTAAAAAGAAAAACCTTACCGATGATATGGTAAGGTCTTTAGATAATGCTGAGAGAGATATCTCAGTTATTAGAAATAAGGTTATCTGGAAATATATTAATGTCCTAAAATTGGGAACTATTGTTTAGTAGCCTTCATAATATTAATATCAGCTTCTAATTTTTGAGTTAATTTAAGAACTTCTTTGGCAGTTTCTTGAATATCTTTTTGATTCTCTAAGGCTATTTTAAGTAGCTCTTTTTGATTCTCTAGTACTTGTTCTAGCTTTATTCCTGATTGAAGATCATACTTAGTTTTTAGATCACTGTTAAATTCAGTTCTCATCCAGCTTAATTTGGTTTCTAGTTCAGCTTTAACTACATGAGCGTTTTCAACTGATCTAAATTCAATATACCCTGCAACAGACCCGACACAGGCTATTACCGCTATTGTCCATTTAACCATATCTCTTGTAACTGAATTTGCTGTAACCATAAATTAACCTCATGCACTAAAATCATAGAATAGTCCGGGAGCAGCACCCGTTCCTGCTGTAGCTCCTGCTGTTGGGAAAGTTGACGGCAGAGAACTATTATATGTATGTGTTGCATACAAATGGGTGGTCCAAGTTGTATTTGCAGAGCTTGCTGTACCTAATATATAGTGTGCTTGGTTCGTAGATAATCCTCTAATAACTGGTGCGCCATTAGAAACTACAGCAAGCCAGTATAATTGTCCGGGATTTAATGTATACTCAATATTCCAAGTTCGTTTTTGTGAGTTTGTAGTAGTGTCTAACTCTGCCGATGCTGATGCAACTAATGTATTTGGGTATAAATCAGCTTCTCCACCATTAGTGTACAAACCCATGATTGCAGAAGTACTAACTGCTCCTGTTGTGACATAAATTTCTATATCACTTATAGTAGAACCTCGTCTAGGTGATACTAGTGGCATAGCATATAGTCTATTTGCAGTCATAGTGAAGGTGGTTAAAGTAACCCCAGTCATTAAACCTGCTGCATACCAAGCAGTGTAGTTAGTGGTTCCTGCCTTAGCAAAATCGTCAATTGATGCTTCCTCTAACCAAGTGTAATCAATTTTACCACTAGGTTTAGCCTTAGGTACATAATCTGCGGTTGCTGATGTACTTATGTTACTTGCAGTGATTGTGCCTGTTGCAACTAAATTACCTGTTGCAGAAACATTAGTTGCTTGTAAATTATTCGCTCCAACTACTTTTACATTTCCAGTGTTAGTATATCTTTCATTAGTAATGTCGTAATAAAGAATTTCACCTCCATTCTTTGCTATCTCTGCTGGAGGAGCTTTAGTTGGGAAGGAGCCGTTTATACTACCATAAAATCTTAGTAAAGAGTCGGGAAGGAACGCTGGAACAACTGAATTTCCTGATACAACCAAAAATACACCAGTTGATAATCCACTTACAATATAAGATCCACCAGCAGAAGTTCCTACAACTAAGTTAGTTGTGTTTCCAGTACCTTCTTGCTGTCCAATAATATTAACTGATTCTGCTCGTAAAATTTTATCTGTCCAAATGTATTGACCTAATGAACTACTATATGTGAATAGTTTATTATTATCTGCTGCCGTAGGAACTGTAGCAGAAACACTATTTATTCCACTAGCATTCCAAGCAGCATCAGAGGGAGTATATCCAGAATCTTGAATAGTACCTGTGCTATTATTCCACTTTAATATCCTACCATCAGTTGTTGGAGGTGTAACTTTAAACCCTGCATCTCCTATGGTATTAGCGTCAGTCATTTTTAATAGACGATCTGACGCAGGTAAACTTATATCAAAACCAGCATCACTTATAGAATTTACGCCATTCCATTTTACTATATTGTTAGTTACTCCAGTACCAGTTACACCAACATTATCAATCAATGTTGAAGGACACCACGCATTTATAGAAGAATTATAAACTAAAACTTGACCGCCTGAAGGTGTTGTTGGGCAAGCAGAAACACCTTGAATCTTGTCAGCATTCCACCCAGCATCAGTTCTTGAATATCCTGAATCCACAGGAACATAATTTGTACTATCCCAACTTAAAATACGACCATTTGTGATTGTTGGTTCCCAGTTACCAATAGTATCAGAATCAGACCATTTAACTATTCTTCCAGTTGTTCCTGTGCCATCTATAGTTCCACCACCAATGATAACTGTAGATGGACACCATGCTCCTATGGATGAGTTATAAACAAACATTTGCCCATTTAGTGGAACATCTGGACACGCTGAAACTCCTTGAATTTTATTCGCATTCCAACCAGAATCGGTTGGTTTTAAACCAGAATCCTCAGGTAAAAAAGTAGTACTATCCCAGCGTAAAATATTTCCGTCTGGTATGGTTGGTTCCCAATTACCTATAGTCTGTACACTATCCCAAGACGGTAATCTTCCTACAGTTCCTGTACCACTTACACCACCAGAACCTCCGCCACCACCTCCTCCTGCTGCCAAGGTGCTAGGACACCATTCAGATCCATTATAAACTAAAACTTGCCCAGACGAAGGATCATTTGTGCAGACAGGAATATCTTGTAAAGCACTAGCATTCCATTTAGCTACTGTATTAGAAATCTGTAAATACTGTTCTGGAATAGAGTCTGAAGTGGTTATCTCTTTAAAATGAGATACATTGTCGAACCCGTCTCTGCCTAAACCTATTGGAAGAAAATCACTCATATAGTTACCTTTTTATTATTATAGTTAAGTCCAAGATCCCCCAACATTTAGATATGGTTTAGCATAAACATAAGAACCTAATTCATTTCTGTAGCTAGTACATAGTCTCCAATTACCATTATCCTTAATCCAAAAAAAGGTAATACCTTGTAATGGTGCAGGAGGTGTTTGATTACTAAGTAGTACTAATAATGACATATATTATATGTGTGGTCTTAAAATAGTTAGAGATGTTTCTGTTTCGCTTATCTCCATTTCGTATCTATTATATGCATCTAAATCACCTTCTGCATAAGCAGCGGTTTTTAGAGTTTGTAGATAAGTTACCCTCTTTTCAAGTATCTCTATAATTTGTGAAACATTCATATTAGATCACCATCATCCTTAACATTACTGTAGAAGTATTCAAAAGCATGTAAAGATATTTTATTTTAGTCGCACCATCTTCGTAATCTATGTCGAAGAAAGTATCTCCTAGTACTGCTGCACCTTGAGTATACAGCATTGAAGTTAATCCATCCATGGCAGAATTTGGAATATCATATCGGAAGAATCTACCAGTGGCCTCTTTCTGAATATAAATATACTCACCGCCATCGTAATTATATTTTGTACCTGTAGTAAAGGTTTCCGTGTTCGGTGAGTATGTTACTGCGTTTGTCCAACTGTTAGCTGCAATGTCGTAATAGTCTACAACACCACCACCGCCACCACGGAACGAATAAATTCGTCTACCATTTATTATTGCGGATTCACTAGTCCACCTAGTATCTGTAGATCCATAAATCCAGTGAGCGGACATACCTGTTCCCGGTGCTGCTGCTCTAGCTACTCCCGGAGTTAATGTAGACCAAGTGTTTGCTGATATAGAATATCTGTAAAGCGTAACTGCGTTATTACCCATCCAATATAAGAAATCATCATTACCCGTTATTTTATAAACTGAATCTGTACTTGGGTTGGTAGTCCAAGTAGCCACAGTAATACTAGTAGCATCATTTGCAGTAATAGATCTTATTTGTCCTGCACCTGTTCCACTAGCAATCAATACTTGTGAGTTTACCCATTGACTAGTAGTCCAAGATTTTGTATTGTTTTGTAGCGTAGTTGCTGTTCCACCAGTAGCAGTACCACTAGCAAATACTACAAAATTTTCATCCATAAATGAAGGGGTTGCAACTAATTTGCCATCTGTACCGCCGTTAGCTGGATTTTGAGCTAGTGATTGATATGAGTTAGTGGCTAAATCATAAGATTTAAATGTGGTAGCTGCTGCTGTACCTGCAATTAATAAGAACCACTTAGGTGTTAATAATCTATAAACAGAAGTGTTATCAAATGGAGATGCTTCTGCTCCAACAAAAGTTATTACAGCGTTAGATCCTATTGTGTTGTATGCAATCTCTTTTATTTTACCTGCATTGGTTCCTGTGATAAATTGAACACAATAACCCTTCATATCTCTAGCCAATGTTTGGTTAGTGGTTATTGATGTTGTAGTTCCCGCAGTTGCAGTAAGAGATGCGGCGGCTGTAGTTGTTCCTGTTGACCATGCCGCACAAGTTGCTACTGATCCAGCACCGAATGTGCCACCAAAAGACGGGTTAGCAAGAGCAACATAACCATCTTCATATGGGTTGTACAAATACAAAGTAGTACCGTTAACCCAATAAAGTTGTCTTTGGTTGTGGTGTCTTGATGAAGCAATCAAAGATCCAGCAGCAGTAGCCACGGGCGCGGGAGTACAGAACTCCCATCTCTTCATGTCCAATATTTTTCTATTTCCATTAGTTGTTGTCATATCATGTCACCGTTATATTTCTTCTTAATCCTTGTGCTGCAATGCACATTAAAGCAGGCACTTGATCTACTGCTATAATACCACCCATTTGAGTTTGGTTTGTTGTTGTGGCTACAGTTGTTACAGTACCCACGGTGGTTACTGTGCTCAAAGTTGGTAATGAAGTTATTGCCACATTGGATCCCGTTTCAATGTTAACTCTCATTCTACCTGTAGAATCAGGTAGAACTTGTCCAACAGTTCTATTTAAAGATTGGACAGCCATCCGAAGAGCTTCTATTGCCTCTACAAGCTCTCCTGTTTCTTGTGTAGTTACCGTTCCTGTAGTAGAACTAACTGCTATAGGAGCGGTTAGGGTTGCTGGCATAGGATTAGATGTTGATATATCAGTAGCAGTGCCGTCTGCTCCTATGCCTATTTTAACTCGTTGATGCAGTACACCACCAATCTCATCTGCTGCGATTGTGGCTCCTGTTCCCGGTGTGTATCCAATATTATCTGCCATAATTTAATCCTTTATATTATATAGGTTATTAGTCAATATATATACTACCAGTTCCAACTGTAGCTCCACCATCAGAATTATTTATTACTTGGTATGATACACCACCACCCAATCCAGTATAAAATCTAAATTTAAGAGTATCATTGTTTTGTACTGAGAATGTACTTTGTGTATTTGTATTTACTTCTGGTCCTCCATTTAAAATATAGTAAAATGAACCGACCTCAAAACTAAAATTTACAGTTAAACTTATAGTGGTATTTATTCCTGTTACGGTTACTAAATTAGAATCAGTAGGGCTAGGTCCTAAAGTATCTCCAAAAACCATAGTATTAGGAGTTACATCACCACCACCTCCACCAGTAGCTTTCTTAGCTAGTACTCCAATCTTATACGCCATTCCACCAAACATTAGAAGTTTTGACCTCCTGTAAATCCGTACCAAGTTGTTCCGTTATCAGGTGATAAGAAACTTAGTATATCTACTTTATTGTTTGTGCTAGTTAAAGTTGGTCCTGTACCACTAGGCCATTTTACAGATGCAGGCCAAGAAATAGTTCTTGCTGTGCCATCAGCAGTTAAAATTAATGTAAAGCCTTGTGCTGTATTAGTTCTAGGATCGGGATTGCTTATCGTTAGAGTGCTGATGTTAGAGTTAAGTGATACTGTAAACACTTGAGAGTTAGTAAGATCAAGAGTAAGAGCACTTGACGATATTGTAGGTGCTGATTTCTTTTCTGAATAATCTGTTAGTCGTGTTGAGCTTACATCACCACTAGCAGCAGTTAACATACCTGTCACATCAAACCCAGCAGGAGCTTGTCTTGCATTTAGTGCAGAGGTAGCACTTGTTGCATTCAAAGCTAGCGTTGCGCTTGTAGCTTGATAGGCTAATGTAGCACTTGTTGCATTTGTAGCGTACAAGGCAGATGTTGCACTAGTAGCATAAGTCCAGACCAAAGTTCCTGATGGTAAGTTGTAATAATTAGTTGCAGATACAGATGGAACTTGTAAAGCTACTACATCTGTTTGTAAGTAAATATCACCATCTGACCCACCCGTGGGAACACCACTACCATAAGTGTATGCAAACAATGCAGCAGATGCAGTCCAAACAGAACCATTGTACATTAGTGCTTGTCCTGCTGTAGGAACTAATGTAGCTGATAATGGTGATCCTCTTAGAGAGGATGCGTCTGCTATTCCACCACCTCCACCACCTGTATTATCTGTTCCGGGAACCCAAGCACTAAGTGTGGAATTATATTTTAAAACTTGATCATTAGATGGAGCTACTGCGGATATATCATACCCTTGTAATTTATTAGCATTCCAAATAGCTATACCAGATGGTAGATTTAAGTAACTCGTAGCTGATACAGATCCAAACTTACCTTGACCAGAGACATTGACAGCTTGCACATTTGTAAATGTACTTGTAGCTGTGCTGTAACTAATCAAATCACCATTAAGTAAACTTGAAGTTAAATCAAATCCAGCAATATCATTAACATGTATTGGATTTTCTACATCTATCAGAATAGAACCATTTATAGCTTGTTTTCTAGTTACAATACCTAAGAATACTTCATCATATGGAGAAGAAGGTTTTACATTAGTGAATCCACCACTTGGAGCTAAATATAGTTGATCTCCTTCATTAAATGCATTTGTATCAAATTTGTATAGTGTTCCCTTAGTAAGAACATGGCCGAATTCACCATTTGGAATGCTATGTTCTACTACACCAATACACTTAGACAGACTACCGTTTGGAGCTTCAGGCACATGGTTATTAGCTGCTGATACTGCTCCGATTAAAACATTGTCACCTGTAGCTCCGGTTACTCTTACAGGAGTTCCCTTAGCTAATGTAGATCCAGTGCTATTTTTGGCTACTACTACAACACCATAAGCTCTGTCATAATCTAAAGAATACCAATTAGTTCCGTTAGATATTACAGTAACAGACTCTGTTGGATCGTACAAACGAACTGTATTTGTCGCAGTTTGTAATGTTGCACCTGACAATGTAACTGATCTATAAGATCCACCATCATCAACCTTAGATACTGTTATTTTTTTATCAGGGAACGCAGATGCATCAGGAAGATATAGTGTTACTGATGTTGTAGTTGTGTTAACTAAAAATGTATCGAAACCACCGTTTATATTTACTGTAGTTGTTGTTGCACTATCAACTGCTGATACATAAGGTCTGATGTTTCTGTAATTTGTCGCTGAAACTGTTGCTGCACTAACAGTTTGGAAGTAAAACGCTGCATTGGCCGAGTCACCAGAGGCATTAATATAATTTGCATTTAGTGTTGCCAAATCCCAGTGAACAGCAGAAGCAATGTGATTATTGACCAACGAGCTTAATGCACTATTAGTTGCAGAAAGCACATATTGTGGGTGATCATTGTCACCTAGACCTAATATTACTCCGTGATCAATTTCTGCTTGTGTAAAGTGAACAGATGCGCTAGCTATGTGATTTGTTACTAATGAACTTAACGCGCTGTTAGTCGCAGATAGAACATACTGAGGGTGATCATTATCTGCTAATCCTAGTATACCGCCGTGATCAATTTGCGCTTGAGTAAAGTGTACTGATGCACTCGCAATGTGATTATCTACAAGTGAGCTTAATGAACTATTAGTTGATGACAATACATACTGAGGGTGGTCGTTATCGGCTAATCCTAGTATTACACCGTGATCAATTTGTGCTTGTGTAAAGTGTACTGTACTAGAAGCAATGTGATTGGAAACTGTAGAGCTTAATGCACTATTAGTTGCAGAAAGCACATACTGTGGGTGATCGTTATCGTTAAGACCTAATATGCTTCCGTGATCAATTTGTGCTTGTGTGAAGTGTACAGACGCGCTTGCAATGTGATTATCTACAAGTGAACTTAATGAACTGTTAGTTGATGATAAAACATATTGAGGGTGATCATTATCTGCTAATCCAGTTAAGGCTCCATGGTCTGTAACAATACTAGATGCAGTCCATACAGATCCATCATAAACTAAATATTGATTAACGGCAGGTGTTAAATTAGCCGATACTGGCGATCCCTGTAAAGCAGAAGCATTCCATTTTGCAGTAGTATTTCCAATGTTTAAATAATTTGTTGCAGAAACATTGGTAGCAGAAACATTAATTGCTTGTAAACTATTTGTTCCTATTATTTTTAAATCACCAGTATTAGTATACCTGTTATTTGTTATATCGTAATAAAGAACTTCACCACCATTCTTTGCTACTTCTGCTGGTGGAGCTTTGGTTGGATAACTACCATTTGCACCAAAGAATCTTAATAATGAATCTGGGAGGAATGCGGGAACTAGTCCAGTTCCAGATGCAACATAAAAACTTCCCGGAGGCATTGCACTTGTACTACTAACTGAAAGTAGTACCCCGTCATTACTAACAAAGATTTGCCTAACCTGTTGAGCACTAGGATCTAAAACAACTCCAGTGTTTCCTGAATTACCTATCTGGGTTAAAGATACTGTTTGTGCATCAACAGATAATGTAGATGGAACCCAAGCACTAACAGAAGAAGAGTAAACTAAAGTGTGCCCCTGCTCGGGAGATAGAGAAGAAACTAGTACACCCTGAATAGAGCTAGCATTCCATTTTGCTACTGTATTTGATGAAACTTGTAAATAAGACTCTGGAATCTTGTCAGATAATGAGATTTCCTGCAAATGGGTTACAGAACCATTTGCATTTTTACCAAGTTTTATTGGGAGGAAATCAGCCATTCATACACCTTAGTATCAACGACCTTTTTTCATTTCATCTTCTTCGTCTTCTAAATCATCCTGTTCTGCGTCTAGTTCTGATTCTTCTTGCTCTACTTCATCTTCTTGATCATGTAGATCATCATGTTCACTCTCTAAATCTTCTTCTTCATCTTCGAGAGCTTCTTGTTCTGCATCTATATCATCACCATCTTCTTCTCCCTCACCGCCGATTTGCATCTTTAGAGAAGAAATCAAATCTTCTAGTTCTTTCATCTTACCTAGAACTTCTTCTTCTGAAGGTTCAACTTCTCCAGCTTCCATATCTTCCATACCCTCTTCACCTTCTGCTCCTGCCATTTCAGGTGGCATTTCTTCTGCGTCTTCAGGTGTTAGAGGTTGTGCTGGGACATCATCATCTTCCATGCCGGAAGCTGGTTGTGGCACATCAGGGTCTTCATTTCCTTCCATATCCTCACCCTCTGGTTCAGGCATACCCTGAGCAGCTTGTGGCATTCCACCCATTGCAGCAGGTTGTCCTGCGGCTGCGCCTGAACCCTTGATCATTCTAAGGATACCACCGACCTTATCCAAATCGGAAGCTATCTTCTCAAAATCCAAATAGTTATTCAAGCTCTCGTTGATGATTAGATCGTCATATCCAGCAGCGATGAAAACCTCTTGAATAACTTCGTTACAATCAATAGCTTCCACGCCATTCTTCTTGGTTAGTGATTCTGCTAGGTCCATCAATACATCACGAAGAACTGACTTCTTGGGAGAGATCTTGGCAAGAGTTTCAAATATTTCAACTTGTGTATTTAACAAGCTCTTAAATGTAGCAGGATCTTTTAAGTTTTGAACATTGATGCCATAACGCTCATTCAAATGAGAAATAAATTCTGCTTTGATTGGCTTTTTCATTTCGAATATGGCTGATGCAAAGTTTTGGATATCTGCTATGCTAATGTCTTTTACCTTGTTGAGGTTTAGTGCATTCTTAAATGTTTCAGTTAGCTGCTTCTTACTAGCTAAAGAAATATATGGAACCTGCTTGACAGCTTCCACGAGCGCACGCTGAATGGTATCTTCGTCTGAGTAAATTAAACCCGCAAGGTTCTGAATTTTCTGATTTGATGCCCAAACGGTATCAAAATTAGCCTTGTGCTCTAACAATTCCTTCTTGATCAATTCATGACGGCAAATCATCTCATAGATTGAGGTTTCGCTTGTCTGATTTACTGAGTATGAACTGTCTTCTACTAATTCTTCGTAACTTAGTTTAGGAATATCAAAGGCTTCTGAGATTGTTTGAGATAGACGAACCGCACTTCTTATTTCTGATATCTTTGAAATCTTGCTCTTGTTTTCTCTTAAGTATGCAACTAAATGTGGTGCAATTTCTAAGAAGTTATCAAACTCTTTAGTTCCTATGATCTGTGATGATTCATTGAACTTAAGAGTTTTCTCCTCTAGCTTATTCTTTATGTTCTTGAACTTTAATCTTGATTCCCATAAATAAAGCAAGTCATCAAAAGATGACTTGGCTTGCTTGTGAGAGTCTTCGTATATATTTTTTACGAATCCAGATATTTTATTATCTACGAGGGAATCAAATCTAGCTTCATCCAAGAACTCAGCAACATCCTCTACTACGATGTCTTCAAGTCTTAATCCTTCGGATAAATCGTAAGTACCTGCGATAACCTTGTTAGATTCGGTTACATAACAGACACTCTTCTCTTCCACATCTATCTTAAAAATGGAGACATTCTCCCGTAAGGAACGACCTAAATAATCACCTAACTTAATTAAATCTGAAACGGTTCTGTTGCGGTTCTCAAATAAATTCTCAAACATAAATACTCCTAAGTAATAATAATCTGTCAAATTATATATAGTTCACTATTTATCTATATTTTTTAATTTTGTGTTATATTTTTTGATAATTCTGTCAAAAACTAATGCTTTTCCTACATTTTCATTTAAAATGTTTTGATTTTTAATGTCTTGTAGCAAATCTAAGGACTCCTGCGGAGGTGATGTTGGTGGCATATTTTCCTGTCCCTCTATCCCATTTGGAGGCATAGATCCATCAGGAGGCATCTCTCCACCTGCTGCTCCCGGAGGTGGGGGTGCTCCACCGGGCATCGGAGGTTGCATGGCTGCTTGTTGTTGCATTTGTTGCTCCATCATTTGTGCCTGCTGCTCCTGCAACTCGTCCTTCATTTGCTTTATTTCCTTCTCAGTCATATCAAAGTATTCTTTGTAAATGTAAGAATCTGAGAATAAAGCCAAGCCTTTAGCAGCCTGAACTACTCTAAGTTTTTGTTCATCCACATCTAGTCTACGCTTGGTAAACATATCTGATGGATCAGGCAGATTAACCTTTACAGAGTTTATTTCAGACTGAGGAAGTCCTAATATTGCTAAGTGTCTCTTGGCAATAGTTTCTAACCCAATCTCAACTTCATGCTGCACGCGCATGATGACGCGAGCAAACTTAACATCTAGTTGGGATAGGTTAGCCTTGCGTTCAGGAGACTTATCTGTCTCAACAACATAGTCCTTGGGGATTTTTAGACATGCTAAGAGCTTGTCTCTAAAGTACTTAACATCATCAACCTTATCCAAGTTCTGTGCTCCGGGCAAGGTTTCAATCTTGGTCTCATTGTTGCCACGGTGAGGAACGAAGTAGTCTTCGTCTAAGGACATGGGATTCAACTTCTCATTGATATTACCCGTCTGAGAATCAAAGAACTTTTCCTTCTTAAACTTTTGCTTGAGCTTCTCCATGAATGCTTCAGCCTTACCCGTAGGAAGACTTCCAACATTTACATAGAAGATTCTGCGCTCGGGCGCACGCGAGAGTCGATAAATTAACATTGCGTCTTCCATTAGTTTTAAGGAACGGAACACGCGAATTGCAAACGCAGCAATAGATTTACCGTAAGGATAGTACTTAGGATCTGAGGTATGAAGACGGAAGTGAACTAATTGATTCTTATCTAAACCAATATAAGAACTCTTCTCCATGGTGGTTGACTGATAACCAAAAGAGTTCCATGATCCCATGTTCTTCTGTGGAATCTCTTGTAAGAAGTCTGTTAAGTATCCGTATTCGTTCTCAACACGGATTAAATAGTTTGGGTTTAGGATCTTTACTCTTTGAATGCCTGCTTTTGGATTGTTCAAATCCATTACAAGTTCTATGAAGCAGTCCCCGTACTTAACCATGTTACGGGTAATATCCCAATAATAACGATCTAGTTTAATGGTTTCAAATAACTTTTCTACTTTTTTAATGGTTATTTGAGAGTTAGCTGTAACCGCCCATCTTCTGTTGTGAGTATCTCTTTGAGTGCAATCGTCTGCGTAAATATCAAACGCTGCTCCGACCTCAGGATACTCATCCATTGATTCAAACTGAGCATATCTGTTCTTACGATTCATTTCCAATTCAGGAATGAACGGCTGTCTAATTATTGTCGGAGATGCACCCGGTCTTTGGTATACAACCTCAGGATTGACGATTGTATCACCAGCCATTGGGTGAATTGGTGTAGGCTCATTTGTGCTCTGTTGAGCTACCGAAGGCTGTGCTTTAGTAGCAAAATAACGAGTCCACCACTTACCAAACACACCCAATGGATTAAACCAAGGAGTTGCTGCTGCTGTAGAGTTCGGATTACCGAACGCTGTCTCACCCATTTCGTTTATTTGTCTTTCCCTAGAATCCATTTAACTTCCTCCATTGGTATATTTTTGTATGTATTGGCTGCAAAGGCTCTTCTGTTGTCCATAGTTAGTGGTTCAGGAGCATTAGTTCTGTTCTGCATCATCATATTCGGAGCAGTCTTAGCTATTTCGGTATAGCCAATAACTGCTAACTTTAATGCAGAAATCAAATCATCATGATGGCCTTTCGCTGCTTCTACCTTCCCGTTCTCGTTAATTTCGAAAGCGAGTAATTCTTTTACAAGTCTATCTGAGTTAATAGTTATCTTTCTGTTTCTAATAGCTTCTTCCATATTAGAAAGATAAACTTGATTGTTTGTGGATGTAATATTAATTCCTAGTTCACTACGATCATCCAACCACAAATTCTCGTATTCTTGGCGTTCAAACAATTCTGTAACTAAGTTTGCTCCGATACCATTGCGTTCCGGTACAATTTTACACACATTGTAGTAAATACCCTCTCTCGCAATGATCTCCGCAAACTCATTGATTGGAGTCTTATTAGAATAAAACTCTGCTACTTGTTCGCCATTGTATGCATTGATAATAACAAATGAAGAATAATCTAACTCTCGTCCGAGAGCAGTGTCAACACCCATAACATACTCATGGTATGGAACAGGCTCTTTCCATACGCGCATGCGCCCCTGATATTTTGTATCATAATTATGTTTAATATTCTCGTGTAAAAATTGTAAAGACTCACCGTCGATATATGTCGCACCTGTACCTAGGAATTCCTTCTCGTATTCCTGTCTCCAACGCTTGAGGCCAATGTTCTTCTTGGTAACTTCCTCAAATCGGTTAACATCATACTTCTTATCCTTCTCACGGATGAACTCGTACAACCACTCATACTTTTCATTGTACTTATATTGAGGATGCTCCCACCAGTCAATATCTATGAGATTGAATTCATTTCGTCCCGCTCTAGCTTCCTGATAAGTATTAAAATACCAATTACCCATACCATTAACGGTAGATAACACAAATACACGACCACCTGTAGAAATGATTGGATAAACTGCTGCCCAAATGTCATCAATGTGTTCAATGAATGCCGCCTCGTCGATCATCAAGAAATAAGAAGCTAGTGAACGGCCTGATGTCTTTTTAGCCGGACGAGCTTTAATTTTATTACCGTTTGATAACTCTAATGTGTGCTTGTTGTCTCCACCACGAATAATCTTGGGTTGCATCCAAGGTGGAAGCTCATCATACATAATTTTAATTCTAGACAAGATTTCAATTGATTCAGTATCACCAATAGAAAGAATAGTAATAGTCTTATTCTTTTGGAATACTGCCATGTGCATGATATAAGCACACCCAATCGTAGTACAGCCAGCCTGTCTAAACTTGCGAAGGAAATTAAATCGGTTAGATTCTAGATCATCAATAATCCGCTCTTGGAATGGGAACAAATCAAAATTAATTAAACCTAGTAGCTGGTGTTCAACTTTAATATAGTTACGGATAAAATACTTAACATCGTTCTTACACTTAAAGAATTCTTCCTTAAGCTCTTCTTTCGTCATGTCTTTCCAAGATTTCTTTTTTGGTTCCGGTAACATAATTAATTTTAACTCTCCATTACTATAATAGGATATATGAATAAAATAAATTACTTTGCTTTAATACCTACTAAAAGTAATGAACTTAAACAAATAACTAAAGATCTACTATCTTATTTAGCTAGTATAGGTATAGAAGTAATATTATTACCCAATAAAAAGTCTATATTTAGTGCTTATGAGCAAGGTTTAAATTTAATTCAGGAGAAAAACCCTCAGCCTAACGATGTAGTTATTTTATGTCATGATGATATAGAAATAATTAACAAGCCTGAACATTTTAAACAACAACTGAATCTTATTGCTCATAACGATCAGATTGGGTTTGCTGGGCCTGCTGGAACTACGCTTCTAGGACAAGATTCTGTATGGTGGGATCATGCTAGATGGCAACAAGGACACCACAGCGGATTCGTATTCCATGGTAAGAAATTTGATTACCACACCACCTATTATGGTGAGTACCGTAGAGTAGTAGTGCTAGATGGCCTGTTCCTAGCTGCTAAGTACGAAACCCTAAAAAAGATCAATATATCTAGACCAGATACATTTGAAGGTCTTTGGGACTTCTACGACCTCTACTACACAATGCAAGCTCATAAGCTAGGTCTACACAACAAAACACTCCCATTCCTAATCAGACACGAATCAATGGGAGAATTAGCAGGACGCGATTCATGGCATAAGAACCGTGAAGCGTTTATCAAGATGTACCAACTACCGGAGAAAATCTAATGAATGTACTACTAATGTTTATACTGTTCTGTTACGGGATCGCAGCCACTATCTCGGTTGGAAAGATATTCCAACCACTAAGAGAATGGGTAAAGGCTCGATCAGAATGGGGTTACAAGTTTATTAAGTGCCCCATGTGCCTATCCTTCTGGATCGGAGCTATTACTTCCATAGCACTATGGAATTGGCCTTATTTAACAGGATTACCTAATAGCATGGCAATAGGATCAGATGTAGGTTTTGATTTATTCAA
>Ga0255090_1000022_pt1 | contig 46836 bp, 77 predicted proteins | sample Colum_Yuk_RepA_8_2_FD_188444 | JGI IMG/M metagenome (GOLD analysis project Ga0255090, IMG submission 188444) | Freshwater microbial communities from Columbia River, Oregon, United States - Colum_Yuk_RepA_8d | ecosystem: Environmental > Aquatic > Freshwater > River | place: USA: Oregon...
TTCAGCAGCAACCATTTGATTCAGAGCAGAACGGGAAATGTGGCGACCATTCCGGGCAGTTGCGGTAATAGAAGATTGAGCTACCATGATGAACCTCGCTTGCTGTCGATGTGATCATTATATCAAAAAGAAAAGATTAGCGCAAGCACTAATCTTTATAAATTGGATTTGTTTCAACCTCAACCTTCAATTCTTCCATTACTCGCAACATGTGGTTAATGGAAGAATCAACAAACCACCATTCAAACGTCTTACCGTTCTTCAATACCAGATTGCCACACAACCCTTCACGGGAATCGGGATCGCAATCCGTACCATCAAAAACGGAATAGGTATCAGAGCTAGGTTCCTTTGTCTTTTTCCAATCAATCCCATGCTTCTTAATCAAAGCAGGAATTGTATCATGGGCAGGATACAAACGGATAGTCTGGCTATACTTTGACGGTGTGCCATGCCCACCAAAACGAAACATGTATGCCCACATGATCTTAGTAATATTCTGCATAAAAATCTCCGGTAGACATACATTATATCAAAGGTAAAGGGGCTTCACAAGCCCCTTTTTGTTAATTCATGTCGTAGATCGAATCCAATTCATGAACATAATCATCCCAAGGATCATATGGAATGTAATCATCATGACGAATGTATTCTTCCATTTCGATAGCACTTTGGCTAATCTTGAAATGTGAATAAATTCCTGTTCTATCAATACCAACAACCAGTTTCGTATAATCATAACATTCGTCATGCAAAGGTATTTCATTCGACGCAATCAACATGTCAATCGAATGATCTTCACACTTGCGCATGATAACATCAGATTCAGGGTCAGTTTCCATTTCTACCAGCGCACCAATCATAGCACGGGTCAGATGACGGGAATTACGGGCGGTAGAAACGTAGATCGAACCTTGTGTGGACATTTTCAAACACCTTGTTGGTTGATGTGTTCATTATACCACTTTGGAAAGGATTAACCAATCCCAGAATCGTAATCAAATGTAAACACGGTGCTGTCAGCCAAAGGCGTAATTTCAATTCCAATCTTTACATCGGTAATTGTAGGGAAAGCAGCCTTGTTCTTAATGTGAATAATATTCTGATTTTCCTTTGCCATTTTCTGAATGTTACCAACAAAGTCAACCAACAGCTTGACAACAGTGACGAAATCAGCGGTGGCTTCTTCATCAACAATATCTGTTCCGGGAATATAGCGGACATAATCAAGTTTCATCAACATGTCAACACATACATCAGTTGCCTGATTAAAGTATTGGGGATTGGTAACAGCCGAAAACTTTGAAGTCCCAACCGGCATACCATCAAAACGAAAAGACACGCTTTCATGGGCCTCGCCGAGCATTTCAACGTTCACGGAAACATGGTAAAAAGAACCATGAACAATGAAACATTCCTGCTTAGAAAATCGTGATGCCATGTTAAAACTCCGCAATAAACTGTTTTGATGGATGTATTATATCACATTCCGTTGTAAGGAGTGTAACTTCCTTGTTACTGAATGTTAACGGCTGGCTTTACGCTCAGCCGCAACATTCAGTTGAGAATGATACTTGCAAATCTTGCTGTAGCCAGTATGATCAGGCTTGACCCACAGATCAAGTTGCCAATCTTCCAGCGTTTGCTTGCTGATAAAACTCTTGGCGGTCAACGTGCCAGACTTGGCATCCGGAGAACTGAAACCCACACCATTCAGTTCCTTGGTTTGGTTTTCCTTGCGCTCCATAGCAGTTTGGTTGTTCAGCAGAATGGTGAGGGCACGACCGACCAAACGAATCTTCTTTTCCTTGGTGGCAGTGTTGATCATGGTTTGCAGGGCATCTTTGGTGATGATGGCGGTCATGTTTGCAACTCCAAGGTTCGTTGTCTTGATGTGATCATTATATCGAAAATACTTTCAAATGAAAAGAAAAACTTTGTATTTCCAACGTAAACAACATTACAAACCAGTTACATTTGAAAAACACGCTGCCCCGGTGATTGTCTCCCCCGTTCTCAGGTATTGATGCTATTATATCACAATTATATGTTTTGTTTGTATTTGAAATGTAAAAGCCCCTTTCGGGGCTTCGTTTGTGGTTGGTTAGAGTTGAGTCCAACCGAAACGGGAACAGTGGTATTTGCGGTCATTTACACAAACAACATCACCGACGGACAGTGAGCGGTTTTGACCGAAAAGCATTCCACGCAGTTCAGGATTGAAAGGGCTGTTGGAACGCTCGAAAGCAAGCTCACACAGGTCTTCATCATCACCTTCGCCGTAGAAGATTGCGGTCAGATCGTACTCACCCAGCGATTCCTTGACTTGTTCCGTAGTCATGATGTAGGAGTCACGGAACATGTGATTCGGGAGTTGCAGAACCTTTACTTTCTTCTTCATGATCACACCTCGTCGTCTTGATGTGATCATTATACCAAGATTCTTTTAAATTGAAAAGAAAAAGAATGTAACAGTGTGTTACAGATTCTCGTACTTGATACGTGGGTGGAACGTGACAGTCTGACCAACAGATTCTGTAATATGTTCTCCCTTCAATTGTGCTTCTTTAATGGCACGTTCTTTCTTGCGCATATCACATTGTTTCAAAATGGCTCGTTCACAAAGGCGGGCCGTCATGTCAGCCATACCCCTGAACCAGTCCACAGGGTTTCCATACTTGTTCATCTTAGTTGTCTGCCCATTGTAAACAAAAGTGATATCCAGATCATTGAACCCTTCTTCAAGGAACAGATAACGCACTGCACAAAAGGCATTTTCGCTGCCAATAGTAAAATCTTCACCATACAGCAACTTGATACGCATTTCGTCGATGACAACACCATCAGGCCAAGTAGGGCCATTGTACGGATCAAATGTAATGATCATCATTAAATCTCAAATTATTTCAATTGTAACAGAGTTGATATCAAAATCAAACTCATCTTCACGACCAGAAAAATGATTGACGACATCTTCATCAGTGTGAATCTGGTACACACATTCTTCCTCATGCACCAGAACACCATCGACTTCAATATCAATGTAGCACCCATCGGGGTAGGAGCAGCAACCATCACCGCAGTATTCGTAGCGATTGCGCACATTGATAACGATCATGATGATGCTCCGTGGTTGATGTGATTAGTATATCATATGAAAATAAAATGTATGTTATCAGTGTGTAACTTATTTTACCATCAAACCATATCGTAACAATGTTCTTTTACGTTCAGTGTCAAGTATCTTTTCATTAAAATCTTGGTCTACTACTAAAGTTCCGGCTGATATTGATGATTCTTGATATGCAAATAAAAATATACTAACATCTTTATAAACAATTGGTAAATTATTCAAACTAGAAACTATTTCATTTGCTAAAATATCGAAAACAGTGTCGAAATCATAGATACCTTCTATCAATCTACTAACACATTCATATGTCCCAATATTGTTGTGTATGTTTTTCCACTCGGACTTATTCAAATCACCAAGATTAATATCGCTTGGGTGAACTCCAACTGGCCCTAAAGACTCATATATTTCCAAAGTGTTGAAATCATATTTCGTTTTCAACTTATTTTCAAAGTTATATTCTTTTGCTTTTTCTAAAAAATCTTTACTTTCTAATTTAAAATCAGTTATCATTATATTTTCCTTTTTCATATATTCTTATTATTCATTACAAAATCCATAAATGCATCAGAAGGGATTACATTATGTTCTTTAATATAATGCTTATATCCAGCGGGCCATACCCATCCACCCAAGACATATTCCGTGCTACCATTGCACCTTAATGAGCATAAACGACAGGGCGAATAACCCCTATATGCAACAACTTTTGCTTTATTTTCCAATACAGAAAGACGAGAAAGAAAAGCATCTTTCCCGCCAAACGGTTTATCATTTGGCACAGGCATTGGATAAGCCTGTGCACTGTAATCGTTGTACCAGTACCCTTCGATCTTCACGAATAAACACCATTCAATTCCGCTATATGCTCACGATACAGCTTCAAATGATCAGAGGGATACCCTACCACCTTCCCTTCAACCAAACGCACCATAATCGGCGTATAGACCGGAATTTCGCACGTGCTAATGGCAGTGAAAGCAACCTGACGACTATCCACAGAGACATCACCGGGGATGAGATAACAAAGAACTGTCATCGGCCCCATGCCCTCTTCGTGATATTCAACATTCTTGAAGGAATATTTCCCAACGTTAAGCTTTTCGAAAGCCTTGAAATATTCATCAACTTCAATTACAGTTTGAAGGACATAAACATCTTCAAGAATGCTTGAAACTTCATCAAAAGCTTGGTTTTCCAATTATTTCTCCTTAACGACGATTTTTCGTCTTATATTCAGCAATTACCGCAATCAAAATAAGTGCGGCCAAAATGACTCCCCAGAACCAAACCATATCACCTGATTGGTACGCATATGCTACCATCTCGGCAGTCTGTTGTTCCATAGGAGATTTGTAAACGATAACAGATTCAGTCACAACGGTACACCTTCGCAACACGTGTTACAGATTTCTTAGTAGGATTGAACGAACCTTGATACCACTTGGTCTTACTGTCCAACACTGCGCCTTTCTTTGCCTTTTCACGTGGAACAATCGTATCAAAGCAAGTCTTGCCCATCCAGTCACTTACCCAATTAGATGGACTCAGAGAATAACGTTCCAGCTTATTACAAACCTTGACTTGACAAGTCCCGCCAGCATGTGCAGCAGTTGCAAGGGAAAGTGCTGCAATCATGATCAATTGAGACTTCTTCATGGTTATTCCTCGATTTCATTGATACGCATTATAACAGGAGTTTCACCCATGCTCAAGTCATAGTCTGTATTTGTTTGTAACTGAAAATCTGGATGACCAGCCGAAACATTTTCAACTATCATTTCGTATGGATATGGGTATGCCCAATGAAAAGCAAAAATTATCGCTTCTTTCAATGTAGAAAAAGTATCTACATTCCAATCACCGATATTATATTCGGCGCATGGTTTTCCATCTTGGTTTACTTGATATTTCATTTTACCAACACTCATAATCAGTAATATCAATAATTTCACCATCAGGGCAAACAACAGTAATATATTCGCCTATTCCGGTTGGAACGCTATTGATAATAAGTTTTTGATTAGGATACAATTTTGCTATAGCTGCAAAGCTTTCTGCTTCAACGGAATTGAGGGATATTTGAGACATATTATTAGCTATGTGGTAGGAAATGGTGCCTCCGGCTGGACTTGAACCAGCGACCCACCGATTATGAGTCGGTTGCTCTAACCACCTGAGCTACAGAGGCATCAGCGTCTAAATAATGATAGTTGCGCTACTTCTATCACGACAGAATGCAATGTGCAAGTCATCTGTCATCGGTGTACCTATTTCTAGGCTGAACACAATACTATCTTATAGATTAACATGCTTTTAGGCACGTTAACTTGCTTTTAACACTATAAAATAATACCACCGTCGTTTTGGTGCCTCTGGTGGGGTACGATCCCACGACATGAGGATTTAGAGTCCCCCGCTCTGCCAACTGAGCTACAGAAGCATTGGCATATTGCCTATAATGGGTGCCAGATCATTATAGCGGTATTGAATCAGTAGGGTATCCGATCAACCATTCAACGTTTGTTAACCCTAGCATTGCTGCCGTTGCCAGATCATTTTACCAATTTCGCATTTGTCTGTCAACATCTTTGTTTGTTATTTCGTGTAACCTCATGCCGCCTTACGGAAATGCGAATCAGGGCATTGGCCTTCTTCAAGGTCGTTGCCCTGTTCTTCCTCATCGCTAAGGAAATATTCATCCAACAATTCACGCAAATTACCCTGCAACTGGCCCTGACGGACACGGTTGGTATGAGCGCCTGCACCCTTGTTGAAAGTACGCATATGTTTTGCCACAAAGTTGCGTTCCATTTCTACAGCCCTCTAAGTTAGTGAAAGCATTATATTTAGAAATGAAAGCAAAGTCAAGAAAAATTTAAAACTTTCTTGTCAATAACCAGTTGGGCAGCTATTTGGATCGAATGTGAATTGATAATGAGAATCATACACAACATTCCAGCCAGCTTTGCGATAAACCACTTCAAAATACAACCATTCATTCTTCAACTCAATGCTTGGGTATTTTTCTTTAAACTTCTGTTTAATCTCATCAACAAGGATTGCAATTCCTTGATATTGTGAGTTTGGGTTTATTCTTGAAACAATCAGATCATTAACAACATCAATCATTTCATCAGGAATAGAAATGATACGTTGCTTCATAGCTTCTGCCGGGGTAATTGCTTTCATATCAAATATCCGCTTCTGCACAATCATATGGAATGTCCAATGTCTCTAATGTACATTCATCAGGCACGTTCAAAACAGTGTAATGGAATCCTTCGGAATCAATCCCGGTTCCCCATTCATATTCTTCTTCGGTTAATTCAAAATTATCGCTCTTGCGTTGTTGTTCATCAATCCACGCTTGGTTAAATGTAAAACGTGTAGAATATGAACCGTCTCCATTATTCCTACACATCACAAAAAGTTTTTTCATATATTGCCTTTAATTATAATCAATCATCCTTCTCAAAAGGATCACGGGGTAGTGTTTCTTCTTCGATATTTTCACCGTAGTAGTCGGCATATGCAACATCGAAATTATCAGTTTCAACAACCCAAACCACATCAGCACCGGGATGGGCAACATCACATGTTGCAGCGGCGGCATCATCACAAAATGACTTTACCAACATAGCAGAAGGAACATTAACACCGGCAGGGCAATTTGCGGCATGATACAACACAACGAAGTTGGTCAGATTGTTTTTCATGTCAGTCACCGTGCGGATGTTTGTCGTCTTGATGGGTTCATTATACCAAGCAGAAATAAACCTGTCAATAAATATTGAAAATAAAAGGAAAAAATAATGATTTTCAAATACTTTTTACTAGAAAGCCTTTATGAAACTATTGATTATGAAGGAAATCATAAAATAGCACAAAAGAATGCGACACTACCTGTTGAAAAAGGTGGGTTAGGACTTCATCCAAAAAATACCGCAATGGAAAGAGCAAAGGCAATGGGGTTTACCATTCCGGCTTATCATTTCTCACGTCATGGTGTGGATACTGATACTTTGGATTCTAGTAAGTTTGCAATATCACCATTTGACGCAGTAGGCACACATTTCGGAGATGCACAGACAGCGCATGACCGCTTCACAAGAACTGTTGGTAATTACGACACACCTAGACCATCAAACACATATCCCGTCTTGATAAAAGATAAACCATATTTGAATAAGCATAATAAAGAATGGGACGAGGATGATTTGAATTTTCATTTAAGAGATTTAGGTGGTTATAATGATAATAAAACACCATATAATAGAGATTCCGCATTAAAATTACGTGAAAAAGTTTTCAAAAATGCAGATCATATACCATATGTCAATGATGTAGAAGGAAAGGGGAAAGTTAGTTATATTGCACCTCCAAAAAGTGTAAGATCAATATTTGCGGCGTTTGACCCAATGAAAAAAGATTCTGAAAATATGTTGGATTGAATTATGTTTAAAAATATATTGGTAGAAAAATTATTGGAAAATTATTCGGATGCCCATAAATTAGCCCAAAGAAATGCTGCGTTGCCTATCGAAAAGGGAGGACTAGGCTTGCACCCAGAAAACACCGCACACGATAGGGCGAAGGCTATGGGGTATCACACCAAACTGTATCGTGGTACACCATACCCGGAAGATTCATCATTAAAGGTTAGGCGTGTTGACAATGGCGAATATGGTATATTTGCGTCAAGTTCACCACATGTTGCAAGCAAATATGCAATGGCTACGGGGAGACATAATGTAAGGGATTCAAAAACATTTTCTCCAAAAGTTATTCCTATAATGGCAAAAATAGAAAACCCAATTGAAACAGATTATAACGGGAAAGATAAAAAAGGAAACGAATTGTCTAACATGCTACATCATGTCAAATATGATGATATAAATGGTGAATATAGCCACGATGCCGTCATAGCTAAAAACTTAGTGGATGACCCACATAATAATGAATATGGTGTTTCTAGTGACATATATTCACTATTAAAACCAAAAAACATTAGGTCAATTCATGCGGCATTTGACCCAATGAAAAAGGATTCGGATGATATTTTGAGTTAATATCATCCGAAATCATCACAACATATTTTCCAAAACATTATCTGGAAGTGTCAACACCGTACCAGACGAATAGTAAACCGTCAATTCATTGGGACGGGAAACCCCAAGAGAACGAACACGGCCAAATGCACCGATTGCGGCAGGTGTTCTTCCGGTTGCCATCATAATGATGATCGTATTCCGTTTGTTCAACGGGCATGGGGCACCAGTCAGCGCAATATTACCAGACGAAATATTGAAGTAAGGCGTTTCAATAGCTTCTCCAATCATAACGGATGACTCAAACACCAAAAAATTTTGGTGTTCACCACACAAAAAATTTTCTTTCTTGTACGTCATGATATTGAAAATCTTGGCGTTAGCCTTCACGGAAATCTTGATTCCGGGATAAACCTCCTTGAGCTTGTTGATAACATCTTCGGCGGTCATTTTGAAATTAACAGCAAGAGAAAGGCGCATGTACATGGATATCTCCGGGTAATTGTCTTGATGTGTTCATTCTAACACAATCAAAAATAAATGAAAGTGTTATTATGTGATCAAATGTTAATAGCTCAGGACATCTTCATCCGTCATGTCAATTGCCGGAAGAAAATCTTTCCATTCCTGATACTTTGTAATCACCCAATCGGACACATGATCTTGGCCGGGATTGCGAGTCTCTTGTGTGAATGGATAGCAATAGGATGCAAGATAGATAGCAACCCCATGCGGGAATGATATGCCAGCCTTTTCCCACTTATCCTTGTACCCATAACACTTATCACCATGCGCCCCGGAAATTCCTTCCCATTCACACTTGAGCAAACCGATCTTTCGGAAAAATGATTCCAGATGTTTGTCAAGCCATTTGTAATGGTTGATTCGCTTTTGTGGCTTTTTCATTCACTCGCCCTCATACAAGAAAACACGACGACACTCCACATAGCTGTCATCCTCATAGAAGGTAAACGCCGGGATGTGAAGTATTGGATGGTCAATGATACCCTTGACGGTATTCACCTTGCTGCCGCTCTTAAACGGCTTCGGCTGGGATTGGTTGTTTTGGCCACTGGTCTTGCGAACTTTACGGCCAATCAGGCTTTCGTAGGTCATATTCCACCCTATCTGTTGGTTGATGTGACTATTATAACACGCTATTAGATCAATTCCAATAGAGTTTACAGAAAGATACAAAACGGTTGTAAATGCGTTTGTACCATGTGCGGCGGTCGATTTCGTTGATGTGTGTCTTGAACAACATCACACTATCCGAAAACTTGCGATAGTTTTGAGCGGGAATCGTCAGCCAGACACGAACACGATTCTTCGTATAAACCGGATTGCTGACATAACGTCCACCATAATGAACCATCACAGCATGATAGTTCTGCAAATGGCCATTATCAACCCATTCTATGATTTCAACCACTTCATCTGACATAACTACTCCGAAATCATCAATTCATAATACTCATAAGCCATGTCCATATATCCCATGACCATTGGATGATTCACATTATACAGAGAGCCATCCTTGTTGTAAAGGTAAAAAAGACATTCCATTGCATATTGATATACGCCTGATTATCTCATACATCTTCAACCCACGACGCCAATTCAATATTGACATTCAGAAAATGCAGATAGTCGCTATCAGCCGCCAAAGACGAAAAAATCCACGTCATCGGATTTGTCACACAATCTGGGTATTTCACCCACTTGTCAAAAAAGCCCTCAAGGACGATCTTGCGGACTTCTATCTGATTACGAACTAAACGGTGGTTCATGCATTACCCCACTTGAAATTGGCTGGAAACTCGTCCTTTGACTTATATCGCACCTTGTCGATATAGTAGCGAACCATGTATTCTGTCATATCACGTTCAACCCACTTATCGTTATTCAACATTCTCGTCATGTACTGTCCGAGGCTTCGCTCCTTCAACAGATACTGGAAAGCATCTTGCGTGGTCGTGGTGATTCCACAACGCTGACAAACATCACCAAGAATACTCACCAAAGCCGCATGATACGAAATCTTGCTTTGCTCCCCATTGTAAAAGAAGCGGCGATACAAAGAGGAAATACGCTTTTCAGGGTCTTTCGACTTACAAGCACGGATGAACAGGGTGTCGAGGTTGCTGGACATGTGATTAACTCTCAAAGTTGATGTGACCATTATACACCAAAAATAGTCTAAGTCAACAATTAATTCTAAAGGTTTACAATAAAAAAATCTTGTTCTTTTGAACTTTTCCTGTATAATAACCATATCAAAAGCGGAGAATGATTCATGCAAAAGCCACAATATTTTCAAGGTGCTACAGGCAAACGTGGTGATGCTGTTATGACTTACCGCACAATTAGTGTCTGGAAAGAACCGGGTAATGAAAGTGAAACATCCTATGATTGTATTGCATATGCAATGACCAAAACGGTATTGTGTGATATGATCAATATGAGCAATCGTAGAGGCGCACTAAAATCGTCAAAAAATCCATATCAATTCTGGCGTTATGAAATTATTTCTCTTGATAACGTCAAGTAGAAATGATATAATTCCACAATCATCTTGAGGGCAACGACATGTGTCAAGAAAACTTTCTCACCATCCACAAACGCTTTGTCGGGTATCCTGACAGTGCCGTTCATGCCTTCATGGAAGAACAGGCAAAACGTTCTTCTAAGGGAAAAGTTCTGGTGGTTGCAGTCAAATACCAAGACGGGTCATTTGACGATGAATACCATGTTTTCCACCCAGCCACCAAAAAAGTCCCCTATAAGACGGCTGATGGTGAATTGTGGGAAGCTAATTTTGATACAAGCAAGTGGGACGGGGATTGGTTGTTTGATTTCAAGCCGATGTCAAAATCGGAATTGAAAAAGGCTCTTGCTGATTATATCGCTGGGCCTGCGCCACTGTCAATTGATTTGATTGAAAAAGACGCTTAATGCGTCTTTTTTCTTTTGTTACATTGGAAAACATTGATTTACAAACAGAAATAATTAAATTGTTGCCAAACAAAAGATTTTGAGATATAATGAACTCATCAAGACGATAACCAACCCCGGAGATTCAAGATGCAAACTTTCATTCGCAATGGTGTGTACTTCAAGGCTGCTGACGTTCGTTCCGCCAAGGTCGCCGCAACCAAGGCTGGGGGCGAAAGCATTACCCTCAAGGATGTGCGTGGTCGTGTCATTTCCACCAAGGCCAAGGGCAAATGGAAGGATGCCGAATAACCAACAGGGCGACTGTGAAAGGTCGCCCTAACTATTTCGGGTGAACAAAAATGTATTTTGAAATCAATGCAAACGAGAATGGTATTTTCCTTGTGTGCGACAACGAGGAAGATGCAGCAACGCTGTATTACAAGCAGCCAAAAGAAATCCAAAACCGCCTAAAATGGGCTTGCTTTGGTGGCTACATGAACGCATTTAGCATTCATGGTGATGAAACCCTTACTATCAATGACGTGTCCATTATCAAGTGAAAAAGCGCCTTTAAGGCGCTTTTTGTTATATTCCGATGATTTCCCTTGCTTCATCGTTCGACAGGAAAATATCACGACCAACATCGTAATAGGCATGTTCGCCGGTTTCCGTGTTCCACATGTAGTGCAGAACATGACCAGTGCGAGTCTTGAAAGGCTTTTCAGTACCACCACAAGCTGCTACCCACATGATGAACTCCACAAAGTTCGTTTCGATGGATTCATTATAACATAGACAAAAAGATTGTCAATCAAATAATAAAAAATTATTTTGAAAATGTAGATTGACAAAGTTTTCTTGCGTGGTATAATGATCACATCAAGACGGGAGATGCCATTATGATCAAGCACTTTGAAATCATCGACACCCAAACCGGCGCTGTGGTTGGCACGGCAAAGACCCGTTCTAGTGCCAGTAACAAGAAAGATCGTATGGATGCCAAGTATGGTGCAGTGCGATATGTGGCACGGCCAGTTTACGAATAAATTGTGCTTACTTTGCCAGTAGTGTTGAGGATAAACTGGTAGGATTAGCTATTTCGTGCCTTGTATGGAAAATAAAACATAGCAAAAAACAATAGCAGCATAATACATTTGTACCTAAATGGGGTTATGCCGTTATCTGCGATAAAGATATAAAAAAGGGTCATTGAGGCTATGAAAATGCTTTAATGGCCCTTTTTTGTTACATTACAGATACACATCAAACAATCTTTTCTGATATAATGATTTCAATACCTGAGAACGGGGGAGACAATCACCGGGGCTGGAAGTTTTTCAATACAAAAATATACAAAAAGAGCCTCATGAGGCTCCACTTTGTTTGAAATTAATCGGGATACCCCACACAATCCTCGGCATTTTCATCGGCATTGCGCTTTGCCTCGATGATTGCCCCCTTGATGACTTCATGATCATCGTCAGAGATGAAAACATCCCCAACAACGTCATAATCAACAATGGCGTAACCACTATATTCTTCGGGGTCACGGGCAGCACGGGAAAACTTTCCCTTGACAATGGTGCATTTCTTCACCATCACTTCAACCACGTCGCCATTGTTGAGTTCAACATTGATCTTGGTGTTCATGGTGTTTCTCCAATGTGGTTATCGTCTTGATGTATTCATTATAACTAATTTCTTTTTGAATGTAAAGAAATTATTTTAACTAATTGTTATTCAAATGTAAAAACAGCGTCAAAACTTGAAAACAAAAAAGGGGCATAATGCCCCTTTTCATTAAACCCCATTCAGACCGGCTTGATATCCGCCGTGTTAACCACCATCAAGAACGGCGTGGAACCATCTGCCGGATTGCGGCGAACCACCGTAAAGATTCCACCCTTGACGATGCCATTGAAAACATTGGCATCAACTCCAATATCGGAACCTTCACCAACAATGGCATCATTGCCATTGAACTTGAAGGGATAACCAAGACGACCATAGGTCAGCTTCTTGACACCCTTAGAAGCAGTGACGACCAGCTTGGCAACCTTGGTTTCAGCGGTGATTTGGTAGTTGGACATGGTGATTACTCCGGAGTTCGTTGTCTTGATAGGTACATTATATCAGATAGGGAAACTTAGTAAAGCATTATTTTCATTTATAATGTAAAAAGTTTGTTATTAAATTACATTCTAGATACAATCAAAAATTATGCATCCCCGGTGTTTGTCTCCACCTCAACTCCGGTCTTGTCACCATTATACCAGAAAAACAAAAGACAAAAGCCCCCTTAAAGGGGGCTTTTGTTAACCTTTGTAACGGCATCCTTATTCGGTGACGGCATCGGCGGCAACCTTTTCCCCGGCCACACGACCAGCAGAAAAGTAGCCCTTGACGTGGAAACGGGTCAGGGTTTGGTTCAGCTTTACCTGACGATATTCCGGAATCAGGTTGATCTTTGTGGCATTGGCGGCAATCGCTTCCGCACGGTGCTGCAACACTGTATTGGCGAAGATGAAAGCATCCACCACGTCCTGTCCATTCTGAGCGACAGCCTCCAGATCAGCAGTATTCACGGTGACGGCGAAATCCCGCAATTCACCCGTCCCATTGGAACGGACATAAGAGAAAGCGACCGGAACGGTTTGGTGACGGGGAAACTTTGCGCCGAAAGTCTTGATCTTGCCGATATTGCGGTTCATGATGAAATCCTCACATTAGGTTGGTCGGTTAGCATTACTGCCCTCTATGTGATTAATAATATCAAACTAAGTTCATCTTGGCAACATTTTCTTTGTAATTATAATGTGAAAAACTTACATTCCAGTTACAAACAAAAAACACGCTACCCCGGTGATTGTCTCCACCTCAACTCCGGTCTTGACCCTATTATAAAACAAAAAAGGCCCGCTTGGGAGCCTTTTCATGTAATTGTTTGTTACGAATTGTCAATCACCTTGCAAACTGTGCGTCATATGCTTCTTGTAATGCGGTGTGATCAACCTTGCAATCCTGTGATGCTTTCCAGCAAGCATCCGCATAATCAATGCCCTTTGAGATTAACACATTCAAGTAATCCAGTGCTTTTTGCATTTCAAAACCCTCGCCGGTTAGTATGAAACCATTATATCACACTAAAACCGGCATGACAACCACTTTCATAACTCACGCAACATCCCATTCCCAAGAACGGGGGCAATCATAAGCGTCACGCAGAATCACCACCTCAACACCCATCGCCTCCCCTGCGGCCAGCACAGCACGTTGGCGGGCCAGTGCTGCATCCTTCCAGTCTCCGTCAACCAGATGAAAAAAAGCATCAGCCAACAGTTCAATCTCATGACGCATACGGTCACGCATCTCATGCGCCAATTCTTTTGCGGCATGGGCGGCGTCAACAGCCATCAAAGCCAGTTCAGAACTAACAGAAGTAGCGAAGCGGGTAGCGGTTTGCATGTCAGTCTCCAAGAGATTGCGTTTCGATATGGTCATTATATCAAACTAAATGCATTGGTCAATACTTTTTCAAAAAATCTTTTCAATTAAAAAGATTGACACCATTAAACGAAAGTGATAACATGACCCAATCAACAAACAACAGGTGACAATATGCTCAACCATATCCGTGCGTTCATCCTTGGTGCCAAGGAATTCCGTCTGTCCATGACCACCCATTTCAATGACCTCGCCCTGTGTGATGCCTATGATCGTGGCCGGGACTTTGCCCACATGATCACTTTCCGTCATTATGAGGAAGTGTAAATGAAAAAACTTTTCACTTGCCTGTATTCAATTGAAAATTGGAAAACTATTGAAAAACACGGCGGGCAGGTTATTCATGCTGGTTGTCTGTACATCGACTATTGGGCGGAAACAGCCGTCCCCGGCTTTAGCTCATGGACTCAGGAAGATCGAGACGCCGTGAAGAACATGTAACCATACCAAAAAGGCTTCTCAAAAAGAAGCCTTTTTGCATTCAAATAAAAATTAAAAACACTTGCAGGCTGCAATCAATGTGGTATAATAACCACATCAACCCGGAGAACACATCATGGCACTGCAAATCCAAATCCCGAAAAAAGTTTTTGATGATGGTTCGTTCTACCAGTCTGACCTCATTACGACCAAATTGGTTTTGTCCAAAAAGGTTAAGAGAATCCCTCTTGCGGTTGAATATCACTACGTTGTAGATATCCCAACCACTATGCGCCATAAAAGCGTCTCAGGACTCTTTGGAAGCCTTTCTGCGGCGTTTTACGGCGAAACCCGTGGCACTGTAACCTATGTTCGCAAAGTGCGCCGTATCAGCCGCTCCAAGGCTGCTGTGATGGTCAAAACTATTAGTACGTACTAATAGTTGCACCAATTAAAGAAAGGTGATATAATTCCTTTCACACTCATCACCACGAGAGGGCGATAATCATGCAATCCATGAACTCCATTACTGTTTCCCAAGAAATCGCCCTCATCCGCCAGTCTGAAAACGATGACATTCTGGAAAAACAAAACCAGATTGACATGGAAAAGGCCAAAGAACGCATGATTAATGAATTGGCTTACATCCTGTGCGACGACTATGAATATTACACCGGCACAACATTATCATGGAGAAGTGCTGTTGATCAAGCCCGTTCCTACCTGAACCTGTAAGTTTGAAAATAGTTTGAAAAATCGCTTGACCTGAGTTTATTTTCCAGTTAAAATGAACACATCAACCAATGGGAATGACAAATGAACACTCTCGAAGCTTTCAGCAAGAAAATCACCACCCTTCTGGCATCCGCCCCTAAAGTCACTGGCACTGCCCATGAAGTGTGTATCGACACAACCCACGCCGACAAAAAGGTAACTGTTACAGTCACCAGCAAGGAAGGCGATACATTCACCCTTATGACCTTCACCGGAAGCATGTCAACCAAACGCAACAATATCATCTTCTGGCAGGTTGACAACTTTATCAAGAGTTGTCAATAAGTATTCCGCTGGAAAATAAACTCAAAAATTACTTGACCTGAGTTTATTTTCCAGTTAAAATAAACGCATCAACCAGTAAACATGAGTGCAATATCATGACCAACATCTTCACCGCAGAACAGACCACCAAGATTCTTGATGCAATCATGGATATCGAAATGGGCAACAACGGTTATGCTGATATCGGCACCGACCGAACCATTGCAGAAGCCGTCGCACTCGCCGGTTACACCGTTCTGCACGTTGCTGCAACCGCTGGCGGCTTCGTATACCGTGGCTTCACAAAGGCCGCACAAGCCGCACTGGCACAAGAATCTTTCGGTATCCCCGTCAACCTCAAGTAAACAAAAGGTTACACAAAAAAGCTTCCATATGGAAGCTTTTTTCATTATACTTACCTCAATACCTGAAAACGGGGGAGACAAACACTGAACCTGCACAAAATGTGTTTGTAACCAATATGTTAAAAAGTAACACCAAAATAACAATCCCTTTCTTTACAGATAAAAAGAAATCCATTATAATGACTCTATCAAGACAGCAAACATGAGTGCAATATCATGACCAGCAAGCGAATCACCAAAGCAACCCTCAAGGCATTCATCCGCAAGAATGCCAAGAACCTGTACATCCGTCAAGAATCTTCCTTTGATGGCATGACAGACGGCACTGAATACCACAAGGGCGCTCAATTCAATCAGGTTGACGAAAAAACCATCAACATGTCCAATGAAAACACTTTGGGTATCAAAGGCGTCTGGCTGGTTGGTTCTTCAAACAACTACTTTTCCGCATATGAGAAGGATGGGTTCACCGGAATTCATGTTTACAATTGTTGCGGAACGTTCACAGTGGCAATCAAATCCGAAACCAAAAAGTAACATTCGGCTATTGATATCTGGCTTTATTTCAGTTAAAATAAAGCCATACCACAAAGGGGAATACCATCATGTACCAAGTAACCCGGCTGTTCATTTCCGGAAATCTGGAAGGTTTGACCTTCACGGAAAAAACAACCATACCCATGATTGTCGGAAAAGTCTATAACCCGTCCGGAAATCAATCATCCTACAAAATCCTTGAGTGCGTCAAGGTTGGTTAACAAACCGTTACAAAGATGAGTGAAAAGAGACTTCCCAAATAGTCTCTTTTCAGTTAAAATAACCTCATCATCAACGGGAGCATCACCATGCAAAACAATCTCTTCTCCGGAATCCAAGCTGGTAAGTTCGTGGTTTCCCAAATGTATCGCTTGGTGGAGTTGTCTGATGGTCGCTCGGTTACTACCCTTTATGTGGTAGTTTCCACTCCTAAAGGCCGCCATTTCCGCCATATCCAAGGCTCTGGTGAGTTCTTCTATGATGTAGAAGGGTATTGTGAAGAAATTTGTGATATCGCCCCTGATCAAATCCGCTGGCAGCAAGATTGCGTCGTGGAAACCCTCAAGGCAGGACAAAAGCTTGCAAGCGAGGAATGGGTGGAAATATCCTAACCAATAACATTCAGTTACAAAAAAAGGCTTCGCATGAAGCCTTTTTTCGTTTATAATCCACTCAATACCTGAAAACGGGGGAGACAAACACCAAACTTACACAAAATATGTTCGTAACCACATGTAAACAAAATAACATTTCGATAACATTTCTCTCAAACTTTTTCTTTACAGTTAAAAAGAAATTCCTTATAATGAACTCATCAAGACAACAACCACTTTTGGAGATGCAGCCATGACCAACGACCAAATCTTCGGCACCACCAACGCAATCACCAAGACTGCCGCAATGATGACGAAAATGGCAGGCGAAGCGGTTTCTGTCGAATATATCGGAGGCGCTTATTACGCCTTTGGCAGTGAAATCGCCACACTGCGACTGTTCCATTCCTACAACAAGGCAGCGCATAATCCGAAAGCATCCGCAGGATTTTCGGAAAACCTCAAAAAGTTCTACTTCCGGCTTGAGGTATAAACTACACAAACCGTTACACAAAAAGACTTCCGTTTGGAAGTCTTTTTCATTATACTAACACCAATACCTGAAAACGGGGGAGACAAACACCGAACCTGCGGCAAATCCAAATGTATCCACAATGTAAACAAAATAACATTCCTATAACATTTCTCTCAATCTTTTTCTTTACAGTCTAAAAGAAATCCCTTATAATGAACCTATCAAGACAGCAAACAGCCACAGGAGCTACCGCTATGAACGCCATCCCGACCATGAGCATGACCGCCTTCTTCGCCGCCAACACGTCTCCCCTGACCGGCGTCATCATGACCGCCAAAACCGCCGTCAAGCTCAATAAAAAGGACGTTGCTACCAAGACTATCCCGAACCCGTTCGGCCCGATCTTCAAGATTTACAAGGCCGTTGTCAGCATCAACAAGGATTACGAAAAGGATGTCAACCAAAATCGTGCCATCGAAGGAAAAGAGCAAGACTTCCAAAAGGAAGGTCTGAAATGGGGTCGCCATGCCTACGGCAAAGCCATCATCGAAAAGGACGGCGGCCTGTACCTGCAAACGATTGTGGAAGGCTATCGTGGCGGCTCCGAATATGTGGATGAAAACGGCAACCCCGTCGATTTTGAGGCCATCAAGCCCTTCATGCCTGTCAAAAAGGAAGAGGCTCCAAAGCAAGGGCTGGAAGATGCCGTAATCGTTCGTACCTTCAAGTACGAAAGCATCCTGCAACTGGCCATCAAGACTGATAACCTCGTTATCAACCTTGTCCAATAAGACAAGGTAACAAATAGATAGAATGCTAGACAATCTTATAAAAATAGATTGTCTAGCATAGATCATATCACTTGTCAATAGGATCGCTGAAAATGTAACAAAAATCACCAAAAACGTACAAATCTAGACTTGTCAACACTAGAAACAAAATGTTAAGCCATGAAACATTTTGTTACAAAACAAATTTTGTTTCTGCGACTTTTAACAAATTGTTACACTTTTACATTGGTCAGAAATATACACATTTTGTTACAAAATCACATTGCAAATTCGTATGTCAAGTGCCTTTTTGTAATTTTATGTGTCATTTTTATACAGAAGTGTTAAGGTACTATAGGGGGTTTAGCGTAAAATAAAAGGGTCATTTTTATTTGTCAAGTATCTTAGTGTAATTTTATGTGTCATTTTTATACAGGATGTAATGGGTTCCCCCTACCCTTTAGCTTTATATTGTCAAGTTATTTTTGTTTCATATGTAAACTCAATGTAATTTTATGTGTCATTTTTATTAGCGACCATTTAGGTATCCATATCCCTTTAGCTTTAATTGTCAAGTTATTTTTCTTCATGTGTCATTTTTATACAGAAGTGTTAAGGTACTATAGGGGTTTAGCGTAAAATAAAAGGGTCATTTTTATACAGGATGTAATGGGTTCCCCCTACCCTTTAGCTTTATATTGACCCTCATTTTTATTCGTGATCTTTTATGTATCCATACCTCTTTACTTTTATTATAAAAACATTTCCATTTAATTAGTTAATACCAGTTAGATATCTTATAATTGTAAATAGTTAATATATTTTAAAGGTAATGATATGAAATTATTAAGTGTTGATTTTTGGAAATCAAATACGAGTTATGTTGCAAGTAATCGTTATAAGAGTTTTATTGTTTATAATGACACACTTTATATTTGCAATGAATCTCATGTTAGTGGAAATACATTTGATGTTAGTAAATTTACATCAATTGGGGGTGCTGGTGGCGGTTTATCTGTAACTGGTGATTGGGATATTGCATCGTCTACTAGTTTAGGGCCAGTTACGGCATTACCGTTAGCATATGATACTTATTATGACTCCACATCGTTGGGTGATTTGAATATGATTGCCAATACAAGTTCACCTCCGATATATCCATTCGCATCTAATTATCGTGTTTTTGGTGCATCAAGTCCGGTTATAGATCAAACTAATGGTATGAAATATGTTACGATTGATACAACTGGAAGTATATCTTATGCATTTCTTTTAATATATGAAGATACGTATACTGATCCAATTAACGATTTGATTTTAACAAGTTTAGGTAGTAGTAATCCAGCTACTAATTATTCATTGATACCGATTGTTAAGGTTCCAAATAATAATGGGGTATTGTTAATTGATTCATTTGGTGAACATGAGTTTACTGGTCTAACATTTGATGCCAATAGTACAAGCGTTAATATTGGCATTGATATATTAGATGGATATGTTACAGTATCTTCTGGAAATACTACTTCATCTCAAAATTTGAATATAACGGGAACTAACTTTAAAATTGGTTTATTTTCCATCTATGGGTCATTTTTTTCTAAAGAAATATTGGAGATGGTTAGAGGAACACCTAGTTTCACGTATCAGGGTCAAGAATTAGTTGTTGTTCCGCCAGAAGGTGCAATTGATGGTAATTGTTATCATTTTACAAGTGATGGTGTCTTTAATGGCGTTAGTGTTAAACTTGGCGATTATGGCGTGTTCTTTAATAATTTATTAAGTGTATTACCAATTAAGTATTATGATAATCAAATACAAAGTATAGGAAATACAGTTGATGCATTGAATACTTTTGTCAATGATAATATATTAACAATGGTTGAAAGAGTTGTTGCTCGTGGAATTATTGACGTAATTAGTGATAATGAACCTAGTGCACCGTTTTTTGGTAAAACATGGGTTGACACTAATAATAATGATGTTTTGAAGGTATATGATGGTTCAGCTTGGGTTACTGTTACTCCAAACCAATTCCAGAGTTTTGTTTATGCAGATACTGGTTTAGAATTGTTTTACAATAAATTGATGATAAGCTCTCGAAAAAAGATGTTAACACCTACTGGCGAATCTAATATTAATTATTATAATTTATTGAATACTAGTTCAAAATGGGCAGGTGAGGAAGCAAAATCATGTCAATATATTAATTTAGCTACTATAAATGACCCCTATTTATATATGGATTTCACATCGTATACAGATGTAATTATAGATGCTAGTTATGCAGCATTAGGCGAATATACAGCAACATATGCCAATGGAGTACAAGTATATGAATCAGACACATCATATATTAAGGAACATCGCATACAATTATATAGTTCTGGTAATAGCTGTGTGGTTAATTTTAATAATGCTATAAATGGATTATATTCATCATTCGTGCAATTAACTATTGGGTCAATAGTTAATTTAGTGCTAACACAAACTCCTAATTTCAATAATATTACATATATTTCTGGTGTTGAAAAAATGTTGTATATGTCTTCCGTACAACAATTTGGCACAAGCCCAAGTGATTTTTGGTTTTATAATATTGAAGAAATATTCATCAACATTGATGAGGAAGTACAGTTAACATTCGCAACAGTAATCAATGGTGGATGGAAATCATTAAAAATAAATTACAAAAATACTGCAACCAACCCAAGTATTTCATTATTACTAAAAAATAATGGTGGTGATGATCATACGGTTGCTATACCAATAGTAGGTGTGAGTGGTAGTGTGACTATATTAACAGATGGTGTGAATTATGAGGTGTTCTAATGTATAAATTAAAAAAAGTTGGTAATGTTAATGTTTTACCACAAATAACAACAAGTTTTTCTGAAATTGATATAAATAATTTAAATATTATTGACAAAATGATTTTAGTTGATTGTCTTAATGACTATAGTATTCATGCCGAATCGGTTATATTAAAAGAAGAAATTATTGAAATTATAATGAAATGAAAAAAGGGCTTAAAGCCCTTTTTTCATTTTGAGTAAACTATCCACGCTGGTTTTACTTTTAGTGTTCTGAAACGATATTCTAATTCATATCCTTTAGTTAAATCCCCGTCTGTACTTGGTTTATCTTTTGGATATTGCATATCATTTAAAATTCCCATTATAACTTCTTTTAATTGCGATGGTTTCTTTATTGTGTAAGCCAACTTTAATGGTTTGCACACTTTATCGTCATTGTCATAAAATTCACCACTGTACTGTAATATAAAAAAGGCCGTCTCACTTTGATTCTTGTAATAATGTGTAAATGTTGTTTTGAAATTATCCTTTCCCATTATGATTTCTGTGATATTATCTAAAGCATCAAAATTGTCAGTATGTATTTTTAGTTCTGTTATTAAACTCATTTTATTGTCCAGTATAAATTGTATTGATTGATATTTCAATATATGGTAGAATATCATGGATATATTTCACAGAAAACCCCGGAATCATATCTTCTTCCATAATAAATCTTTTCAATGTATTATTAATCCATTTTTTAGCAAAAATATAACATTCATCGGGGGTTTCTAATCGTTTTTCTAAGTAATAAAAATAGGGAGCGGGTTTATAATTACTAAGAATTAATTTTGGTGTTTCTGTAGTTTCATCAATATAGAAGCATTCAAAATTATTTGTGCCTATACAGGAATAAAAACAACGAATTGCGTTTTTTAACTGTTTTTTCGTTGTCCCGGAAATATGCAATGTCTCACATTCTCCGATACCGTTTTGAAGTTTCATTTTATTTTCCGTGTAGTTGTTCTAATGCAACCTTTATACAATATTCTTGCACTTGAGCCGCAGTAAAATTAGTCGTTTCATCAAAGGCATTTTTTTCTAATTCAGGCCAATCACGCAAGATTTTGTGTATTAGTTTTTGACGTTGGTCATTTTCCATAACACCCATATAAACTACACGATCTATACGTCCGGGTCTTGAAGATATACCATTTTTATTTTCAACGGTAACTCCCATTGCTTCATCAATATGCTCAATATGATTAGTTGTGATAACTAACAAAATACCAGAAGAATCATTAACGCCGCTGATCATATTGAGAATAGTATCATAGTTTAAGTTTGAATCTTTGTTTACAGGGGTTCGTTTATGGAAAACTGCGTCAAAATCCTCAAGTAATATAATACATGGTGTATTAGATGCCGAACTTTCCCAAGCTTTTTTGAAATCATTGTCGTCCATTGATGAAAGGTAGAAATGATTCAATGGTAGACCAAAATGCATCGCCATAGCTCTCACGAGGCTTGATTTCCCGGTTCCACCGGGGCCATGTAATAGGATTCCACGTTTCCACGGCAAACCACGTTCTATGAACCACTCACGGCGTTTTAGCCACTCATTTACATCGGCAACTATATCCATTACTTGTGTTGAATAATACAATGAATCAAAAGGACTTGCTTTTTGCGTGTTAATATTGATATCTGTGTATGTACAATTTAAAAACTCATCGGTTTTGTAAAACTTTGATGGTGATTCGCCACATACATCAGGTGCAGAAGAATCTCCATCTTTAGGGTCGCCGCCACTTTTATGATCATATATCATCTTACTCATGCCAATGCGTTCATGTATGCGATAATTGTTGAAGTATGATGTTTTGTTTTCAGTTGTTATTTTCAAACGATTATATTCACGAACTTCTTTAACAAAAGAAGAAAGATTAAATGTTCCTCTAATATATTTTAACGTCATTCCGTCATAATCCCTATGTGTATTAGAAATCCATATAATAGTTTTTTTATACTTATAGAAACAACCATCATCAGGGTGTCTGTAGAATGCATAATCCATATTCCCTTCACGAAACATATTACCATAATGTGATTTTATTACATAATCACCATTAGAATATATGCGGCGGCATTGTTCATTCAAATACTTGCGTATCATAGACGAAAGTATTTGATCAACTGAGTTTGAAATAACAAAAGTTTTTTTTGCAAATGTTAAAAAAACATTGTTCATATTGTTTGATTCAGTTTCACGAACTGTTTTTATATTAGAATTGTGGTTATGTTTATTTGTTTTTGAGAATACGTCGATTATTTTTGCTATAGTTTCTATCATTTTATGTCCATTTTTATACAGAACTTTTTAGGTATCCATACCCCTTTACCTTTAAACAAAGAGGCAATTTTATACAATGTTTAATGGCTCCTGCCGTGGTTATTCAGTAGGAAGTTTCCCGGTTTTCATATATTCAGCAAAATCAGTTCCTAGTGGAGTTTCCTCAATAGGCTTTACATTTTTACTTTGTTTTATTAACTCTGAACGAATGTTCATGATTAATGTACCTAGCATATTACTTCCCTTACCAGTTTTAAGATCAACACCCCAAAAAGTATCCCCCCAGCGGTTTCCCTCCTGTATATGACGGTCGCCTGTTTCGATCAATTTGGAACGGTACGGCTCTTGATTAAACTTTTGGGTTAGACATTTTGACATTACTTCCAATTTAATAACATCCCAATTATGTTTAACTGAAAGTTTTTTAGATTCTTTCTTAATAAAACCGGGGGATTCTGTATTAATACAGAAATCTCTCCATTCCTTAGAATCAGATTTTGCTGCCATATATGCATGCTCAACCGAACGATATTCTTCGCCATCCATATAAATTGAACAAGGTGAAAAATTGGAAAGCCAACGATATTCACCTTGAAACTCGGTAATATCATCAAAGTTAGACATTAAATTCATTTTTATATTCTTCTGTGTATTTTTCATCAATTGATACGATTTAGATAAACAATCTTCACAAATACCATAGTCATCATCACCAAAATCTGAATATGATGGGCCTATCATATAGACGTGCGTTGTTTTATTACCACAAGAACAACATGTGCATAAAAAGTCTTTCACAAAAGGATTTATTTCAATCATTTTATCTGTTATGACTCCACCATTAGCACGAATAAAGTTGCGCATTTCGTTGTGGTATTTCATATTTGAAATTTGGTTATCACTAAAATAAAACTTCAAATAATCTTGATATGTGTATAAGTAAGGATATGTTTTATTATGAGACATATTTTATTTGTATTCCATCTTCTGTGGAAATTGCCATAACTGATTCACCGTCTCCATCATCTTCGAAATAAATCCCGAAAACAGGGTCTACCGGAATGTCAACAACAACATCAAAAGTTTGTATTTCCATATCATCGTATAAAACTTTATACGAGCGATTGATTAAAGCCGATTTAATCAATTTTGCTGTTGCGTAAGCCTCTCTATATTGAGGTTTTACACCATCATCAGCAGCTTCGTTTAAATACGTTTCATATAATTCTTTGTTTCTTTTATTCATCATTTTCTCTAATATTGTTTTCAATTCTTGTCATAAGCCAACCATAGTCAAACTTATTTTCTTCCACCTCGGCATAAGGCAGTACCCAATCATATTCGCTTAAATCTTTTTCTGATTTAAAAACAATATGCGGGTGAAAATCACCATCGCCGTCAACATAAAAACTAACATGACGTGATGCCCCGATAGCTGCATTAAACTCCCATTTTTCAAAAAATGATTTAAGCGCAATCGCTTGTGCCAAATTGACATTAAATGTCGCTGTTACTTTGAACTTTTCGCTCATTTTAACCATCCTTTTCAAAAGTAAATGGATATACTATTTTTCCATTTACAATACTATTGTAGTCACTTTCTGACAAGTTGTCAATAAAAAGTTTATAATCATTTGGGATTATTCCCCAACCATTATGACTGAGATAATATAAAAAATCTTGGTGTGACATTCTAACCACAGTTAAAAAATTGTCTAAACCTAATGTTTTTTCAAATATACAGAAGGAAAATAATCGTTGAAAAGGGTTAAAATATTTTTTAACCCATATTTCCATATCCATTTCAATATTACACGCACATGATGGTAACTCAATCGCATCACATGATTTGCAGCCAGTTGTCATTTTAAAACTCCAATCAATTTAACTTGTATCGCTTCTTTTTTACCAACTTTTAGTTCAAAAGAAGTATTGTTGTTTATACGTGTATCGACATTAACAACAATACCATCCACAAGCACTGAACCTTTCGATACAACATCACGGGCAGCGGCAGAGTTTTTTGCAATTTTCAAACGATTAATAATTGCTGGTATCGGTAATGAATCCTCTTTTACTTCTAGTGTTAATATACCATCATCTGATGATTTCAACAACTCTATAATTCTGGTATATAAAAGTTTCTTAGTCTCAAGTATATCAAATCCTTCTTCAAGTGATTCGCCTGTCAATAACCACATAAATGATGGTATATTACTATCTGGCATATTCAAAATCTTTTGACGAATAGTAAATGCATTATCATCTATATTAATCGTGTTGTTCAAAGACTTAGACATTTTATTAACACCATCTGTTCCTAACAGAATAGGTAATGTCATTATTCCTTGTGGCTCCATACCCTCTTGTGACTGGCGATTACGACCCATATGAAGGTTGAAAAGTTGATCAGTTCCACCTATCTCTATATCAGAATTAACAATAACTGAGTCATGGCCTTGTAGTAATGGGTATAAAAACTCATGCATTGAAATAGAAACATGTGATTCAAATCTTTTCTTAAAATCATCACGATCAAGCATTCGTGAAACAGTGATGGAAGATGAAAGTTTAATCATGTCGGCAGCAGTCATTTTAGACCACCAATCAGAATTAAACTTTACAATAGTTTTATCTTTATCAAGGATGCGGAATATTTGACTTAAAAACTTTTCCGCATTCTCTTTTACTGTATGCTCTCTTAACTGAACTCTGGTGTTACTTTTACCTGTAGGATCACCTATAGTAGCAGTAAAATCACCTATAATAATGATGACATTATGTCCTTCTAATTGAAAATCACGTAACTTTTTCAAAAGAACACAATGACCAAGATGTAAATGTGGTGATGTGGGGTCAAAACCAGCTTTTACATTTAATACTGGTTTATTAATTGGTGGTATAAAGTCAACTACACCACGGGTAAATAATTCTTTCATGTTTATCTCAAAGTGGTTAAAAATGATATTATGCCATTTTTCGTCTGGTGTGTAAAGTTAAAAATTGTAATTTGTCGCAGACATGGGTGAATGAAATGAACCCATTGTGTTTTAGAGTTTTTTGTATTAAAATATGACTTGATTCGTTACACTCATCAAGTGTCCTACGGACAGCGTTAGCTCATTTTGTATAGTTGCATCTTTATCTATTCTTGGGCCAGCACATAACCTTTCATATCGGCCTCTGGCAAGGCCGTACTTTCAACACTCAGGCTTGCTCAACAACCTTTGCTCCGCAGGATTATACACACATATTAAAAATCTTGTCAAGCACTTTTTACATATTTCCGATCAAATGTACAATTTTCCATCATTTCGTCATTTATTTCTTTTTAATTGAAAAAAAGATTGACAAATGTTAACCAATGTAATATAATGTAATTGTTTAGTAACACCAATGGAAGGTGAAATATAATGGAAATGAATTATAATCCAGAACATAAGTATAAAAAGTCTACAATCATTAAGATTGGACAGGATAAGCCAGTAGCTGCTAAGGAAAGACACTACGTCGATAAACAAGAATTTTATGAGGCTCTTGTTGAACGCCGTATTCGTGTTGATAAGTATAAAGCAGATTTAGAAATGGGATTGGAAGCAAAACCCCCTAAGATATCAGATAAGATAGGCGAATGCATATTAAAGATATGCACTAATTTGGCCAAGAAATATAACTTCGCAAACTTACCTTTTAAAGATGAAATGATAGGTGATGCCGTTGAACAATGTATAAAGTATATTGATTCTTTCGACATATATCAAACAAAAAACCCCTTTTCGTATTTTACACAAACAGCATATTACCGTTACCTTGACCGAATAAAACTTGAAGAAGAGGAAACGTATGTCAAATATAAAGCATTGATGCAATCTCTAGTTTTATCAGAGCTTTCAGAACGTGACACAAACGCAGATAATTCCGAGCATTTACATGATAACATAGTTCTTCCAGACTTAGACCATGTTACTGATTTTATCAAACGTTTTGAAGATAAGCAAGAAAACAATAAGAAAAAAACAAAAGTAAAAAAGAGCAAGGCTGCTACCCTTGATGATATATGGGCTTCTTAAAAGGAATAATAAAATGGATACAATAAACAATATACAAGTAGATGCTAACTTCACCCACAATATAATAACTTCTTATATGGTTTGTTATGATGATAATGTTTTCAACCCGATTGAATATTGCAATAACGTAAACTTAATGTTAGATAATCTTTCCATTAAAGTGTCGTAAGGTGAACATCACATGAAAATAGCATTTTTAGGTGATGTTCATTTCGGAATCAGGAATGATTCCGAAATACTTGCTGAGTATCAAAAAAAGTTTTTTATTGATGTGTTTTTTCCATATCTTAAAGAAAATGGTATTAGGAAAGTTATACAGGTTGGTGATTTTTTTGATCGCCGCCAATATATTAACTTCAAAACTCTTCATACATTAAAAGAATATTTCCCTAAACTATTACAAGATTATGATGTTGAAATATATGTTTTACTTGGAAATCATGATACTGCATTAAAAAGTTCCAATCACATAAACTCACCAAATTTGTTATTGAGTGATATACCAAACATACATGTTATCTCAACATTAACTGAATTGACATTAAACGAAAATAATGATACATTTACATGTGCAATAATACCTTGGATAAACAATTCTAACTACGCTGAGTCTATAAGCTTTATAAACAATACTGTTTGTGATTATGTCGCCGGGCACTTTGAATTGAAAGGTTTTGAAATGCATCGTGGTCATGTTTGCGAAACAGGAATGGATATAGAAATATTTGATCGCTTTCACAAAGTAATATCAGGCCATTTTCACACAAAATGTGACAGGGGAAATATTTTGTATACTGGAACACCGTATGAATTAAATTGGAATGATTGGAACGATAAAAAGGGGTTTTGGATTCTTGACACAAATACACATGAAATTAATTTCACTGTCAATCCCCATACACTATTTCACAAAATGGAGTATTGGAACACTCTTGAAAATGAAATAGTTCGTATAGACCCTCCAACTGATAGTATTAAAGGGAAGTATATCAAACTAATTTGTATAAAAAAAGAAGATGACTTAGCGTTTGAGCAATTTATTAAGAAATCATTGATGGAAATGCCAAGCGACTTGAATGTTGTTCTTTCTTCTGTTGAAATGTCAGATGATATGGATATTGATACGGCAAACAAAACTCTTACCCAGCTTATAATAGAAAATGTCAATAATTTAGATTTGAGTGAAATGACAGCAGACCCAGAAGATTTGAGAAAATCTACAATTGATCTTTTGGTTGGTATACACGCAGAAATAGGTGCAGAAATATGAGAAAAGATGTAGCAGATTTTATAACTGACTTAATTAGCTTTTGGCATGACTGTTCTGCCTCTGATTCCCTTAGTGTTTTCTTAGGTCTGAGCGACAAAGAATATGAAACTTTTATTCGTCACTGCACCGTACCAAAAGAATATGAAGAAAAGATAATAAAAATAATTGAGGGAAAATAATAATGAAAAATAAAATCAAAAAATTAATAAATGATTATACCATAAATTTTAATGTTATGAAGCTCGATGGCACTGACAATGAACTTTTGCGTCTCGTTGATAATATAATAGATATTGTACACGATGAAGATAAAAAACCCAATATGTATGTGCCTATAAATAATTTGGAAGAAGAATATATTAGACAATTACGACAACAATTCATTTTCGATAATTATAAAGATAAAAACAGAGAATTGTTAGTTAAACAAGCAGATTATTTTATTAACTACATTATGACTGGAAAAAGCTAAAGGAACGAAAGTTCCTTTTTTCTTTAAGGCTATTGACAAACAGTTACACATACTATACAATACACCACATATGGAACAAACACATATATAAAGGAATTAAAATGAAATTGAAATTAAACCAAAACTCTATTGAAGTATTGAAGAACTTTGCGGCTATTTGTAACAACATACAATTTAAGACAGGAAACGTTGTTAAAACACGCTCTGCTTCTAACACTGTGATTGGTATGGCTACGTTGGATCAAACAATACCTACCGATTTTGCTGTATTTGACCTCTCTAAGTTTTTGTCGGTACTGTCTTTGTATAAAGACCCTGAATTAGATTTTAATGATCGTTATGTATCAATCGGTGAAGATAATCGTTACGTCAAGTATCAATATTCAGACCCAAAAACAATCGTTTCTTTTGACTACGACAAAAAGCTTAAATCACCTCCTGTTTTAACAACCTTTAAAATAACTAATGAGCAATTCATTCGTATTATGAAGGCATCTAGTGTCCTTTCTTCACAAAATATTGTTATCGAAGGAAAAGATGGAAAGATATACGTCATGACACAAGATATAAAAAACCCAGCGAGTGACGTTTTTGAAATTGAGATTGGTGCCACTGAAAAAACATTCAAGGTTGTCTATGACGCATCAGTTTTCAAATTATTGCCAGAAGATTATAACGTAACAATTTTTGAATCTCAAATGACAATGCTTGAATGTGATCGTGTGACTTATTATATCGCAGCAACAATTACCAAGTAACCCAGCATTCAACAGGGTTTTCAAAACCCTGTTCATTTCAAACAAAGAGAGAATAATGTATAACTTAGAGCATGCTATTTGGGCAGAAAAATACAGACCGACAACTGTTAACGAATGTATTTTGCCAAAAAACACAAAGAAATCGGCATTAGGGTTTCTTAAAAGTGGTAAACTACCAAACCTTTTATTGTCTGGCCCTGCCGGAACAGGTAAAACCACTCTTGCCAAGGCACTATGCGCTGAATTGGGGTATGAGGTAATGGTAATTAATGGTTCAAACGAAGGACGCCTAATTGATACCCTTAGAACTAAAATAACTCAGTTTGCAAGCACATATTCATTTGATGACACAAGAAAATGTGTAATTATAGACGAAGCTGATTACTTGACTACTGATTCAGTTCAACCAGCTTTGCGTAACTTTATTGATGAGTTTTCGGTGAATTGTACATTTATACTTACCTGTAATTTTCCTAATCGTTTGATGGAGCCAATTCATTCTAGATGTACAAATATTGACTTCACAATACCGGCTGATGAACATCAAAATATGGTTAAGGAAATGTTTATTCGAACATCATTAATATTGGATGATAATGAAGTTGAATATGATAAGGTAAGTTTAGGAAAGATTGTAAAGAAATACTTTCCGGATTTCAGAAAAGTAATTAACACAGTTCAGCGTATAGCTGCAATTGGTAAAATAGATTCTGAAACAATTAATGCTGTCGAATCTGCTGGTATTGATGACCTAATTGAAATATTGTGTAAGAAAAACTTTACAGGAATGCGTAAATGGGTTGCATCAACACCAAATTTGGAAATGACAGCCTTATGTAGAAAGATTTATGATAAATCCAATACATTTATCGTGAATGATAGTTTGCCGCAACTAGTTCTTCATCTTGCAGATTATCAATATAAAGATAATTTTGTTGCAGATAAAGAAATTAATATAGTTGCACTTTTAACTCAAATAATGATGGATTGTGAAACAAAATGAATATATTGAAAGATTTAACTGCGATTGTTGATGTCGCAGTTAATATGCTTGATAGCCGTATTATCAACGATAAGAGAAACGATGAAAAACCAACAGACGGAACACTTTTAACAAAAACTGTTGTCTTTAATCAGAGTGAGTATAAAATTTCTTTGGGTATTATTGACGAGCTTACTGCAATAAAAACATTTATAACAAAAGACATTAAAGAAGATATTAATTTGTATTCAATAACACCTATTACCGGATATTATGAATCATCTTTTGATTATATGATTGAGGCAACTATTGAATATACAGTTGCTAAGAAAGAGTTTAAGGATGGAAACCTTGTTAAGCATGTGAAAAGCGGCGGCTTTTATCGTGTCCTTAGTAATAATGTTTTAAATGAAGCAGATAAAACAAAAATGGTAGTGTACCTTTCATTGCAAGATGGTGTTATATGGGTAAGACCATCGTCAGAGTTCAATGACGGAAGGTTTGTTTTGGCAATGAGCCTATAATGTTTACCAAAGGTAAAACAGAATGATAATATACAAACTGGCAAAAGAAAACATTTTCTTCAAATATTTGGAAACTGTTGGTGATTTAACAAAAATACAATCTATTGGCAATGGGAAAACATATAACATTCAAAGTTGGAGATTGTTGATAGATTACGTCCCGTATTATGAAAATACTGGTATAATGGCAATAAAAGCAGATGAAGAACGTACATGGTATCTAAATCCAATAGATTATTGGCTAAAAAATTTTCATATTCAAGATTCTAAATTGAATATGAAAATAGAAGGTATGGAAGAAGTAGCAGATCATACTTATATGTTACTGAATAATATACCCGGAGACGGTAATCAAGAATTATTACGTGCTGGTGTGCTTATTGTCACAAACCCAGAGTGGTATTATCAGAAACCAAATTATAAAGACCCTGATTATGAAAAATGATTTATCAAAAATTGTATACGTTGATATGGATGATACTATTGCTAATTATAGAAAGGCAATGTTAGAAAATCCATATAACTTGGACTACCCGCAAAGTGTTGTGGGATTTTATCTTGGGTTAGAACCATTAGAATATGCAGTCGAATCAGTAAAATATATTGATAGCTTGGACGATTATGACATTTGGTTTTTAACTGCGCCATCTGTCATAAACGCTCACTCATACACAGAAAAACGTTTATGGATAGAAAAGTATTTCGGCCATGATAAATGTCATCAATTAATAATTGCACCGCATAAAGGTTTGCTACTTGGTCAATATTTAATTGATGACATTACTTTTGGTAAAGGTCAAGATAGCTTTACCGGAGAATTGATACATTATGGTTCACTGCGATATCCTAATTGGAATGTAATTGTAAAATACTTAGAAAATAAAAGAGAGAATTGATATGCCATGTTATGATGCCGAATCGGCAATGGACAGAGAAGAAGAAAGAAAAAAGATTGCTGAATATGAAAAAATAAAATCTTTATTGTGTAGTACCTGTAGAATATTACAACAAAAAGGATATGACTTTGCACAAAACCCAGCATTACATGAATGGTGGTATGAACATCAAATTGAAGATAAGAAAAAAACCGAAGCGAAAATTATAAGTTCTATAAATCGTGAGCGTCAAGTACCATTAACAAATGAACAAATAAAACTAATGAAAATATATGGAATAATATAATGCTACATTTGTATAATTATAATGGTCTGCCTTTTTACACTAACGACGATATTTCTTTACGAAATCATTTCATTGCTACAATATCTGAAAAAATAAAAAATATACTTTGGGAGCAGAATAGAGCATGGGATTTTCATCAAATAGAATCATGTTCATTAATACCAACTGAATACGTTAATAGTAATTATACAGAAGAGGATGTTTATTTTATTGGTGATTTAGCTTTGAAGCCTGAAACTACATCGGCAAGTTATTTTTATGCGGAGCATCTTTTCAATCAGCAACAAAAATTACCATTGTGTGTGTATCAAGCAAGTAAAAGTTTCCGTAAGGAACAAGACCAAGCGACTAAACATTGCCGATTCAAAGAGTTTTACCAATTAGAGTTTCAGTGCATTTATTCAGAAGATACAAAAAATGATTATCAACGTAATGTTATTGAAAAACTTGCTAACATGTTTAGTGAATTATTGACACTTCCAACTAGAATAGTTTTATCTGATAGATTACCGTCATACTCACTAAAAACAATAGACATTGAAGTTTTTAATAATGATAAGTGGATGGAAATAAGTAGTGTTTCGTTGCGAAATGACTTTAAGTACAAGCCTATAATGAAAAATAAAGAAATTAGGTGTTTAGTTTTAGAAATTGCAATTGGTCTTGACCGTTTGATTTATAATAATTCTTTAAAGAAAACAGTTAATAATATTTCGGTATCTAATTTATTGGAACAAGATATTGTCAACATTTCGCAATGAAATGTTGACAAATTGTAACATTGAAGGTATACTACCACACACATGGAGAAAAGTATGGCAGAAATGGGATTTATAGAGGCATTGAACTCTATTAACAGTCGTGAAAAAATAAACATTATACGTGAATCAGATAGTCCAGAAGCCGCCGAAAAACAATACCCACCTTTTCCAGTTTTACGCTCATTATCATATAGCCTTGATAGCGTCCTCTTCATCAATGAATTGAACATTAGAGGTCTGTCTCAATTTAATGTAAGTAACTTGATGCATTATGAGTTTTTACTTTATCTTATACCGCCTGCGAAACGTTTTAATAAATGGGTCAAGGTTGAAAAGAATGAAACAATTGAAAATATTATCAAGTATTACAATGTGAGTTTTGATAAGGCTAGAGATATATATGATATTTTGACCGAAGAACAACGAAAAGAATTAGATAAGATTTACGAAAAGAAATAATAGGAACCCATAGGGGCAAAGGGAATAAATTTATGGCAAAATACTACAAAAACTTTTATGTACACAAAAATAATGTTTTAGTTAGAGAGTATGACAACGGCATAGAAAACCGCTACAAAAGACGCATCGAACCGTCTTACTATTTTGAGACTGACAAAGAGTCTGAATACAAAACATTGCTTGGCAAATCATTAATTAAGATGGATTTTACATCACAATACGACGCAAAGCAATGGTTCGATACATACGAAACAATGAAGCATAAAATATTCGGGTTTCCCCATTATGAATATATCATGATGAATGAAATGTATCCCGGCGACCTTTCAAGAGTTTTCAATACTGAACATCTAGTTGTTGGTAATGTCGATATTGAAACGGAAACCGAATATGGGTTTCCTGATATTGAAAAGGCTAATGAAAAGATAAGTTTGATATCATTGTCTTTAAATGGAAATGGTCATAAAGGCGAAATATATTGTTTTGGTTACAAAGATGCTGTAATTAATGATAAAGATGCCAAGTTTATAAAATGTTTGGATGAAAAAGACTTACTGAAAAAATTTATACAACTTTGGGTTTCTAGTAATATAGATTATATTACAGGATGGAACATTGAAGGATTCGACTTGCCGTATTTGGTTAATCGCATAGAGTTAGTTTTGGGTGAAGATTTTGTCAAAATGCTTTCGCCTTGGAAAATTGTAACTAAGAGAAATGCCAAAAATGGTTTTGGTAAAGATACTATAAAGGTAGAGATAGCTGGAATTAATATATTTGATTATCTTGAACTATATAAAAAGTTTTCGGGAAATCAGGCAGAGTCTTACAAGCTTGATTATATTGCAAACTTGGAATTAGGTGACAAAAAAGTTGAATATGATTGTTCTTTCAAAGATTTTTATACTAATCATTGGCAAACATTTGTCGAGTATAACATCCATGACGTTCGTTTGGTACGTAAACTTGATGAAAAGCTTGGTTTCATTTCGTTGGGATGTACGCTTGCTTACAAGGCAAAAATACTACCGTTTGATATATTCACCACTATTCGTATTTGGGATGTTATCATTACTAATGCGTTGAGTTCAAGAAAAATAATGGTTCCAACCTTTATCAGTGGTGATTCAGCAACATATGGTGGTGGCTATGTTAAAGACCCGTTATCTGGGTATTACGAATGGTTGTTGTCTATTGACGCCACATCTCTTTATCCGAGCATTGAACGTACATTTAACATTTCGATGGAAACTATTTTGAATCCAACGACGTTTATACCATTGGAACCAAACGATATTATTTTCAATACCGAAAAGTATCAAAAAGCCCGTGAGTTGGCACATAGCCTGAACGCATGTTTGACCGCTAATGGTGCAATGTTCAAGAAAGACAAACAAGGTATTATCCCTGAGCTAAACGAGTTTTACTTCAATCAGCGTAAGGCTGAAAAGAGCTTAGGTAAAGATTATGAAAAGGCGGCGGCACATATAGAAAAAGTATTTGTTAATCGTGGAGTAAAGGTTGATGAAATTGTTCGTGATAACACTACAACTTTCCAGTTGTATAAACATGATCAATTAACCGAAATGACTAATGAACAGTTGAAGTATTTGATGGAAAATTATTCAGCAAAAGCGATTATACAGAAAAATATTGAACAGGCTATTAAGATTCTTATCAATTCTTTGTATGGTTATCTTGGCTCTGGATACTCTAGATTCTATAACAAATATATGGCAGAAGCAATTACATTAACAGGTCAAGCACTTATTCAAAAATCTGCGCAGTTTATTAATGATGACCTTAATAAAATAACTGGTGTGGAAAAAGATCGTATTGTTGGTATAGATACAGATTCTAACTATATTGATCTTACTGATGTTGTTTATTCTCCAAAAACAAATTGGTATAAAAAGTCAAAGGATGAAATCACAACACTTTTAGATAAGTTTTGTGATTCAAGATTGGAAAAAACTATAGAAAAGGGTTTTGACGATCTTATCATGGGGGAAATGAATGGTTTTGAGCAGTGTATTTTCATGAAACGTGAAGCAATTGGTGCCGGAGTATTTGTTCAAAAGAAACGTTATACAATGTATGTTTACGATAATGAAAAAGTTCGTTATTCTAAACCAAAATTGAAAATTACTGGTCTTGAGGCAATTCGATCAACAACACCAAAATATTTCCGTGAAAAGATGAAAAAGATTTATGAAATGATGTATACCTCAACACAGGAAGACATTTATAAAGAAGTTGAGGGTATTCGTAAAGAATACTTTGAAATGGATATTTCATTAATAGGGAAACCAACGGGGGTTAATGATTTGGAAAAGCATGAAAATGGTTCCAAAGAGCTTGGTAATTTCGCCAAAGGCGCACCCGGCCACGTTAAAGCGGCAATGACATATAATCGTTTGATAAAATATTTTGCAATTGATCATACATACAAGAATATTGTGTCCGGTGATAAAATAAAGCTTTATGAGGTTAGAGTACCAAATCCATATAAGAACGACAAAATAGCAATAGTAGACAAATTACCTCCTGAGTTTGAGCTTGATAAATATGTGGATCGTGAAACTATGTTCCATGACTATTTTATTAAACCAGTTAGTGCGGTTCTTGCAATCCGTAATTGGTATGCGGAAGAACCTGTAAATCTAGATGGTTTGTTTGTTTAAAAAATTTACATAATTAGGAAAAATATATAATGAGCGCAGAATGGTTAACATTTAAATTTGAAACACTTAACGACACCCCTTGGAATGCTACTGTTTTATCCGTAGCATTCGTTGGCGGGAAATGGTCTGACCTTGGTGTTAATGCTGATGTTGAAAAACTTTTAAAAAATGGTGAAGAATACTTTTTTACCGTTAAAAATCAAAAAGAAACATATGGCAGGGTTTCTTCATCAGATACTATAGAATGGTGGAAGAAACAGCCAATAGAGGCCCAAAATAAGGTTTTCAAGCCTGAAAGTAAGATAGACCTTTCACAACTACCATACGTCTTTAATGACTATTGTGAAAAGATTGGCCTTAATGACAAAACGATGATAATGCTTAATGGAACAATATTTCATGCAACGCTTATGCAATCGCTGTATAAGACATTTAATGAAAAGATGCCGTATGAGTTTTGGAATATACGTGATATACGAACCGCTCTTGATATCATATCGGGATCAACTAAATTATACGGCATAGACCAATATTGTAAAGAAAAATATCAATTGAACCGTTATGACGCACTACATGAGTGTATTAAAAACATGCTACAGGTTTCTTTTGTATTATGTGAAACTGGTAAAGATATTAAGAAAGACTATGAGAATTATGGCATAAGCTTGTATACGAAATGGTAAAAAAAGGACGCTAAGCGTCCTTTTTTATTACAAACATAATATGTACTTTTTATTAGCCCGGTACATAATCCAATAAAACACCCCTGCGAGCTTTTGCTTTAAAATATTTGTATGTTGGTTTGTCAATTTGAACGCCAGCATGATCAAAATACCAAAACTTAATTCTATTTCTGTCATTTATATTTTGTAAATGACGTATATAGAAGGGTTTATCAGCAGTAACGCCTGATGTATATTGGGTTTCCAAAGCTGGTTTATTTTTCATCGGAGCGTAAACAATGTTTTCGTCCAATGTAACTGCATCACTTAAACTCATAATAATCTCCGAAGTAAGTTTAAAATTATTTAGTTTTTCTGTTGTTTTGTTTAGTTTAAAAATAACTTGACATTTCTTTTAAAATAAGTTAAAATAGGGCATACAAGGAAAGTAATAAATATTACTGCTTATACACATAACTCAAATAAAGGAAATATATATGTCTAAAGATTTATTAGCACGTCTAAAAAGGAATACTAATATTCAACACGCCAATGTTTTGGCTGATTCTAACTTCTTCTTCAATAAAAAAACAACAATCACAGATGTTCCAATTTTTAACTTGGCATGCTCCGGACACTTGAACAAAGGTTTTGGCGCTGGAATAACTATGTTTGCGGGGCCATCAAAACACTTTAAATCAAATTTTGGTCTTATGTTCGTCCGCTCGTTCCTCAATCAACATAAGGATGCAGTTTGCCTTTATTATGATTCTGAGTTTGGCTGTACACCTGAATATCTAAAATCTGCTGGTATAGACCCGGAACGTGTTTTGCACTTACCAATTACAAATATTGAAGATTTGAAGTTTGATATTGTAAAACAATTACAAGATATCAAAAAAGAAGAAAATGTTATAGTTTTCATTGACTCGGTGGGTAACTTAGCCTCCAAAAAGGAAGTTGAAGACGCTGTTAATGAAAAAGCGGTTGCCGATATGACTAGAGCAAAACAATTGAAATCATTATGGCGCATGGTTACACCCTATCTAACAATTAATGATATACCATGTATTGTTATCAACCACACATACGAAACACAAGAAATGTTTTCGAAAACTGTTGTCAGTGGTGGTACTGGTGGTGTATACTCTTCAAATACAATTTTCATCATCACAAAAGCACAAGAAAAGGAAAATGATGAGGTTGCTGGTTATAAATTTACATTGGTTGCCGACAAATCCCGTGCCGTCAAGGAAAAGTCGAAGTTTCCAGTTGTTGTCACATATGAAAGGGGTATCAATAGATGGTCTGGTTTGCTTGATATCGCCCTTGAAACTGGTCATGTAGTAAAACCGAAGGTTGGTTGGTATTCACGCCCTTGTGTTGAAGGTGATAAATCTTGGAGAGCAAAGGACACCAGCACCGCAGCGTTTTGGAAACCAATATTCGAAAATACCGATTTCAAAGAAGCATGCCATACCCGATACGCATTGGGTGAAGTAGAGTTGTTGCAACAAGACCCGGAAGATCAAGTTTCTAATATTAACCTTAGTGAGTTGGAAGAAGATTAATCTTCTTCCCAAAGGGGAATAAAATGAAAAATATCCTTCAAGTAAATTACGCAATTTTAAACGATAATATACCATCATACAAAATAGTTGATTCCAAAAAAGAATCAGAAGAAAATAAAAAGTTACTATCATTTAATGCAATAATATTAGAAGGGCAATTTAAAGATACAATCATAAACTTTTTGAAAGTATCTTATAAGAAAAGTCATGTTGATTTTAGAACTTTTTATGAAAACATTTATTATAATGGCATAAAAACAACAGAAGATCAGTATGAAGCCCAATTAAATGTATTAAGTAGTAACATTGCGCTTCGAGAACTATCAAAAACGTCATAAAAATCTGAAAACAACCTTGACTATATGGTTACAGTTTGTTACAATGTGCTCATGGATAGGGCACATTGTAGCACTAGGAAAATATATAAAGGATTAAAAATGAGTTCATCAACAGAAACCCTTATTTTATCTGGACTTCTTCACGTACCAGATTATCAAATAAAAGTTTTACCATATATAAAAAACGATGTGTTTGAAAGCGCCGATGCTTCAACCATATTCAAAATGTCAAAAGATTTTTTTGACCAATATAATAGAATACCTACCAAAGAAGCTTTAGAAATTGAGCTTGAAAAGGCAAATGGTTTGCCAGAGCTAACATACAAAGAATCACAAAAACTCATAGATAAACTATTTTCTGATAGTGTTCAATCAGGTATTAAACGCCAAAATATTGATTGGATGATTAACACCACCGAAAAATATGTTGTTAATCGTGCCTGCGAATTAGCAGTATTGGACGCATATTCTATTGTGTCTGGTGAAAACAAAAAACAAACCCTTGAATCAATACCTGATATGTTAAAAGAAGCAGTTAGTATATCTTTTGACACTGATATTGGTCATGATTATATGGAAGATTTTGAAAAGCGTTATGATTTCTATCATGATGTCCAATCAAGAATACCATTTGGTTTGACAATGCTTAATCATATAACTAAGGGAGGCGTTCCTAGAAAATCGTTAATTGTTCCAGTTGCACCAACAGGTGTTGGTAAATCATTATTTTTGACTGACTGGACTTCTTATCTTCTTACCGAAGGTTATAATGTTTTGTACGTCACCTTGGAAATGGCGGAAGAACGTATCGCTGAGCGTATGGACGCAAAGTTGATGAACCTTAATATAGAAGAATTATCAACCATTTCAAAGGAAGTTTTTTCAACAAAAATAAACAAGTTGAAGTCTAAACGCCTTGGAAAAATTATCGTTAAAGAATACCCAACTGGTACATTTAATGCCAATCACTTGAGACATTTATTACAGGAGTTGGCTGTTAAGAAAAAGTTCAAACCTGATGTTATAATGGTCGATTATTTGAACTTGGTTGCCAGTTATCGTATACCTATGGGTTCTAGTAGTTACGCTTATGTTAAGGCTGTTGCCGAAGAACTACGTAGTGTTGCAATGCAATTTAATTGTGTTGTTTGTGCTCCAACACAAACAAACCGTAACGGCCAAAATGCGTCAGATTTTGAATTGAATGAGGTTTCTGATTCTCATGGAGTTTCAATGACAGCAGACTTAATGTTTGGTTTTATATCATTGCCGGAGTTAGAACAACTTGGTCATATGAAAATAAAACAGTTGAAAAATCGCTATGGTAATTTGTTTGCCCCGAATACATTCTTGGTGGGTGTTGAAAGACCAAAAATGACATTATTTGATGTTGATACAGTACAAAAAATGGTGATGAATAATATTGTTTCAACACCTTCATCTAAACCAGAAGAAAGTGTCGAGATACATGATGATGAAGAATTGTCATTTGGCAAAAAACCAGTTAAAAAACAAAAACTTCAATTCGGAGTTGACGACGATGAATGAACACATAAAACACCTTGAAGAACCATTATATTATGGAGATTTTACAAACACAAATCTAAACTTCTTGGACATGGTTTATTCGCCAAAGTTTTCTATAAAGATAGATGGAAGCCCATCTATCTTTTTTGGCTGCGTGGATGATAAGTTTTTCATAGCCACAAAATCTATATTCAATAAAAATAGAAAAATGTTTTTCTCTATTGACGAAATATATCAAAATACACAAGATGAAGAGTTGGCAGAAAAATTAAAAACTTGTTTTTTATCAATTGAAGGTGATTTCAAAAACAACTTAATATATCAGGCAGACTTAATATCTTGGAATAAAAATGAAAATAACATATATCAACCAAATGTTTTAAAATATAAATTGAACACTGATTCTATTGTTAATTTTTCAATACACACAACATACTATGACCTTAATTTTGTAGAGCGTCAATACTTTGATGATGTTAAACATGAATCAAACCATAACAATACTGTAGAGGTAGACCAAGAACTTTTTACTAAAATGTTGTTGAAATACCAAGAATGGCAAGAATATAAAAATGAAATTATAAGTTTTTTTAACACTGATATGATTCAACAAATACAATTTCTGTCAACAAAGTCTTTGCCTCTTGAGCGTTATTTTAATAATTGTATACGTACCAACATAACACCATCAGCAAAAACATTTTCGGAATGGTTTGAAGAAAAACATCAGAACTTTTTTGAAGTAAAGGGAACTCCAGAATATAAAAAGTTTCTTGAAACATCAAAGAATATATACAATGCGGATTGGTTTCATAATTACATTGAGTTTTATAATTTTACGGTGATATGTAAAAACAGTTTAATAAAAGTAATTGATGATTATGTTTCTGAATACAACACAACACATATAAATCATGTGGCAAACTTTGAAATAATGAATGTCAACAATTGTCATGAAGGTTATGTTTTTTCTACACCATGTAGAAAAATAAAAATGGTAAACCGCTCAGAGTTTAGCTATCATAATTTTTTAAGTCACGGGATGAAAAAATGACTAAAAAAAGCGATCAATTTGAGTTATCAATCGTAAACAGCACAAAATATTATGCCCCTAACTTAATGGTAACACATACCGGGGGCAACGTTCATCTTTCTGATATACAAATATCAAATGGGAATGATAATACACACATAGAAGTTAAAATGTCGGGCGCTCAATTCGGAACACCAAGACTAAAATATGAAAACAGCACATGGTCAGGTATTGAGTGTAATTATATCACCGATAATATCTCAAAAATGTTAAACGAAAGCAATCATGTTGATAGTTTAGTTAATATGATGGTTGATGAAACAGAAAAGAAATATACACCAAAAGGAAACCCTTGGATTGGATATAAGCGAACACATTATCGTGACCATCGTGAATACCATTCTGGTTCTTCTGTAGAAACCGAAAATATTGATGGAATGTTGTGTTATGATTCTATACAACATGTTTTGAAAAACATAAATGAAAATCAAACTATTTTATGGAATGAGGATTCCACGGAACTCAATAAAATAATAACCAAATATTATATTGATAAAGGTGCAAATTATATTCAAGTCGGTGACAATTTTTATGCGTTGAATGAAGATACATCCGAGGCATTTGGTATAAAGGATGATATACCTTTTATGCAAGGAGATTCTTATTTGACCGTTAGGTTTAGTTTTCGCAAAACCCATAAATGGATTGAAATAATACCAACATTGAAATATAAATCTATGAACGAATCAAAATACAGTTTAAAACCGAACACGAAAAAAGAATCACCATTTAAAGAGTAAATTATGAATATAGAAAAATTATCAATTCACAATATGTGTACTTGTGAGTGCCATATAAAAGGAAAAAAACATTAAACATTGTTTTCCTTGCTGCGAAAGAACATATGTAAAATACCTTATAGAAGACCAAGATGGTAATGTGTCGTTTGATCCTGAAACCACAATTGATTTTGTAAATATTAATGGTGAAAAGTTGAGATAAGGATAATATATGTGCAAAATATGCTTATGCGAATGTCACATGAAAGATAGTTTATCATTCAATCATGAAAATTATCAGTGTTGTGAAAAACAAGGATTAAAATATCTTTACGAATCATCAAGCGGTGAAATAAGCATAGAGTACATAATATACTACCCTATAAAAGACAAATATTTTTTGACATATGGGGTTGACAAACGAATAATTGGAGACTATAATGAAGGCCACAATTGAAGAATGTGTGATCACAACTGACAGTGTTGTTATAAAGACTCGTGTTGTAGGAGACATTCATTCTGGAACGGGTATGTTGCCAGAAGAAAAATACATTATCGAAAAATACATTGTTGTCAATAACAAGCTACATCTAGACAATGTTTTCGAAGAAAGCGTTTTTTAATGAAAAAAGTTTAAAAAAGTGCTTGACAAGCTGTAAAAAACACTATATAATAGTAAGCATGTCAAGACGACATACAAGATTTTAATAAAGGTAATAGAAATGTCAAAGTTCAACTCAGGTTCGCATTCCAGTCATCACGGCGCAGGGTCATGTGCATGGGCGGGCTTTGTCATGGCTTTTTGTGAGAATAAAGAAACTGTATAATGTTTCCTGAATCACAAAAAGCCACTTTAAAGTGGCTTTTTTATTGTCTGTAATAAATGCGGGGTTAGTTTAGCGGTAAAATAGGTGGTTGCCATCCATCAGACGGGAGTTCAATTCTCCCACCCCGCACCGAGTTTTATGTGATGGTGTTGTTAGCTCAATCGGTAGAGTCCATGATTGTGAGTCATGTGGGTGTCGGTTCAAATCCGACACAACACCCCAATAACACAAAATTACAGTTGTCTTGTTGACAAAGTTGAATGATGTGTTATAATATGTTATGTCTTGTTGGCCGAGTGGCGAGGCGAACGGCTGCAACCCGTTCCACAGGGGTTCAAATCCTCTACAAGACTCCAACACAATAATAGGAGACACTAATGCGTATAGTCGTTACTATAAGAGAGTTGATGGATTATGGTGTCTGGGATGACTATTGTGAAAAAGTTGGTTGGGATGTATGGTGTGTAAAAAATGGCCGTGCAGATTCCTCCGAAGAAGTTTCACTTGATAAAGAAACAGCTATGCAATATGGTTTTATTGAAAGACCATGTTATTATAGATAAAGAGATGATGCGGTAGTAGTTTAATGGCAAAATGGTTGATTTCCGATCCATCAGTTGTGGGTTCGATTCCCACTTACCGCTCCGGTGACGTTATTCTAATCGGTTAAGAACCTTGATTGTGAGTCAAGTTTATGTCAGTTCGAGGCTGACACGTCACACCGAAAACATGTTGACAACCATGAAAAAATGTAGTAAAATGTTTCAAATTGGGGTTTTAGTATAATGGGATTATAGCTGCCTTGCACGCAGTTGATTGGGGTTCGATCCCCCAAAGCTCCACCAAAATAAAAGGCGGGTATGGTATATTGTCTGTGCCTCGGTCTTCCAAACCGAAGAGATGGGTTAGATTCCCATTACCCGCTCCAAAGAATTGAGGTTATGCCTCTGTGGCGGTAGGAGAATCCCCACGTAAAAAACTTAAACTCCTTGAGGGTATGTGGTAAAGAGGGATTACACGGTGCCGAAAGGTTCCGGGTCGTTGGTTCGATTCCAACCATACCCACCATTTATTTTGGGGCTAGGCGCTGCTAGGAGTGGCGACCGCACTTGCAATGCGGCTATCAGGTGGGTTCGATGCCCACTAGCTCCACCGATTGTTGTGGTAAAGTGGTAATATGCCCGGTTGGCCGCTGGGAGGCGATGGTTCGATTCCATCCAACAATCCCGATTTTGGCGCTGGTATACCGCATTGTGTATACCACTTTGGGGCTATAGTTCAGTTGATAGAACGTCGCACTTGCAATGCGAAGGTCGTCGGTTTGAGTCCGACTCGCTCCACCGGAGTTAATTATGCAAATATATATTTCGAAAAATTTGGTTGAAAAGGAAATAAACTCTTTTTTGGAAAGCTTTAAAAAGTTTGAAAATTTTAATGAAAGGCGTGACGAACAACTTCAAGAAATGAAAAAAGAGTTTGACAAATTGAAAAAACAAGTTAATGTGGGTCTATAGTTTAATTGGAAAAACACCGGCCTCCAAATCCGGGGACAGAAGATGCAAGTGGGAGTTCGAATCTCTCTAGACCTGCCAGTTTTTAGGTTGTTAGTATAACGGTTATTATTCTGGCCTCCAAAGCCATGAGATTGCGGTTCGAATCCGTAGCGACCTGCCAAATGCTGATATAACATTTTAAGTATATTAATAGAGAATTGGTGTAAGCGCACACGCTCCGGGCCTAATGGAGTGGGTTGAGGTTCAAGTCCTTGGTTCTCTGCCGTTGCTAATGGTGTATCATAGTTAAAATATGATATTCCTCCAATACGTGTGGACTGAATGGTTGAGGCAGCGGTCTGCAAAACCGCTTTATGTGGGTTCGAGATTAATAAATAGTTCATGGAGATTAAACATGAACTATAAAAACATATACAATGATATTATTGAAAAAAGAAAAGAAAACATACCAACAGGTTATACCGAAGAACATCATATAATACCTCGTTGTTTAGGTGGTACAGATGATAAAGATAATTTAGTTAAATTAACGGCTAAAGAACATTTTATCTGTCATTTGTTATTAACAAAAATGTATGAATATGGAACAATTGAATATTACAAAATGTGCAATGCTTTTTTGATGATGCTTGTTACTAGTAAAGATCATCAAAATAATAGATATATTACTTCTAGAAAATATGAAAAATTAAAAGTTTCTTTTTCAGAAAGAATGTCGTTATTACAAAGCGGTAAAAACAATTCACAGCATGGTACAATTTGGGCTAGTAATAAAAAATTAAAAAAGTGTAAAAAAATTTCTAATATAAGCGATTTGAAAGATGGTTGGGTAAAAGGTAGGATAACTGATTGGTCTGTTGATTATGATCAATTATATTATCAATATAAATTTTATGGTTGGCAATCAATATTAGATAATGGTTATAGTGGAAATAAACAGAATCTTTATAAAAACTTTAAAATATTGTTCGATGATTTCGATTGGAAAGAATGCAAAGATCATAAAGAATCAATATTAAAAAGAAAAGAAATTAAAAAGTTAGAGAATAATAAAGTTTTTATTAAAAATAAACTTTATTATTCTGAACTGCGTGGTATATTTTTAAAATCACAAAATTTTAAAGAGTTTTGTGTCAAGAGTGGGTATAATAAATCAGAGAGAACTTTATATTATTCTTTTAAAAAATATTGCGCATAGTGTTTTTTGTATTTGGTTTGTGCACGGACTAAAATACAGTATGAAATTAGCTACTTCATATTATAAACACCCGCTCAAATAGTATAGAGGTAAGTACAGCCCCATTTCGGGGGAAAACGAAGGTTCGAATCCTTCTTTGGGCATCAAATTTATGGAAGTACAACCCGAAAGCTGGCGACGGGAACTGTCTTGAAAACAGTCGAGTGTAAAAGCCTTGTCGGTTCGACCCCGACTGCTTCCGCCAAAATTAATTA
>Ga0255090_1000036_pt1 | contig 39636 bp, 35 predicted proteins | sample Colum_Yuk_RepA_8_2_FD_188444 | JGI IMG/M metagenome (GOLD analysis project Ga0255090, IMG submission 188444) | Freshwater microbial communities from Columbia River, Oregon, United States - Colum_Yuk_RepA_8d | ecosystem: Environmental > Aquatic > Freshwater > River | place: USA: Oregon...
CCTCTTCCCGCAGCGGGTAACTCTCGGTGACATGCACCGGCGCGTAATAGCGCTTCTCGTCTCGCACATGAATGTGCACGTCCAGTTTCTGGAAGCGCGACAGGGCCAGCTCCTCGAAACGCGCCATATGCTCGATGGCAGGAATATCGCCATACGTCATCAGTACGCTGTTGCTGGGGTGATAGTGGGTTTCGTAAAAAGCCTTCAGATCGGCATAGCTCAGGTCGGGAATATGCTCGGGTTCGCCACCGCTGTTGTAGTGATACGTGGTGGTGGGGTAGAGATACTTGCTCACCGTCTGCCAAAGCAGCGAGTTCGTGGAGCTCATGGCGCCCTTCATCTCGTTGTAGACCACGCCCTTGAACTGCAAGGCGCTGTCGGCATTCTGCGGCTCGGCAAATTCAAGACGATGGCCTTCCTGGGCGAAGTCCAGCTCGTGCAGGCGCGAGAAGAACACGGCGTCCAGATAGACCTCCAGCAGATTCTGGAAATCCTTGCGGTTCTTGCTGGCGAACGGGTAAGCCGTCCAGTCGCTGCTGGTGAAAGCATTCATGAAGGTATTGAGCGAGCGGCGAATCATCATGAAGAAGGGATCGCGCACCGGGTACTTCTGGCTGCCGCACAGCACGGTGTGTTCAAGAATGTGGGCCACGCCGGTGGAGTCTATGGGCACCGTGCGCAGTGCCACGAGAAACACATTCTCCGGATCGTCGCTGGCAAGGTGGAAATACTGCGCCCCCGTGGCGCGATGCCGGTATTCCTCCAGGACCACGTTCAGCGTGGGAATGGGCTGACTGCGCAGCCATTCGAAAGCGGGGTGCACGGCCATGGGCATGGCGGTGGCTCGGGTTGGTGTCGCGGTGCCTGCTGTGCTGATCATGCGGTTCACTCCGGTAATGGGCTGGGCTGCGTTTACGCCTTGAAGACAACATGGACAGCGAGCAGTTCGACACTCGCCTGTTTCATGCATTGATGCAGTTGCAGCGTTTGTTCTTTCAGATACGCAAGTTCGGAATCACGGACGTTCGGGTTGACTTGTTTCAATGCCACCAGCCGTTTGATCTCGGCCGTCTGGGTCTGCAGCATGGCCGCAGTGGCATCGGCCACTGTCGTGCGCATGGCCGCCTGCGCTATCTGTTCGCCCTGCTGCAGCAACTGGGCAATCTGGGACTGATTCTCCGACACCAGTGTTGCTGCGTCATGTTTGTCGATGAAACGCAGTTTCGCCCGCACGGGGTCAAGGCTTACAGGCTTGCTGCGCTCCTCGGCATCTTCTGGCACCAGTGTGAAGAAAAAACTGGTGGCCGGCAGATAGCGGGCCATCTGCAGCCGACGCGGCGCCGGTGCCACGATGCGATAGACCGCTTCCACCACCAGCTCCTGGTCATCCAGCCCGGTAGGTTTGCTGTCCCGCGCTGCAAGCAAGCTCACGGCAGCCCCGCCCTGTGGAGAGTCCAGCACCATGTCCAGGGCGCCACGCACCATGGGGTGTTGCCAGGTCAGGAACTGCAGGTCTTCCCGGTGCAGGCTGAGCTGGCGGTCGAAGGCTGCGCCCAGACCCTCGTCGGGTAGTCCTGGGAAAGCCGGCACGATCATCTCTTCCGTAGGCTGAATCGAATAACTATTGTCGGAATTGTGCTCGTAATGGATACCGAAGGCGTCCAACGCCTCCTTCATGTACGCCTCGGGCGTGCAGCCGGACTCGAACTCGCGAATCTGCGCGACGATCTGCTCTGCACGCGGGCGGTTGAAGGAATTGATCTCCAGCAGTCGGTCACGACCCTGTTCCAGCGCCTGATTCAGGGCCACATTGCTGGTTTGGGCATCCGCCAGGAATTGCTGATATTCCTCGGTATTCGCGGCGCAGGCCAGCAGGTGGGCATGCAAGGGTTCCTGCACATCGCGATACACGCGGTAGGCTGCTGGCGCCACTTGAGCGAATGCATTCAATGCCTGCTGGTACCACTGGAACAAGGCTTCCTGCGCGCTGCCATCGAAGATTGGCAGATGAATCTGGATGGTGTGCTTCTGGCCGATGCGGTCCAGACGCCCGATGCGCTGTTCCAGCAGGTCGGGGTTCAGGGGCAGGTCAAACAGCACCAGATGGCGACAGAACTGGAAGTTGCGCCCTTCGCTGCCAATTTCGGAGCACACCAGAATCTGGGCGCTGCTCTCGGTGCCGGCAAAGTAGGCGGCGGCGCGGTCGCGGTCGATCAGGTCCATGTGCCGATGGAACACACTGCTGCGGATGCCGGCGTTGACCCGCAGGTATTTCTCCAGACTGATGGCCGTCACGTCCTGCGCGCAGATCAACAGGACCTTCTCGCCACGCTTGCTCTGCAGGAATTCCACCAGCCATTTCACGCGCGTGTCGATGGAGGTCCAGGGCAGACTGGTGGCCTGTTCTTCTTCATCCAGCAGCGCGCTGGCGCTGATGTAAGCCATCTCTGGCTTCAGGTGGGTGTCAAGGGACATGGGTCGCAGCTTGCGCAGCTCGTCATAGGCCTCGGGCAAATCCAGCGGGTAGACATTGACTTCGCGGCTGGGGAAGCCCGTCAGCGACTTGCGTGTGTTGCGGAACAGGATGCGGCCAGTGCCATGCTGATCCAGCAGCATGCGGATCAGCTGTTCCCGCGCCATGTCCTTGTCTGCCGCGCCGGCCCTGGCGCCTGGCAGTAGCGGAGCCAGCAGCTGCTCGATGCCTTCCGCGCTGTGATGGCGCGCCAGCACGCTTTGCAACTGCGTCGTGTGCGCAGCACCCAGCGGTTCGCGGCTCACCACCGCATTGATGGTGGCGGCCAGATTGTGATAGTGCGCGTGCTCATCCTTGTAGGAGGCGTAGTCGGTAAAACGGTTGGAATCCAGCAGCTGCAGCAGGGCGAAGTGGTTCTCCTGGCCCATCTGCTCGGGCGTGGCCGTCAGCAGCAGGATACCTTTTGCCGAGTCGGCAATTCGTTTGACCAGCGCATAGTCGGTGGTCTGCTTGCGCCGGGGGTTGACTGGAGTCGGGGTGGCGTCGTCCCGCAGGTGGTGCGCTTCGTCCACGATGCACAGGTCCCATTCGCCCTTGAGGGCGAACTCATACCACGCGGGCTGGCGATGAAACAGGTCCACGCTGGTCAGCACCAGCTGGTCTTCCAGGAAGGGGTTGCGGGTGCTGTTTTCGTCCTCTGCCATGGCCTCCAGAATCTCGGCGCAGCGTTCTTCGTCGTACAGGCTGAAGTGCAGACTGAAGCGACGCAGCATTTCCACCAGCCACTGGTGCAGCAGGGGTTCCGGCACGATCACGAGCACGCGGCTGGCGAGGCCGTTGACCAGCTGCTGCTGCAGAATCAGGCCGGCTTCGATGGTCTTGCCCAGGCCCACTTCGTCGGCCAGCATCACCCGTGGCGCATAGCGCGCCGCGACTTCCGAGGCGATGTAAAGCTGGTGTGCAATCAGATCGGTGCGCCCGCTGCACAGGCCCAGCACGGGGGAGCGCTCTATGTCGGCCAGACGCTCAAGGGTGTGCTTGCGCAGGTAGAACCATTGGGCGGCGTCGGTCTGCCCTGCGAACAGGCGCTCCAGTGGCTTGTTCAGAATCAGTGTGTCACTGAGCAAGGCCTCGGGCAGTTTGATGCTCTGGCTGGGGTCATCCTGCAGATGGGCGCGATAGACAAGAGTGTCTTTGTGGATGCTGACTTCGATGACGGTCAACGCATCGCCATGGCAACTGGTAATGGTGTCGCCAGTGGCAAAGACGATCCGGCTCAAGGGTGCCTGCTGCCGGGCGTAGCGGCGCTGCTGATCGCAGGAACGGAAGGCGATGGTGACCGTGCGGTGGTCGAGGTCGGTGACGATGCCCAGGCCCAGCTCTGGCTCGGTTTCACTCAACCAGCGCTGCCCGAGGGCAAACAAGAAGGATTTCGGCATGGAGTTCGGGGTGTTCCGTGTGGGGTTTGACGAGGGCGGTATGGTAGCCGATCAGCCTGCGCTTGAGAAACGCGATCAGTCTGCGTTTGGTGCTGGCGTCGACTGCGCAACGGGAGGGCGCTCAAGAGTCATGGGGCCGAACCGTCCGGCGCGGTAATCATGAATCAGCAGTTCCGCCACTTTGTGCCAGTCCACGTCACCGTCCTTGCGCACACAGCCGCGCTTGTGGGCCAGAGCCTGCATGAACTGTTCGCCTGTTGGTGGCAGCGTCTCCATGTCGTAACGCTCGCGCAGTCGCTGGGGAAACTGCTCCAGCAGCATCTGCGCGCTGAACAGCGCCACATCGGTAAATTCCATGGCGGTATTGCGAATGGCGCCGGACAGGGCAAGGCGGTACGCGGCCGCCTGATCTTCCAGTTTGGGCCACAGCACGCCGGGGGTGTCCACCAGGTACCAGTGGTCATTCAACCGCACCCGCTGCTGCCCCTTTGTGATGGCGGGCTCATTGCCCGTGCGGGCAATCTTCTTGCCGATCAGCTGGTTCAGGATGGACGACTTGCCGACATTGGGAATACCAACGATCAGGATCTGGTGCTTCTTGTGCTCCTGCTTCCAGGCGCGCAGCGCGGCAACATCAGGATTGTCCGTGGGGTTGACGACCGGGACCGGCTTGCCTGCGTTGGCCTTGCGCATCAGCTTCTGACACAGGTACAGCACATCGGCGGTTTCGATGCGCTTGTCTTTGGCACTGCTGGCGGCGAATGACAGTGGCTCGCGATTGAAGTGATCCAGCCAGTCCCGCGTAATGTGGGGGTTGGCCAGGTCGGCCTTGTTGAGAATGCGCAGACAGGGTTTGCCCTGACGCATGGACTGCAGCAGGGGGTTGGAGCTGGCTTGAGGCATGCGGGCATCCAGCACTTCGATCACCACATCGATGTCATTGATGAGTGCGGCCATTTCCTTGTTGGCCTTGTGCATATGCCCGGGATACCAGGAAATTGCCATATGTAAGTCGTGTCCGCTGCAGAAAAAGTGCGCGGATTCTAGCATCAGACGCCTGCACTTGCTCAGCAAATGCGCTGGCATCAGGCAGACGCCTGACTTGAATTCATGCCGCCAAGGCTCGACACTTGGCGCCATTCGAAGTCATCCTCAGCACTTCCGACACGCCCGACAGGACTCAGTCATGAACATGCAGAACAGTATCGAATTCAACCTGCGCGCTGCACTGGCGCTGGAACATCTCGATATCCTCAACGAAAGTCACAAGCACGCCGGGCCGGGTACCGAGACGCATTTCAAGGTCACTGCCGTGTCACCCGAGTTCGAAGGCATGGGGCCTGTCAAGCGCCATCAGCGGATGTACCAGTTGCTGACGACTCAGCTCAATGAAGGTGTACACGCCCTTGCGCTGCATACCTATACGCCGGCGGAGTGGGCGCGAAAGAATGGAGTAGCGCCGCGGTCTCCTGAGTGTGCGGGTGGCAAGCACTAATAAGCCCCGCTGGTTTGCAAAAACAGGCCTTTTCGCGTAGGGTCGCGCTGACTTTGTTCACCAATTACGACAATACGGTACCTGATTTGTCCTTTCTGAGACTGTTTGCATATCCCCGCACCTCCACACTTTTACAGGTGTGCACGGGAGTTATCTTGCTGGCGTTGATTGCTGCCCTGCAGCTGCGCGCCTGGCGCGACAGCCCTGAGGAAGTGTTGCCGCGGCCTGTCGAAAGTGCAGAACAGACCCGCGAAGCCTTGCCCGATTTCGAAGCCATCACCAGCATAGAAGCCAAGAAGGACGCGTTCTTTTCCTATTTCCACGCCTATATCGAAGAAGAAAATGTCCACATTCTGAGAAGTCGCGAGCGGCTGCTGGATTTTCGCGCCATTCTGGCAGGAGGCGCTCTGCTCAGTCCTGCCGAGCGCCATGCGCTTGACCTGATCGCCGCCGAGTACCGCATTCCCCGCAATGACCTGCCGATCGTCGACATGGTGGAGGAGTTGCTGCTGCGGGTAGACATCATTCCCCCGTCTCTTGCGCTGGCACAGGCAGCAACGGAATCGGCGTGGGGCACGTCGCGTTTTGCGAAGGAAGGCAACAATATCTTTGGACAATGGTGTTTCGATGAGGGCTGTGGACTGATCCCTGGTCAACGTGCTGATGATGCCAGCCACGAAGTACGCGCCTTTGCCTCCGTCCATGCCGCCGTGAAGGCCTATTACCGCAATCTGAATTCCAATCCCACCTACGAGTATTTCCGCGAGTTGCGGGCCCATATGCGCCTGCATGACAAGCCTCTGAATTCCCACCAGCTGGCCGACGGACTGACCCGCTACTCGGAACGTGGCCGCGCCTATGTAGCCGAGATACGCGACATGATTCGCATCAATGAGCTGCACAAGCACGACCAGCGTGGTTGATCTTCAGTCCCGATTGGCGGGCGTCGAGCGCGTCCAGTCCTTCGAATACCAATAGAATCGGTTCGAATCCCGCAACGGTGCCGTACACAGATAGCGGAAGCGCCGCAAGTTGAAGGTCTGTTCCGTGCTCAGTTTCACCAACCCGTTCTTCTGATCCAGCCATTCCATCTGCATGGGTTGACCGCCTGCGTAGCAGCCTACCTGCCGGAAATTGAAATCCCCCGGGGCGAACTGCAGCGTGACGTCGGGGCTGGTGTTATCGGTGATTGTGTCCTCGGGGTCGACTTGCAGCAGGTGGAACGCCAAGGTCTGCACCTTTTGTGCGAAGTCGCTGAGCTCGATGAAACTGCCTCCAAACGGAAAGCGGGGCAGGGCCAGAAAATCTGAATCGAAGCCCACAGCTCCGGACTGTTGCCCGAGCGCGATGAATCCCAGCTCCCGAATCATGGCCTTGTTGGACAGGTCATATTCGCCATAGGGATAAGCCATGAATCGGTGGTCCTGGCCCGTCTCGGCCTTGATGCGCGCCTGGGCACGCAGGAATTCTTCACGCAGTCGCGCTGTGCGGCCTGCCTGATCTTCTCCAGGCAGTGCGTCGACCATGTGCGGGTGGTTCTCCGTGTGATTGGCGATAGTGACACCTGCGTCAGACATCTCCCGTATCTGCGCCCAGCTCATGAAACCCGGCTGATTGTCGTCATGGGGCTGCGTGTTGATGAATACGGTGAACGGGAAGCCGTACTCCTGCAGCATCGGAAAGGCGGTGTCGTAGATCGAGATGTAGCCATCGTCAAACGTGATGGCCACGGTCTTGTCGGGCACAGGCTGGCGGGACTGCAGTGCCGACAACAGTGCCGGCAGCGCCATGACATTGAATCCGTTGTCCCGCAGGTGATTCATATGCTCCCGGAAACGGGCAGGGGGCACGCTGGTGGAGGGCGGTGTGGACTCGGAAATATGGTGATACAGCACGATCGTGGCGTGTTCGGCTGCCTGGGTGCAACCGGACCACAGCAGCAGGGCTGCAATTGTGAAACTCGGAAACTTCATTGACTGCCTCTCCTAGCGTTATTTACGGGCTATTCTGATGGAAGCGAGGCCGGCAAGACAAGGCACAGCTGCCCTCGGCGTCCTGTCTATGGCTCAGGAGTTTGACTATAATGCCGGCCACTTTCACGCACGGCGGAGTCGCCCCCATGTACCACGGAAATGCCTTGCAACTGACACGCCTCGCGTCCGGCATCGGCCATCTGTGTTTCGATCTGCAGGGCTCTGCTGTCAACAAATTCAACCGACTGACGCTGGACGAACTGCGTGATGTGCTGGTGCTTGTCGGCGCCAGCGATCTGCGTGGTCTGGTGTGCAGCAGTGCCAAAGGCAGTTTCATCGTCGGTGCCGACATCGCCGAGTTTGCGAGCTTGTTCCAGCAACCGGCGCAAGTCCTCAAGGCGTGGGGGCTGCAATGCAATGCGCTCTTTACGGCGCTGGCTGGACTGCCCATACCAACTGCGTGTCTGGTGGATGGCCAGGCACTGGGAGGCGGCTTCGAATTCTGTCTGGCCACCGACTATCGCGTGGCCAGCGAGGCGGCCGTATTCGGATTTCCGGAAGTGGGGCTGGGCATTTGTCCTGGCTTTGGCGGGACAGTCCGCGCTCCGCGGGTGATGGACCTGCAGCCGGCACTGTCCTGGATACTGTCCGGCACCTCGCAAAGCGCTGCAGACGCATTGGCCGCGGGTGCCATCGACGCGCTGGTGGACAGCAATCTGCTGATGGATGCCGCGCTGGAGTACCTTGAAGAGGCCCTGCAGTCGCCCGCAGACTGGCAGGCACGTCGCGCCCGCAAACAGGCAGCCGTTGCGCAGGAAGGGCCCGGGCTGAGCCAGGTCCTGGCCGAGGCCCACGCGCTTTTGCACTCTGCACGCAATCCTCACAACCCGGCCCCGCTGTCGACACAGCGCAGCCTGGAGCAGAGTGTGCTGTTGCCCGCTGCCCAGGCGTTGGAGCTTGAATCAGCTTGTTTTGTCGCGCTTGCCCAGAGCAATGTGGCAACCAACCTGATCGGCCTGTTCACCGGTGAGCAATGGTTGCGGCAAAAGACCCGGCAATGGCAGGCTCAGGCACTGCCCGTCAAACGCGTGGCAGTGCTCGGCGCCGGCATCATGGGCGGTGGCATTGCTTATCAGGCAGCGCTCAAGGGTCTGCCGGTCGTGATGAAGGACATCGCGCAGACGGGGCTGGATGCCGGTATGAAAGAAGCAGGACAACTATTACAAAAGCAGGTACAGAAGGGCCGCCTCAGCGCCGGCACTGCGCAGGACGTCCTGGGCAGCATCCAGCCCACCCTGGACTACACGGGTTTCGACGGCGTCGATCTGGTGGTAGAGGCAGTGGTCGAGAATCAAAACGTCAAACAGAAAGTGCTGGCAAAGGTGGAAAGCCGGCTCGCTCCGGGAGCAGTGCTGGCCTCCAATACGTCGACCATTTCCATCACGGCACTAGCCCGCAGCCTGGCGCGGCCGGAGCAGTTCTGCGGCATGCACTTCTTCAACCCAGTGCCGCTGATGCCGCTTGTGGAAGTCATTCGCGGCGAGCACAGCAGCGCAGCCGCCATTGCGACGACCGTTGCCTGCGCCCAGCGCATGGGCAAGACGCCCATCGTGGTAAGGGACTGCCCGGGCTTTCTCGTCAACCGCATCCTGTTTCCCTATTTCGGGGCCTTCTCCATGCTGCTGCGGGACGGTGCGGACTACCGCGAGATTGACGCAGCAATGGAAGCCTTCGGCTGGCCGATGGGCCCGGCCTGGCTGTTGGATGTTGTCGGCATCGACACCGCCGTCCATGCTCAGGCCGTCATGGCGGCCGGCTTCCCGGAGCGCATGCACTACGAATTCAAAAGCGCGATGCAACTGTTGTTCGAGGCAGGCCAGCTCGGGCAGAAGACAGGCTCGGGTTTCTATCGCTACACCGCAGACAAGACTGGCCGCCTGCAAAAGCAGCTGGACGAGGACTGCCTGGCCCGCATCCGCGTGGTGCAAGGCCCGGCGCGACAGTTCACCGCAGGCGAGATTGTCGAGCGCATGATGCTGGCAATGTGCCTGGAAACCGCCCGTTGTCTGGAAGACGGCATCGTCGACACGGCTGTCGAGGCGGATATGAGTCTGGTACTGGGACTTGGTTTTCCGCGCTTTCGAGGGGGAGCACTGCGCTATATTGACAGCATGGGCGCGCGCGCCTTCTGCGCCCAGGCCGACCGCCACGCCGCGCTTGGCCCCCTGTATTTTCCCACTGCAGGACTGCGTGCCATGGCGGCCGCAGATTCCCGTTTTTACGCATGAATGTTACAGGTGACGCAATGACGACGACAGACATCTCCAGTTCCCCTGCCGCCAGCGCCGACGCAGAAAGCCAGGCCCTGCGCCGCCAGCGTCTGCTCAACCGCAGCCACAAGAATCTCCGGCGCGACGTGGGGCGGGCCATCGCCGACTACAACATGATCGAGGAGGGCGACTATGTCATGGTCTGCATGTCCGGCGGCAAGGACTCCTACACCATGCTGGACATCCTGTTGAGTCTGCAGAAGCATGCGCCTATCGATTTCCGCCTGATCGCCGTGAACCTTGACCAGAAGCAGCCGGGTTTTCCTGAACACGTCCTGCCCGATTACCTGAGCAAGCTTGGCGTGGAGTACCACATCATCGAGCAGGACACCTATTCGATCGTCAAGGAGAAGACGCCCGAGGGCAAGACCTTCTGCGGCCTGTGTTCACGTCTGCGCCGGGGCAGTCTTTACAGCTATGCCAAACAGATCGGTGCCACCAAGGTGGCCCTCGGCCATCACCGTGAAGACATCGTCGAGACGCTGTTCCTGAACATGTTCTTCGGCGGCACGCTCAAGGCCATGCCTCCCAAGCTGCTCAGTGACGACAAGCAGAACGTGCTGATTCGTCCGCTTGCCTACTGCAGCGAGCAGGAAATTGCGCGCTATGCGAAGCTGAAGGAGTTTCCGATCATCCCGTGCAATCTCTGCGGCACCCAGGAGAACATGCAGCGGCGCACCATCAAGGAGATGCTCAAGCAGTGGGACCGCGAGTACCCCGGTCGCGTCGAGAGCATCTTCCGCAGCATTGCCAATGTGGCGCCTTCTCAGTTGGCTGATCCGCGCCTGTTCCCGTTCTCGGGTCTCAAGGCCATCAGTGATGAAGCCACACCCATCGATATCACGAACATCGGCTGAGGCCTTCCATGCAGATTCCGTGGCAGCAGTTGGCCCCTGATACCGTGACGGCAATTCTCGAGGAATTCGCCACGCGTGAGGGCACCGACTATGGCCATGAGCAGTACACGCTGGCGCAGAAAGTAAGCATGCTGCGCCGGCAGCTGGAGCGTGGCGATGTCGCAGTGAGCTTCGACACCCAGACCGAGACCTGTTCCCTGATCAGCCTGCGCTGAAGGGCGCCATTGCCAGAGCGAGTGCGTTGCATGACCGAAAATACCTCTGCTGTTCCCGAGCCGACTGTCCAACTGGATGCCTGCGGTCTGTTCTGCCCCGAGCCCGTGATGCTGCTGCACAACCGCATCAGAGACATGGCCTCGGGCGCTGTGCTGGAGGTCATCGCCACGGATCCTTCCACGACGCGCGACGTGCCGAAGTTCTGTCTGTTTCTGGGCCATGAGCTGCTGAAAAGTTCACAGCACAATGATCGTTACCATTATCTGATCCGCAAGGCCTGACGCCATGACGCCGCGGCCAACTGACCCCCTGTACCTGGTGGATGCGTCCATCTACATCTTTCAGGCCTGGTTCTCGCCGCATTATGAAGTGCTCTCGAAAGATGGCCGCGACCTGAGTGCCTTCTTCGGCTTCGCTCAGTTTCTGAACCGCTTCCTGCGCCAGACCCGCCCCCGGTCCATCGCCATTGCCTTCGACGAAAGTCTGTTCTGCGGCTTCCGCCATACGCTGTACCCGGCGTACAAGGCCAACCGTGAATTGCCTGATGAGGAACTCGCGCGGCAACTGCACGCCTGCGCGGCGCTGGCGCCACTCATGGGCGTGGCAGCGTGGGGCAGCAAGGTCTACGAGGCCGACGACATCATTGGCACGCTGGCGTCTGTGGGAGCGGGCCCTGCCCCTGTGGGAGCGGGCCTTGCCCTTGTGGGAGCGGGCCTTGCCCCTGTGGGAGCGGGCCCTGCCCGCGAACAGAACAAGCGCGAGCACCCCATCTGCATCGTCTCCCGCGACAAAGACCTCGCCCAGCTGCTGCACAGCGATGCGGACCACCTCTGGGACTACACTGGCAACACCCGTCGCTACCGCAAAGACATACAACGGCAGTACGGTATTCGCCCCGAGCAGATTCCCGACTACCTGGGGCTGGTAGGTGACGCCGTGGACAGCATTCCCGGGGTGCCCGGCATCGGCCCGGTGGCTGCCACGAGCCTGTTGCAACACTTTGAGTCCATTCCACTGCTTTACGAGAATCTGCAGGACGTGGGCAGTCTGCGCTATCGCGGTGCCAGCAAGGGGGCCGATCTGCTGCGCCGTCACGAAGCGCAGGCACGCCTGAGCCGCACACTGGCCACTATCGTTGAGGATGTCGATGACCCTGCTGAAGGCTTCTCGCAGGCAGATATCACGGACTTGCAGTGGCAACGCCCGGACGTGGAGGGCGTGGCTGCGCTGCTGGAGCAAATGGCTGTTGAGGAGCTCGCACGCGAGCGCTTTCTAACCTTGTTGCAGGGTTTGCAGCCAGCAGCCGCAGGAGACCCCGCATGAAAATCGTTGCTGATGAAAACATTGTGGCGGTGGCCGCTCTCTATCGCTGCCATGGTGAGCTGCTGCTGATGCCTGGCCGGGCCATAGCACGAGAGCATGTGCGGGATGCCGACGTGCTGCTGGTGCGTTCCATTACGCGGGTGGATCGCGCGCTGCTGGAAGGCTCAAGCGTGCGCTTTGTGGCGACGGCCACCAGTGGCACCGATCACCTGGACCTGCTCTGGCTGGCGCAGCAGGGCATCGCCGTGGTTGAAGCGGCCGGCAGCAATGCCAATGCCGTGGTGGAGTACTGTCTTGCCAGCCTTGCCGAGCTGGTGCTGCGAGGCAATCTCACTCTGCAGGGGCGCTCCGTGGCCATTATCGGCTTCGGGCAGGTGGGCTCGCGTTTGCACACCGCGCTGCACACACTGGGCATTGAGGCCCTGGTCTGTGATCCCTTCGTGGAAAGGGAGAGCCGTCGGGATGGCCGCCACTCCCGCGTGCAATTCTGCTCCATGGAAGAGGCTCTGCAGGCATCAATCATCAGTCTGCACACGCCGCTGACGCGCGATGTTTCGCACGCCACCCGGCACCTGCTGGACAGGGCGCGCATCGATTCCTTGCCGGCTGGCACTGTGCTGATCAATGCGGCCCGCGGTGGCGTAGTGTGCAATGCGTCGCTGCTGGCACGTTTGCAGCGTCGCAATGATCTTCACTGCATTCTGGATGTGTGGGAGAACGAGCCCGAGATTTCTTCAGCCTTGTTGCAACACGTGGCCCTGGGGACTCCGCATATTGCAGGCTACAGCGTGGAAGCGAAGGCGAGTGCCAGTGAGCGCAATTACCGGGATTTCCTGCAGCATTTCGCGTTGCCGGATGCGCGTGCGGTGCCTGCTGCGGCTGCGGAGCGTGTGACACTGCAGGTCGATCTTGGCGGAGCCGGGACCGACGAGTTGGCCTTGGCACGCTGTCTGCGAGCGGCCTTGCCAGTGGCGCAGATCGATAGGGAATTGCGCGCGTCAGAACCAGGGGCAGACCTGTTCGACGCGATTCGCAAACGCATCAGTGAGCGGCGCGAGTTCGCGCATTACACCCTGCAGGTGACCGGGATGGAGGAGGGGAGAGTCAGTGCCGCTCTTGCATCGCAAGTGACGGCACTGGGCTTTCAATGGGAGGTAGCGCGGTCTGACTGATCAGAATTCCGCGCGGGACAGGAAGCGCTCGATCTTGCCGATGGCCTGCGTCAGCACGTCGCTGTTGGGCAGGAACACGATGCGGAAATGCTGGGTGTCCGTGACGTTGAAGGCACTGCCCTGCACCAGCAGAATCTTTTCCTTCTCCAGCAGATCGAACACGAATTTCGCGTCGTCCTTGACGGGGTACACCTGCGGGTCCAGCTTCGGGAACATGTAGATTGCGCCCTTGGGCTTCACGCAGCTGACACCTGGGATGGAGGTAATCAGGTTCCACGCCAGATCGCGCTGCTCACGCAGACGTCCGCCGGGCAGAATCAGTTCGTTGATGCTCTGGTAGCCGCCCAGTGCTGTCTGCACGGCAAACTGGGCAGGCACGTTGGCACACAGCCGCATGTTCGACAGAATCTCCAAGCCTTCGATGTAGTTCTCCGCCTTGTCCTTGGCACCACTCAGAATCATCCAGCCGGAGCGGAATCCTGCCAGGCGGTAAGCCTTGGACAGTCCATTGAAGGTGATGAAGAACAGGTCGTCACACAGAGACGCAATGGGAATGTGCCTGGCATCGTCGTACAGAATCTTGCTGTAGATTTCGTCCGAGAACACCACCAGCTTGTGCTTGCGGGCCACGCGGATGAGGTCTTCCAGAATCTCCTTGCTGTACACCGCCCCGGTGGGATTGTTGGGGTTGATGATCACGATGGCCTTGGTGTTGGCTATGATCTTCTTTTCAATGTCCTTGATGTCCGGGAACCAGTCAGCGGCTTCGTCGCACACATAGTGCACGGGGGTGCCGCCTGCCAGACTCACGGCGGCCGTCCACAAGGGATAATCCGGGGCAGGGATGAGGACTTCGTCGCCGTTGTTGAGAAGGGCCTGCATGGCCATGACGATCAGCTCGCTGACGCCGTTGCCCAGATAGATGTCGTTGATGTCGACACCCTTGATCTGCAGTTGCTGGCATTCCTGCATGATGGCCTTGCGCGCAGAGAACAGGCCTTTGGAATCGCTGTAGCCCTGGGCATTGGAGAGGTTGCGGATCACGTCCTGGATGATCTCGTCGGGTGCCTCGAAGCCAAAGGGCGCCGGGTTGCCGATGTTGAGCTTGAGGATGCGGTGGCCTTCTTCTTCGAGGCGCTTGGCTTCCACCAGTGCCGGACCACGGATGTCGTAACAGACCTTGTTCAGCTTGTCGGACTGCCTGATCTTCTTCATAGCGATGATTCTCTGCCTTCACAGTCCCTGAGGGTGATCTGTGCGAATGGATTGCGCCGTATGCCTTGTGCAGCGGACGTCAGGGCGGCTATTGTAAACCCCCGCAGCGAAATTGACAGCGCACAGAATGGGCTGTTTTTGCGAGTACAGCATTGAGGAGCAGGGCATGAAGGACACCGAAATACGAATCCGCAGCGAAGAGGAACTGCGCCAGAGCCTTGGCGAAGAGGGCTATCGCATCGTGCGCCAGAAGGGCACGGAACGCGCTTTCACCGGCCGCTACTGGAACAGCAAGACGCCGGGTCTGTACCGCTGCTCGGTGTGCTCGAACCCCTTGTTCGATTCCGCCACCAAGTACGACTCCGGCAGTGGCTGGCCCAGTTACTGGCAGCCGGTGGCACCCGGTCATGTGAAGGAAGAAACAGACCGCAGTCACGGCATGCTGCGCACGGAAGTCTTGTGCGCCCATTGCCAGGCGCATCTGGGCCATGTGTTTCCCGATGGGCCTGCGCCCACCGGGTTGCGCTACTGCATCAATTCGGCGTCGCTGGAGCTGGATTCTGAGATTTGATTCACCAGCTCGGCTGAGTATCGTTGCCTGAATCAGCAGCCGCCGGAAATTTCGTAATCCTTCTGCAATGTGAACACTCCCTGTACCGAGTTCGGAGTGGTCGGGGCAGAGTCGCGGAGATCAAATGCGCCAACAAACCCGTTGCCATTGGCACCCGTGAACGCGCCTCCGAGATTCGCGGATGCACCGCCGATCAGTGGCACGTTGGCGCTCGTGCCTACATCGGTGATGGTCAGGCTGCCGTAGTCAGGGTCCAATCTCACGCCTAAGGCATTGATGACACCATTAAAGTGAAGGTGCCATTTCTGCGCGACCGTGCCTGAGATTACCTCCAGGTGACCATTGGTGATGGTGCCGTCATCAAAGTCCATATCGAAGCGGGCGTCGACATCGCTGAAGGTACCTGCGGAAGACCCGGTCCCGTACCCGGAGCCATCAGACAACCCGTATCGCCACTCTCCCTTCAGCTGGTTGATTACAAACTCCGGAGTCAACTGCAAGCCGGCAAACAGGTTGTTTGCGTCTGTCTCAATAGCTCCGCTGAGATTGGCGATGGTCGAATTGTTCCAGTCGCCCCAGTCAACCGTCAGGTTTTCCTTGCCTAGCGCGGCGGTTCCGCTGACGTATTGGCCAGCCCCCTCATCGTTCTTGAACGCAAAGGCTGCAACGGCCTGATTGCCACTGTTGATGAACATTCCGCCGATGTTGCCGCTGATATTGGTGCTTTGATAGTCAACGCCTGCCTTGAGGCTGGTGCCGCTCATACTGAGGCTGATAAACGGTCCGAAGGTGCCGGTCTTGCTGCGGGCCTGACCATTGAAAGCGGTAGTCCAGATATTGTCGCCGGTGTAGATTTTCAACTTGCCGTTGCTGATGGCACCGGTATCCAGATTCAGTGTGAAGCCGAATGTGCTGAGATTGCCGCTGTTGATTTCTCCCTCGTTGCCGCCACCCTGTGCCGCGAGCACCGAGGAGTAACTTGCGTATTTGCCTGCCAGCTGCCCTGGGGCGCTGGGTGTCGCAATGAACCAGAAGGCATCCTGGGTCAGCTCAGAGTCTGTTGAATTCAGTGAGTCGCGAACAATCCGGGCCCCGGATTCCGAATCCCATTCTCCCCACGTGAGCAGACTTCCCAGTCCACCCACGTTGGTGACAACAGTCGGGTTTGCCCCGCCTTTACGGAAAATCTGTTGTGGCCGGTCAATATGAAACTGCGAGTCGTCGTACCAGGAATCTGCTGTGAGGGCATTGTCGGCGAGCAGATAATTGCTGGAATTGCCTCTGCGTTGAGCATGCCCGCCGAAAAGCCCCGCGAAGCCTCCGGCCACGCCATTCGCTGTTGCCAGAATGCCGTACTCGCCCAGATCGAAGCCGATGATTTCGTCGGCACTCAGATAGTTGCCAACGCCAAGCAGGTAGGCGGCGCGCAGATGGTCGCTGATTGCTGACAATCTGTGACAGTGCCTGGTGCGGCACTGCTGTTTTTGGTTTTTTCCCGTTACTGCGTGAAAAATTTCGTTCTGGACGAAATAATTAATTTATTGTCGTAACTTTACCTGTAATAAATCATTTTTCAAACGCAGGTCATTAATTCCGTGGGAAATTTGTGATGAGCTTCGAATCCCTGGTGGTCATTCACCATTTTCCATGTCAGAAGTGTCGGCATCCGGCGTGAAAACTTTGACATCCCCAGTGGCGGTCGGTACTTTGCCTTGCCACCAGGAGACGTCTCAATGTTAAGGTTTGTGATTGCCATACCGGTTGCTGCCGCCGTATTTCACTCCTCCGCAAGCAGTGCGCAGAATGTGCCTGCATTGCCAAACAATGTTGCGACGGGCGCCTACTTCAGTACAGGTGATTATGGTCTGCCTGATGACACGTCCATCTACTTCATTCCCCTGTCTTATGAGCGCAGCGTTGGCAACTGGAACCTGCAGGTGTCAGCGGCGCACCTGCAGATCTCCGGCTATGGCAATGTGCTGGTGAATGTTGGCGGTGTCGGCCGCACCGAGTTTGTCGAACTTGAGCAAGACTTGCAGACCACGAGGACGCGCGGTGTCGGCGATACGTTGCTTTCTGCCACCTACCAATGGCCGACCTATTCAGAAAATGCGGTATTCATGGATCTGGGCTTCGAGGTCAAGCTACCGACGGCCGATGAATATGCAGGACATGGGACGGGGGAGGTAGATTACGGTGTGCAGCTTGATGTCTACAAGCTGCTCGGGACTACGACTCTGTTCGGCACGCTGGGATACAAATTCCGCGGGCAATCCACGCTGTTTGACCAGATGTCCGATTCAGGTCTTGTGTCTCTTGGGTTTTCGCAGCCCCTGAGCGAGCGCTGGAGCTATGGCGTGATCTACGATTTTCGGGAGGCTGCATCGACCAGTTCGGGTGAAACGCATGAAATTCTGCCGTATCTCTCCTGGTCGCCTGTCCCGGCGTGGTCTGTCATGTTCTACACCGCAAAGGGCTTTACACAGGACAGTCCCGACATCGCAGTGGGAGCGCAACTCGGCTACCGCTGGTAAGACGATCGACATCCCGCAATCAGATGCGCATGGGCTGCACCCGACTGGGTAGCAGAGAAGGGCGCTCTACTGGTCGGATTCTCTGAAACGGTGGCAGGTCCGGTCGTTGAATGCGTTCCGGCATGTTGTCGCGTGCGATGTTTTCCTGTGACTCTTCTTCTTCCGATTCATGGGCAACAGTCATTGCTTCTGCTGGAATTACAGAGGGTTCCACTGTTGCATCAAGCATGCCTGGCGTTGCTTGCTCGGCCGTTTCGAAAGTAGCCACGGCATGCTGTTCCGCCAAGGGAGTGACAGTCTCAATGATGAGGGGCTGTGGCTCGGTGCCCGCAATCTCGGCAGGTGGCTCCTGACGTTCAATTGGTAATTGTACCTGCGGTGGCGCTTCGGCCAGCTGCTGTGTCAATTGTTCATCGGATTCTATCGCAATCACTTCCTGCGCTATGTCATCGAAGCTGACCGCATTGCTTTGCGCTTGTTGCGTCAACGCATTCTGTTCCAGCGCTTGAGTGAGTTCTGTCTTGACCTCTGCGATTGCTGGATCTCCAACGTGATTGGGAGCAGCATTTTCATGCTGTTCAATATCATTTGCGGACGTGAAAAAGGGAGAAGGACCGCCTGTTCCGCCGAAGCCACTGCCTCCGAACTCGCCTGACTTGCCAGTCCCTCCGATACCACTGCCCCCGTCACCGTCATCACCACCGCCACTTCCAACGGTACCGAGACTGCTTGCCGTCATGACAAGGGTGGCAAGGAATAGCACTATCGCGAGCAGCATGGTCGCTGGATAGCGGCGCAAGGCGAGAATGGCTCTAGGCATTTTGGCTGTCCTCGTCTGAACTTCGTTGTGCTGGCAGATCTGCGCTGAAATGGAATACACCGAAGTTCATACGATGGTGTCTGTCCTCACCGGAAATGTCCTTTTTCTGTAATTGCAGCGCAGTGCGGTTCATGGTGGTCAGGGCATTCATGCCGGTTTCCCTGGCGAGCTCGGTCAGCGTCTGAATCGACTCCAGGCTGAGGTTGTCATAATAGACGCTTCTGTCGAAATAGGAAGGCGAGTGGCCGAGCAGGTTGTGCGCGCCCGCGCTGATGTGGTCGTGAATATTCTTGCCGAAGAAAAACGCCTTTTCGTCAAATCCTTTTGCAGGTGTGAATGCCCCGGTATTCAAGACAACTCGATTGGCGTCGTCCTGTGTGGCAATCCCCAGATTCAACCATTCATCAAGAATCACCCGGGGGCGAATGTCCTGCCTGCAGACGATTTCCACAAGATCATCGAAGGTCTTGCCGAGGACAGGCCTGGAGGTTGATCGCAGCGGCAGCGGCAGGGGAGCGCCGGTGTCGTCCAGAAATTCTGGTGATCCGAGCCAGACGCCAATAACTTGAGCACCTACAGAAACGTTTCGGGGAGTATTGCGATCGTCGGCGGCTTCGCTACGCAGGCGTTTGACGTCTTTGCGGTGCACACCGGTCAGAAGATTGATGCGGCTGTCGGTCTGGCGTTTGCTGTCGACTTGAAACTCCTGGTCAGCGACTTCGACATAGACGGATTTAAGCAGGTTGATCAAATAGGGGTAAGTGATCTGATAGGAAAGCAGCAGTCGCACCAGCGGACGCAAAATCTTCCGGAGTGCAGACACTAGTGCGGCGGGAGGCTGCCCCAGTGCGTTGACGCTGTCATCTGAGAGGTTCATGAGGTCAGTATATCGCAAGGGTGGGAATTGTTCCCACATGTTTATGGTGAGTGGAGGAGCTCTGGGCTGATTGACGTGGGAATTATTCCCACCTATGATGTACGCCAGCTACCAGAACTCCAGGTCACCGGGCAGAGCTGACGCATCTCCCCTCGGGCCACCCAAGGTAAACATGACTTCGCATTCACTTACTCAGTCCCGTAGCGATACACGAAGTGCACACTCCGAGCGCGGTGCAGCTCAGCGATTCAACCTGAATGACGGAAGGCAACTGGCGTACGCTGAGTATGGTGCTGTCAGAGGATTCCCCTTGCTGTATGTACATGACTCCGAAAGTTCGCGTCTGGAGGCTGCCTTTTTTGATGTCGAGGCGCGTCGAAAGGGATTTCGACTTGTGGCGCTGGATCGTCCCGGTGTCGGAGAATCAGATTCGCATGCCGCTTTTACCAGGGAGTCCTGTGCTGAGGACATTCTGCAACTTGCCGATCACCTGGATTGCGACCACTTTGGTATCCTCGTCACTGGGGCGGGGTGTGGTATAGCGCTGGTAACTGCGTCTATGGCGCCCAATCGCGTTGCCATGGTGCTGGGGCTGTCCAGTCAGTTGCCAGTCTGTGGTGGTCAGTCTGGCCTGTTCTGCAGCCTTTTGAGAAGGTTGTTTGGAACGTTCCTGCAGGGGACTGTAAGTCTGCGGCTGTTGCTACGCAAATCCAATCCAGAACACTACATACAGCGTCTGCGTGAGTCCCTTGCCTACCCCGACAGGCAGCTGCTTGAAAATCCGAGAATCAGCAATCAGTTGATCGAGGTGGGATTGGAGGCTGTGAGATGCGGCGCTACTGGCGTCTCACGGGATGCGGTTCTGGCAATGACTCCGCTGCACCTGGACTTGCAAAAATTGAGGATGCCTGTGCACTTTTGGCAGGGAGGGTGTGAGGTATCCACTTTGCACAACTCTTTGCGAGGTATTGCTGCTGCTCTGCCTGCTGGAACGCTGCATCGCCTCAACAACAGAGGGCGATTCTTTTTCTGGCGCCATACGGAAGAAGTGTTTGCTGTGGCTCATGCTGCGTTGCGATGCAAGGAATCACCCGTCTTGACAACGACTATTCGCAAGGATCGGTTCGTTCCGGATGACGATGTGATTTCTGTTGCCATGGCAAGCTAGTGCTTTACATGCAGATCAAAATCACACACATGATGGTTGTAATGAAGCCCGCCGTTGTATCCTTCTGAATTGCTCTTTCCTTCAATGGTCTTGTAAGCAGCACTTTCGATGAAAACGTTGATCAAACTCTGATCGATAGCGCCTGCTTTTGCCTCTTTCTGGAGAATGTCCAGCGCAAACTCTGCAGGTACCGCCGCTTTGTAAGGTCTGTCAGAGGCAGTCAGTGCATCGAAAATATCGCAGATCGTCATGATCTTCGATGCGAATGGAATTTCCAGGGCGCCTTTTCCTGAAGGATATCCGCTGCCGTCGAGCTTCTCATGATGGGACCCTGCAATCTCGGGAACATTGCGGAATTCTTCAGTCCAGGGGATCAATTGCAGGAAATTTCTCGTATGTGTGACATGCGACTCAATTTCCAGGCGCTCCTCCAGCGAAAGACTACCCTTGGGAATTGCGAGCATTGCAAATTCGTAGTCGTTGACAATGGAGAAGCCATGGCGCCTTTCAAATGGAGGGCAGTAGGCCGCAATTCGATTGAGGTCAGTAGCACGCGCGCTTTCCAGAAGGCTGGGTTCGTTGGCTGCCACAATCGTTTCGAAGAAATGATCCAGCTGTTTCAATTCAAGCATCAATGTATGGTCAATTTTCTGAGCTTTCTCTGCTGAGTAACTTCCTTTTCGATACAGTTGAAGCTGCTGTTGCAGTGCCCTGTTCTTGAGCTTTTCCTTGGCCAGCATGATTCTGCATTGAGTATTGCCGATATTCTCCATGCTCAATTTCTTGGACTTCACCAACACGGACTCGCGCACGCCTACCTTGCCGAAGTCGTGCAACAGCGCGGCGTAGCGCAGCTCTCGAATCTGCGCTTCAGAATGCACATGGCAGTAGTGTTCCGGATGGGAATTGCAATTGACAGCGCGTGCCAGCGCCACGCAAAGATCTGCAACTCTGAAGGAGTGACTGCTTGTAGTGGGATCGCGTTGTTCAATTGCCATGACTGCTGCGTTGACGAAGCCTTCAAACAATTTCCGAATGTCGTTGTGCAGAATAGCATTCTCGATTGCTACGCCAGCCTGGCCTGCAAGGGCCTGCAGTAGTCGAAATGTTACATCGTCAAAAGGAAGTATGTGCTGCTGTGTATCTGAGCCCGGGGTAAGCGCAATGTCACGCTGCTTTTTACGATTGATTAATTGCAATACGGCAATAATGTTCTTGTTCTTGTTAAGTGCAGGCAGCGTCAACATGCTGACGGTGCGATATCCTGTGCTTTCGTCAAAATTCTTGTTGAAGCCAAAGGGCGCATTGTGTGGGAGTTCGTATGCATCGCCGATGTTGAGCGGTTGCTTCGTGAGCGCCACATATCCCGCAATCGAGGCTGAACTGAGAGGGAATCGCCGCTCTTCAAATGGAAAATCAATGGAGTCATTCTGAGTAAGCTTGAATGTTATCTGCTGGCCCTCTGCATCAACCAGAAACAATGAGGCTGCATCACAGTTGGATATATTCTGTCCCTCCGACAGAATTTTTCGCAGCAAGGTCGCAAGGTCATTCTCTGCAGACAAGGCTATTCCCACACTGGCGAGCTGGTCGAGATTATCTTCGATTGCAGCCAGCGCCTGCTGGCTGTCTGCCAGACGTTTGCGCGCAATCCATGCTTCGCAGGCACTTTGGAGCATTTTTCGGGACTGCACCACTGGGAATCCGTCGCTAAAGATCAGGTCACATTTTTCGATGGATTCATCTGAGCTCATCAATATCGCGGACGGAAATGCGTTCCGCCATTCGTGTTCGGTGGCGTATTCGAGCAGAGTACTGTCCAGAAGAATCAAGGCCGGGGAATATGTGCCTGCCTCGGCAACAGAGTAAACGTGCCTGAGAGCCAATTGAGGGATATCCAGTTCTCGCCAGAATCTCGCGGCAAGAGCAGAGGTACTGAGACAGACAGTCAGTACAGTAGTGGGTACTTCCATGTGGCTCTCAGAGTGTCTTCGCACGGCTGACTCGCTCATGGGGGGCTCGCCCGTAACCGAGGCGAGTGTTGGGAAGAATGGGGCGAGTGTAACTCAGGAAACCGGGGAAGGCGATCGTGCGAAAAATTGACTTCAGGACATCAGCTCAAACACTGACGTCCTGTACTCAAGAAACAACTTTGGCTCAGGGTCAATTCCCAAAGCCCATCGCTCCCATGCTTCCGCGAGCACTTCTGGCGATGGCATTCAGGCGAAAACGCGGCTTGCCGGACTTTGCTGCAACAACATCCGCTGCCTGCATGTCGCGAATGAAATTTTGCAGCATCTGGCGTGCTTCAGACTGATAACGGAACGGGCCGATACTGCCGCGTTCGCGTGTTCGGAAGTACCAAAGGCCGCCATTGTCGTACACACGTTCTGTACGTTCGGGAATTATTCGATCTGTGCGGTCTTGCTTGCGAAGGATTGCCATTTTCTTGATCCTCATGTTGTCTCCGTCAACTCAGGACCGCTTGGTCGCAAGGATTCTTTCCTCATGATCCACGCATGGCCCTGAGTTGACGAGTGATCAGAAAATAGTACGAGTAATTTGGGCTGAGAAGAGCGCAATTACTATGCCATTCCTGTGAGGCTTGCAGAGTGCCATGGCATTCTTTGGAATTTGTAAAAAGCTTTTATTTCAATATGTTGAGAAAATAATCGTTAGATCACATACTCGTGAAATTCTTCGATTCATCAAGATGTTAGAGCTGGAATCTAACCGAGCTGATTTCCAACGTTTCTTACCGTTGTTTGGCTTGAGTTACGAGTTCTTCTACTCAAGAGTTACTTTCGATTCAAAGAGTTGGAAAAGAAATGGGAAATATAAATTTTTAATGCCGATTTTTGGCTGCCATGCATCATCAATCGTGGGTGAACTGTTCAGCAAATGTCCTTGCCAAGATCATATCTTCAGGTGAGTTGAGGTTCAGGTAATAGCCTGGCTTCGTTTCGGCTAGAACCAGAAGTGAATTTGAATGCGACCTTGTGAAGGCCATGGGACTGTAGTGACCGCGCTCCAATGCCAAGGCAAGCAGTTTTTCCATGCGTATGTCCCACACCGAAAAAAGCGGCTGGTGTTGCTGTTCAGTTTGCAACCAGCCTATCTGAGTCCGCTCATGCCTCATCAGGTCAAGCACGCGCTGCACGTAGTCATGGTCGAACCATGGAACATCGCCGGGAAAACAGGCGACGTGGGTGCATCCTGGGTGATTGGTCAGGCTCCAGAGCATTGCAGCATGCAGACCTGCAAGTGGGCCTGGGTCATTGCTGAAGGAGTCAGAGATCAGGGGCAGGCCGAACTCCGCGTAGCGCTCGGCCGCTTTGTTGACGTTGATTAGAAGCTGGGAAACTTGCGGAATCGCTGATTGAAGGATCCAATCCATGACGCGCCTGTTGCCGAGCGGCAGCAAGGGTTTTTCCTGGAATTGCATGCGGGAGCCTTTGCCGCCAGCCAGAATGACACCATTGACACAGATATTTGCAGGATTCACGAGCGCCTCTGCAGCAACACAAATGGCCAGCGAGAATAGTTCAGCCGGTCAGTACTCACAATATTCACAATTGAATATAAGCAGGCAGTATGGGAGAATCGCGCACTTCAGAAACCGGGAAATACATCTTAAGCCGTTGAATTATAAGCACTTAAATGGAGTGTTTTGGGGCGGGCAAAGTTGTATGAGTCCTGGAATTCAGTTTTCACTGCGAATTTGCTGGGTCAGAGCTGTGATCCGGGCGAATTCTTTCCAGAATGACAATGAAAGGTCGACACAACAGGTCTGCCGATAGTAGAGGGTAATCCATGCAAGTTTCCATCGAGACAATTTCCGAACTCGAGCGTCGTATGACCGTAGGAGTTCCCGCAGCAGTCGTTGAAAGCGCTGTCATGGCGCGACTTCAAGAAGCCGCTGGCAACGTCCGACTCAATGGTTTCCGTAAAGGCAAGATTCCTTTGAAGTTAATCAAGGGGCGCTATGGCAAGGGAGTTCGCCAGGAAGTAGTTGGCGAAGTCATGAGCAAGACCTACTACCAGGCTATCGCGGAACAGAATTTGAAGCCTGCTGGCCAGCCTCGCATCGAGCCCAAATCGCTTGCGGAGGGCAAGGATCTTGAGTATGTTCGAAGTTTTCCCCGAAGTCACGCTGGCTGATTTCAAGGAATTGAAAGTTGAGAAACTGGTTGCGCAGGTCGAAGAAGAAAATATAGACAAGATGATCGAGACACTGCGCCAGCAGCGGCAGACATGGGATCCCGTAACGCGTCAGAGCAAGACCAAAGATCGATTGAATATTGATTATACCGGCACCATGAATGGTGAAGGCTTTGCCGGCGGCTCTGCACAGGGCGCCAATCTCGTGCTGGGTTCCCAGCGTATGATTGAAGGCTTCGAAAAAGGCCTTACCAAGAAGAAGTCAGGCGATGATGTCGTTCTCGAATTGGTATTTCCTGAGGATTATCAGAACAAGGACCTCGCCGGGAAGCCTGTGAAATTCGAGATCAAGATCAATTCCGTGAGTGCACCGGTACTTCCCGAATTGAATGAAGAATTCTTTGCTGTCTTTGGAATCGATGAAGGGGGTCTTGAGGCTTTCCGCAAGGAAGTGGCGGCCAATATGGAGCGCGAACTCAAGAACGCCAGCAAGGCTAAAGTGAAAAGTCGTGTAATGGAGCAATTGCTGGCTCAGAACAAAGTAGCCCTGCCCAACAGTCTGGTACTGGGCGAGATTGGGTCCCTGCGTCAGCAGGCCATGCAGCAGTTCGGCGGTGGCAAGCAGAGCATCGATCCCTCCATGCTGCCGGACGAACTTTTCCGTGAACAAGCTGAGAAGCGCATTGCTCTTGGCCTGATTCTCGGGGAAGTCATCAAGAGCAAGAGTCTGAAAGCAGATCCTGTACTCGTTAAATCGACTATTGAAGATATTGCTTCTACTTACGAAACCCCTGAGCAGGTGGTGCGTTGGTACTACAGCAACAAGGATCAACTTGCCACGGTGGAGTCTTCCGTGCTCGAGGATCAGGCCTTTGAAGCGATTCTGGCGGAAGCCAAAGTGAAGGAAAAGCGCGTCAGTTATGATGACGTCATCAAGCCGGAAACGGCAAAAGCAGCCAAATAACGAGTCTATATGGATCACACGCAGGAATTGATTGTGTCTACACTGGTGCCGATGGTTGTTGAACAGACTGCCCGGGGTGAGCGCTCCTATGACATCTATTCGCGCCTTCTCAAGGAGCGGGTGATCTTTATGGTGGGGCAGGTTGAAGACTACATGGCCAACCTCGTCGTGGCACAGTTGTTGTTCCTGGAGTCAGAGAATCCCGACAAGGACATTCATTTGTACATCAATTCGCCTGGTGGGTCCGTCACCGCGGGCTTGTCGATTTATGACACAATGCAGTTCATCAAGCCTGACGTAAGCACCATGTGTATCGGTCAGGCCGCGAGCATGGGTGCACTTCTGCTGGCAGGCGGCGCTAAAGGCAAACGATTTGCCTTGCCTCATTCCCGCATGATGATTCATCAGCCCAGTGGCGGTGCACAAGGGCAAGCTTCGGATATCGAGATTCAGGCAAATGAAATCATCAAGTTGCGCCATCAGCTTAACAACATCATGGCCATGCATACCGGAAAAGACCTTGAAACCATCGCGCGCGATACTGAACGCGACAACTTCATGAGCGCTGATGAAGGCGTCAAATACGGCCTCATCGACAAGGTCTTGAGCCATCGTGTGATGTAAATCCGGTAAATGCTCCGAAAAACACTCGTGCACGACGATTTTCTGCCGATTACCTGCTTCGAGAGCCCGAAATGCCGTGTCTATGGCAGTGGCACAAGTATTGGAGACTGCCCGAAAGTCCTGTAATCTGGACCGGCGTCGAATTTGAGGATAAGTTTAATGTCAGATGATCGTTTCAACAAAGGCGATGACAGCGGCAAGTTGCTGTATTGCTCATTCTGCGGCAAGAGCCAGCATGAAGTCCGGAAACTGATCGCTGGTCCCTCAGTCTTTGTTTGCGACGAGTGCGTAGACCTTTGCAATGACATTATTCGCGAAGAGATCCAGGAAAAGGACTCCGAAGGAGGTAACAAGAAGTTACCTATCCCCGAAGAAATCAAGAGCACCCTCGACGAATATGTCATCGGACAAGAGCGAGCCAAAAAAGTACTGGCTGTTGCTGTTTACAATCATTACAAACGTCTGAACTATGAACATTCTTCCGGTGGTGTCGAGCTTGGGAAAAGCAATATTCTCATGGTCGGTCCTACTGGCACAGGCAAAACGCTACTTGCCGAAACGCTTGCCAGGCTGCTGGATGTCCCCTTTACGATCGCAGACGCTACCACCTTGACAGAAGCGGGGTATGTTGGCGAAGACGTCGAAAACATTATTCAGAAGTTGCTTCAGAAATGTGATTACGATGTCGAGAAGGCGCAGATCGGTATTGTATACATAGACGAAATCGACAAAATTTCCCGCAAGTCCGACAATCCCTCCATTACACGCGATGTGTCGGGAGAGGGTGTGCAACAAGCATTGCTCAAGTTGATCGAAGGTACCGTAGCGTCAGTTCCTCCTCAGGGTGGTCGCAAGCATCCGCAACAGGAATTTCTTCAGGTTGATACCTCCAATATCCTGTTCATTTGTGGCGGCGCATTTGCAGGCCTTGAGAAGATCATTCGAGATCGGTCCGAGAAAGGCGGAATTGGCTTCGGTGCTGAAGTGCGCAGCAAGGACCTGGATCATAAGACCGGAGAAACACTTCGGGATGTAGAGCCGGAAGATCTTGTGAAATATGGTTTGATCCCTGAATTTGTTGGCCGATTGCCCATGATTGCCACGTTGGACGAGCTTGATCTGGATGCTCTGATGCGCATTTTGAAAGAGCCAAAGAACGCGCTGATCAAGCAATATCAGAAGCTTTTCGAAATGGAAGGTGTGGAAATCCAGTTTCGGGATGAAGCCCTGAAGGCAGTGGCTCAGAAAGCCAGGGAAAGAAAGACAGGTGCGCGCGGATTGCGCTCTATAATGGAGAGCGTGTTGCTCGATACGATGTACAAAATACCCTCCATGGACAAGGTGAGTAAAGTCATAATTGATGCTGCCGTCATAAATGGAGAATCAGAACCCCTTCTCGTCTACGAGAATCGGGAGCAGCAAAGCAGGACAGCATCTGAAGAACATTGAGGGTTTTCCCTTCTGCTTTTCATTCAAACGCAATTGAATTTGAGTTGCGTGCCCCAAGAATTGAGTCTGAAAGCCATTGAGTGTGATTTTCCACTCCTAACCTCCAGGATGTATTTATGGGTCTTCTTTCAGAGTCCTCCGAAGTCGCGAAGAATGTGTTGCCACTATTGCCTCTTCGTGATGTTGTCGTTTATCCGCAGATTGTACAGCCACTCTTCGTTGGGCGGCCCAAGTCCATAAAAGCTCTTGAAGTTGCCATGAGCACTGGAAAGCAGGTCCTGCTGGTTGCGCAAAAAAATCCTACCGAAGATGACCCCAGTATTCGCGATGTCTTTGAGATCGGGACAATAGCCAGCATCTTGCAGCTGATTCGTTTGCCGGACGGCACTGTAAAGGTTCTGGTGGAGGGCGTGAATCGCGCGCGCATCAAGTCCGTTGATTTCGATGCTGAGTATTTTCAGGCTCAGATTTCTGTGCTTGTCGCTGAGCCGCTGATGGAAAAGCAATCCGAACTTCTCGTGCGTTCGCTGCTTGCGCAGTTCGAGCAGTATGTACAACTCAGCAAGAAAATACCGCCCGAAGTCATGACCTCCATTTCAAGCATCGATGAGCCAGGCAGGCTCGTTGATACAATAGCATCGCACATGACATTGCAGATTCAGGAAAAACAGAATCTTCTGGAACTGGTCAGTCTGCAGCCGCGCATAGAACACCTCATGAGTTTGATCGAATCCGAAATCGACCTTTTTCAGGTCGAGAAGCGCATTCGTGGTCGTGTAAAAAAGCAGATGGAGAAGAGTCAGCGTGAGTACTATCTGAATGAGCAAATGAAAGCTATTCAGAAAGAAATGGGCGAGCTGGACGACTCTCCGAATGAGGCCGAAGAGCTCAGGCAGAAAATTGATGCTGCCGGCATGCCGACCGAAGCAAAAGACAAAGCCCTGTCGGAATTGAACAAGTTGCGTATGATGTCTCCCATGTCATCAGAAGCGTCTGTGGTTCGGACGTATATTGACTGGATGGTTAATATACCTTGGAAGGCGCGCAGCAAAGTCCGCTTCGACCTGGACAAGGCAGAGCAGGTGCTCGAGAACGATCATTACGGGCTCGACGAAGTCAAAACACGCATTCTCGAGTATCTGGCGGTGCAGAAGCGGGTTAAGAAATTGAAAGGCCCCATACTCTGCCTCGTAGGCCCGCCCGGCGTAGGTAAAACATCACTTGGGGAGTCGATCGCACGTGCAACGAATCGTAAATTCGTACGAATGGCATTGGGTGGCGTGCGAGACGAAGCTGAAATACGGGGGCACCGCCGCACCTACATTGGTTCCTTGCCAGGTAAATTGCTGCAGAAGCTTGCGAAAGTAGGCGTCAGGAATCCACTGTTTCTGTTGGATGAAATCGACAAGATGGGCATGGACAATCGCGGCGACCCCGCGTCGGCGCTGTTGGAGGTTCTCGATCCTGAGCAGAACCACAGTTTCAATGATCACTATCTGGAAGTGGATTACGACCTTTCGGAAGTGATGTTCGTCTGCACATCCAATACCATGAATATTCCGGGGCCGCTTCTGGACCGTATGGAAATCATCCGACTTCCTGGCTATACCGAAGATGAGAAGATCAATATCGCGACGCGTTATCTTGTGCCCAAGCAGCAGGAAAACAACGGTATTCGTCCCGGCGAATTGATCATTGGTGAGGAGCCGGTCAAAGACCTGGTGCGCTATTACACGCGGGAAGCTGGCGTACGTGGTCTTGAGCGCGAGATCGCAAAAATATGCCGAAAGGTAGTCAAGGAGCATTCTGCTCAGAAGCATTCAGAGCCAGTGTTGCTGACGGGTGAGCTCCTTGAGAAATATTCTGGTGTCCGCAAGTATGATTTTGGAATCGCGGAAGAACACAACCTTGTTGGACAGGTCAATGGACTGGCGTGGACGCAGGTAGGCGGAGAGCTCTTGACGATTGAGGCTGTTGCCTTGGAAGGCAAGGGCAAAACTATCAAGACGGGCTCTCTTGGCGATGTCATGCAAGAGTCCATACAAGCAGCCATTACTGTTGTGCGAAGCAGGGCCGCGGCTTTGGGTCTGAAGCCTGGCTTTCATGAGACCATCGATTTGCACATACATGTCCCGGAAGGCGCGACGCCCAAAGATGGGCCAAGCGCAGGGGTAGGGATGTGTACTGCTCTGGTATCGGCGTTGACTGGCATTCCAGTAAGGGCGGATGTGGCCATGACAGGGGAAATAACGCTGCGTGGCCAGGTATTGCGTATTGGTGGACTTAAAGAAAAGTTGCTGGCTGCTCACCGTGGAAACATCAAGACGGTCATCATTCCTGCAGACAACGAGCGGGACTTGCGTGAGATACCGGATAACGTGAAGGCTGAACTGGACATCCGTCCTGTGCGCTGGATAGATCAGGTTCTGGAGCTTGCGCTGGAGTATCAGCCAGTTCCAATTTCAAGCGATCTTGCAAGCAAACCGGCCATAGGTTCCGCTGCAGAGGATGCAGACAAAAACAAGGAAGAAATGCCTGTAAATACGCACTGAATCACATTGGGGGCCGGCGTTTTCAGTTGACACGGCTTTCCGTGGCTTGGTATAAAGTGCCGGTCGTATTGGTTATCAAGCCATTTCTTGGATAAAAAATCAGACAGAATATGTACACTCAGGGCGGGATTTGAACTTTCATTTCACCGCCCGAGTTTCTTGTAATAATTCAACTTAGAAAAATAAGGGGATAACGTGAACAAGTCAGAATTAATCGATGCTGTGGCAGCAGGTGCCGATATACCAAAAGCAACAGCTGGACGAGTGATAGATGCAATGATCGATGCGATCACTGACTCACTGAAGAAAAGCGATCCAGTTGTGCTGGTTGGCTTTGGTACATTTACAACTAAAGAGCGTGCTGCTCGCCAAGGCAGAAATCCCCAGACTGGTGCCACAATCCAGATCAAGGCAGCCAAAGTGCCTACATTCAAAGCAGGCAAAGCGTTGAAAGATTCTGTCAATCTTTAACTGGACATTCTAAATTCGTGAGCACAGGCGCCGGCTGATGAGACGGTTGCGATTCGGACAGTGACACTTCCGGGTGCTGCGGAAACACAAAGAGCCGCAGGCTTACGAATTTACAAGGCGCATCTTCGATGCGCCTTTTTAGTTTAAAAAGGGACGTCAATTTCACATTTTTGTGATGACCTCCTGGGTTCACCTCCAGTATCACGACAGGGTTAGATATGCTGCAAACAATTCGCGAAAATTCCCAAGGTCTTGTCGCCAAAGTTATTATCGGCTTCATTATCGCCATCATGGCATTGTTCGGTGTTGAGTCCATAATGAACGGATTCATCACTAATCCAACCGTTGCAGAAGTGAACGGCGAGGAAATTACTGAGCCGGAGCTGCAGACAAGCGTCCAGAATCTCATTGCGTCCGTTGGTGGCAATCTGGAATCTCTCGATGAGGATCTGATTCGCCAGGTTGCGCTCAATCAGATTATTGAAGACCGATTGCTGCGCCAATCTTCCAAAGACGCCGGACTGATCATATCCAGCGATGCAATTGATCTTCAGATCATCAGCAATCCTCAGTTCCAGGTTGGCGGTGTTTTCAATTCCGATCTTGCTGTTCGAACCATGGCCACCCAGGGCTTTACAGTTGCAGGCTACCGGCAGGCCTTGGCAGATCAGATGGTGGTAGGGCAGATCGCCAATGCTTATGCTTCGTCCGGATTCGTCACGCAGAGTGAGATGGAGCGTATTGCGGCTTTGTCTTCTCAAACTCGTGATTTTCGTTTTGTTTCTGTCACTTTGGGCAATCGTACTGGTGGTGAAGCAATACCTGCCGATCAGGTCGAGTCTTATTATCAGAACAATCAGTCCCAGTTCATGGTCGAAGAAGAAGTGGCTATCGACTACGTAGTGCTGGACAAAGCCACTATTTTTTCTGAAGTCGAAGTCGGTGAGGCCGATGTTCTGGCCAAGTACGAAGAGGAGCGCGCTGCATCCAGTTCCACTACGCAGCGCCGCGCGTCACACATTCTTCTCGAAATAGGCACAGGAGACACTGAAGAGTCGGTAATCTCAGAAGCGAGCGCATTGAAGACTCGTCTGGATCAAGGTGAAGATTTTGGCACTATTGCACTAGCTGCCTCCTCAGATACAGTTTCTGCCGAGCAGGGCGGTGATATTGGTTATTCCGATGGTTCCGCTTTTCCGGCAGGAATTGAGCAAGCCCTCTTGAGCATGGAAGTCGGCCAGGTTTCCGACCCGGTAGTCACAGAGTTCGGAGTGCATCTCGTCAAGTTGACTGAATTCGATGTCAATGAATACCCAACATTGGAAGAGTCGGCCGAGCGTATTCGCCGGGACCTGAGCAGCGCAGAAGTTGACGAGATCTATTTCGCACGACTGGAATCTCTTGCAAATCTGGCTTTCGAAACGACTGATCTTGTTGAAATTTCTGAGGAATTGTCGCTCCCGATAGAGCAAAGCGAATTGTTCTCCCGTGGTGGCGGCTTTAGTGAAATCACTACCAATGCCAATGTCATTGCAGCTGCATTTGCAGACGAAGTTCTGGTGGAGGGGAACAACAGTGACGTTGTCGAAATGGGCAATGACCGTGCACTGGTGCTCAATATCAATACGCACAATGAAGAGTCACTTCGGACGTTGGATGAGGTTCGCGGTGAAATTGCCGCAATTCTCAGGACAGAGCTGGAGAAGGAAAGAGCGGCAGCGCTGGGTGAGCAACTTCTTGCCTCGCTGCGCAATGGAGAGTCCATCGACGAGACCATGCAGGCCAACGAGCTGCAGTGGATTGTCCAGTCCAACGCATCCCGAGATCAGACTGGTCTCAATTCCGAAGTCATGCAAAACGTATTCGCGTTGTCCACGCCAGCGGAAGGGGACTCTGCCTATAGCGGCTTCGCTTTGACCAATGGCACTTACATTGTTGTTGAACTTCAAAAAGTGAACCGTGGTTCGCTTGCTCAGATGGAGGAGGAAGCGAAACAAACTATGGTGAGTTCTTACGTAGAGCGAGACGGGAGAGCCGCGTTTGATGCCTTCCTCGCAAATACGCGCAACAACTCTGAAATTACCGAGAACCTGACTCCCATCGAGACCTTCTAGACACAATAGACTCTCAGTTGAGTTTTCCTGTGCCCGGGTAAAGCATCAGTGCTTGCCCGGGATGAATCAAATCACCAGCTCCAATGCTGTTCCATGCAGCCAAATCTGCAACCCCCACTCCAAATTGCTGAGCAATCCGGGAAAGTGAATCACCTGATCTGACATTGTATATCAGGGGGGAGCTTGCATCAGTGGGGCTGCCGGATTGGACAATGGCTGTATCGGTCTTAACATTCAAAACCTGGCCTGGTTTGAGAACATCGTTCAATGCAATGTTGTTCATTCCTGCCAGTTCGCCGACCTTGAGGTTGTAACGACTGGCTATGCGCCAAAGTGTATCGCCGGAACGAACCGTATATTGCGGACTGGCATCCGGTGGGGCGACAAGAGTGGCGGGCGTTGATGAATACTGAGGCGCATTCGGTACCGGTAGCGTGGTACCTGCTGCATAAGCGCGAGGAATCAGAAGTGACTCGCCTGCAATGATGCGATTGCCATCCAAGCCATTGGCCTGCTGCAGGGCACCTACCTCGGTTCCGAACTGGCGTGCAATTTTGCTGAGACTGTCTCCTCGTTGTACTAGATAGCGATCCCAGGTCACCTGCGGACGCTCAGGCGCATTGGCAAGGGCGCTCATGAAAGCCTCTTTGCGCTCGATAGGCAACAACAAGCTGTGTGGGCCGTCCGGGTGAGTCGCCCACTGCCGATATCCCGGATTCAACTGATAAAGTTCAACCGGGTCCAGGCCTGCAAGGGCAGCGGCAAATTGCAGATCCATTTGGTAGCCGATCTCGATGCGCTCTACGACCGCAGTATTTTCAATATCGGCAAGCTCTACACCAAAGTGGTCACGAGCTGCTACAAGCTGGCTTAACGCAATCAGTTTGGGAATGTATTCCTTGGTAACTGAAGGCAAATTCAGAGACCAGAAGTCAGTTGGGCGATCACGTGAAGCATTACGATCTATAGCCTTCTGAATATTGCCCGGACCTGCATTGTACGCTGCCAGGGCCAGCAGCCAGTCGCTGTCAAACATTTCATAGAGGGTTTCAAGGTAGTCCAGCGCGGCCTTAGTAGAGGCAAGCGGGTCTCGACGTCCGTCGTACCACCAGTCCTGCTTCAGCCCGAGACTGCGTCCCGTCGAACCCTGTATCTGCCACATGCCGACAACGTTGCCAGGTGCTGCGGCATTGGGATTGAAAGCACTTTCCACAATAGGCAGCAGGGCAAGCTCTGCCGGCATGCCGCGATGCTCCAGAGCCTGTGCAATTTCAAACATGAAGGGCTCGGCGCGCTCGGAGCCAACTCTTAGCAAGTTTGCGTTCTTCTGATAGAACGCGATCTGATCCTGTACCTGTTTATTGTCGAATTCGTGGGCAAATTGAAAACCATGAGTGAGCCTGCTCCAGATATCCTCGAATACCATGGCGTCAGATGGCAGTTCGTCACCTGGATTTATCTGTACGCGGGCTGCAGAGCCTCGGTTGGAGATTGCGCGCCCAATAACCTGTTCGTTGCTCGACAGTGACGCTTCCTCTGAATATGTCCCGGAACCGTCATCCACCACTGAACATGCGCCTAGAAATAGCGCTGATGCAATGGATAGAGTCAGTTTATTCAAGCGAAGTGTGTGACGTTGGATCAAAATATTTCCCGAATAAAAACAATCAACTGGATCATAAATTTGAGAGAAACTCTGCAATTGCACAAATGGAATTCACGCTGGGAAATTGTCTTTCCATTGGCGCAGTTGCGTAAAAACATCAAGCTCACTGGCGAGAAGAGGCCCGAATTGTGTCTGGATTATTGCAGAGACACTGTCACTATGACAACGCAGGAACGGATTAGTTCGCAATTCCACTCCGATGGTTGAAGGCAAAGTAGGATGCCCTTCGGAACGCAAGATGGTGCATTCCTTCATGCGTTTCAAGTAGTCGATATTATCCGGTTCGACATGCAAGGCAAAGCGCAGGTTGCTCAATGTGTATTCGTGAGTGCAGTAGACTCGCGTTTTCTCTGGTAGTGCGGCCAGTCGTTGCAGTGAGTTCAACAACTGGGCATAAGTGCCTTCGCGCAATCTTCCACAACCAGAAGAAAAGAGTGTATCTCCACAAAATACAACAGGCTGCAAATCATTTGTGTCCCCTTCTGTGAAGAAGGCGATGTGGTCCAAGGTGTGACCAGGAACCGCCAGTACCTGGAAATTACAGCCAAGAATTGCTATTTCCTCATTGTCTTGCACCCGCATTGTGAGTGCTGGAATTCTGTCGTTGTCCGGGCCAATCACATGAGCCTCAGGAAAGGCTGTCAGGAGTTCTCGAATTCCACCGGTGTGATCAGGATGGTGGTGGGTGACAAGAATATCAGTCAGAGTCCTGCCACTTTTCTTCAGCCAAGCAAGTACTGGAGTTGCGTCTCCGGGATCCACCACTGCGACATCACTGCGTCCTCCACACCCTATTACCCAGATGTAATTGTCTTCGAATGCCGCAATGGCAGTGATATGCAACGTCATAAGATTTGATTTTCAAGGAGGAAGGACGCGATCATAGTGCACACTCTGAATTAGACAAGTCAAAATTCCCCATGCGCCTGCTTAAACCATTTGCCGATCGCCTTAATCGTCGCCGTAGACTCCCGGAGCCAGCTGCATTGTATCGCGATATGGAAGCGTGGCTTTCCTCTCCTATAGGTCAAGCTTTGGTGGAAAGTGAGAAAAAGGTACTGGAGCCGATAATCGCCCGTATTTTCGGCTACCACTTCCTGCAGATAGGAGTCAGCACCGATTCGTTGCTTGATGAAAGTCCTGTAGGCCATCGATTTCTCTTTGTGCCTGATGCCAGCTCGACAACAAGATACGCAATTGCCAGCAATGAGGCTCTGCCAGTGCAGTCGGAGAGCGTCGATGCTGTCCTTATTCATCATGCGCTCGACTACACTCCCGACTGTCACCGACTTCTTCGTGAAGCTTCAAGAGTGCTCATGCCGGGAGGAAAACTCCTGATCGCGGGCTTCAATCCTTTGAGTACCTGGGGCTTGCGGAGCATCTTCCGGGTTGGCAATCGCTTGCCATGGAGTGCTCGTTTCATTTCCAGCGCGCGCGTTTGTGACTGGCTCAAACTGCTCGAATTCAGTGTGGACAAAATTGCATACAGTGGGTATTTGCTGCCTTTTACACATCCCCGAGTGGTCCGGTTTGCATCTGGACTGGAACAATTCGGGCAACGCTCTGCGTTGCCAGTGGGAGCGGCGTACGTGATCGTTGCCTGCAAACAAGTCATGCCTGTGACGCCAATTACACCGCGTTGGCCCATGATTGCACGCCCGATTATTGCTCGCACCCTTGGCGAGCCCGCGCGATCACGGCCCCAGGCCGTCGAATCTGATACCCAGCATTGAGTGCGAATACACTCATTGCCTCCACCATGGAAGCTGCCAATGTGTCAAAACTGATCGAACTGTTTACCGACGGCGCTTGCAAGGGCAATCCCGGGAAAGGCGGATGGGGTGTCCTTCTGCGCTACAACGGTCACGAAAAGCGCTTGTATGGTGGGGAAGCTCATACCACGAACAATCGCATGGAGCTAATGGCCGTCATCAAGGGGCTTGGCGCTCTCAAGCGCGATGACTGCGAAGTGCGTGTAGTCAGTGATTCGGTCTATGTTCTGAAGGGTATAAGTGAATGGCTTCCCCAATGGAAAAAGCGCGGTTGGAAAACAGCAGCGAAGAAGCCTGTGCTCAATGCGGACCTGTGGATGCAACTTGACGACCTGGCTGCCCGACACAAAGTGGAGTGGAAATGGGTAAAAGGGCACAGTGGCCACAGCGAAAATGAGATAGCAGATGAGCTGGCCAATCTTGGAATTGAGGCGCTTGCCAGCGCCCTTGATTGAGCAACGATTTTCTGGATGAATTGGAAACTTATGCGAGAAATCGTACTGGATACTGAAACGACTGGCCTCGATTCGGCACAAGGGCATCGTGTCATTGAAATTGGCTGTGTGGAAATAGAGAATCGCCGACTTACGGGGAGGCACTTCCATTGCTACCTCAATCCTGACAGGGCTATTGATGAAGGAGCTGTGCAGGTGCATGGCATCACTTCGCAATTTCTGGCAGACAAACCTCGTTTTGCACAGATTGCAGCGGATTTTCTTCACTTCGTTTCCGGTGCAGAGCTGGTCATTCACAATGCGCCGTTCGACCTCAGCTTTCTAAACAGCGAACTGATGCTTGCGGGATTCACTCAGGAGTCTTTGCAGGATCTGTGTACCATTACAGATACCTTGGTGATGGCGCGCAGAAAGCATCCCGGTCAACGCAATAGCCTGGATGCCTTGTGCAAGCGCTATGAAGTCGACAATTCTCAGCGTGAATTGCACGGGGCCTTGCTGGATGCGGAAATACTGGCCGATGTCTACCTGTTGATGACAGGGGGGCAGACCATGTTGCATCTGGCCACGGAGGAATCTTCTGTAGAAGCGAAGGAATCCGCGCACGGGAAATTGACGGGAGTACCTGGACCCTTGCCGTTGACGATGCCGGACGATGAAGAGCTGCAGGCGCATGCGCGATTTCTCGAGCGCATCCAGAAGTCCAGCAAGAGCAAATGCATATGGCTGAATTCATCAAGACCGCAAAGCGCTACTGACATCGCATGAACGTTTCATTGTCCTGTGTTCTTCCGCTCCAGGATGTCGCCGCGCCGGCCAGCCTGATCTTGTTTCAGGGTGGTGATCTGCTGGTGGGAGCTGCCGGATATGTGTGGCCATTGGATCTTGCTGCGAAACTCCAGCCGCGCTTGCGTACGGCCGTCCTGATTGATGCATCGGCCTATGTTCCCTGCTATGCCGTGGCGCTGGATGCCGACGATGACATCGCCTGGCTGGAGGGCGAGCTGCGCCAGCCCAGGCAGATCCTGATGGCCGGCTCCTTTGCCGACTTCTTGCCAATTGGGAAAGCGATGCAGCTGTTGCACTGGGTAAAAAGTCACCGTTTCTGCGGGTACTGCGGTGCTGAAATGCAGGGTCATCTTGCCGAGAGGGCGTTGTGCTGTTCTCGATGTGATCTGCGTGTGTATCCCCGGATAAGCCCTTGCGTGATTGTACTCATCACCCGCGGTGATGAAATTTTGCTGGCGCGACATGTCGGACGTGGAGGCTCATGGTTCAGCTGCCTGGCAGGTTTCATGGAAGTGGGGGAAACGCCCGAGGAAACAATTCGCAGGGAAGTGCGGGAAGAGACAGCCATTGAAGTAACGAATATCCGCTATGTCAGCAGTCAGTCGTGGCCATTTCCTTCGCAATTGATGCTGGGATTTTTTGCCGACTATGCTGGTGGTGAACTCCAGGTTGATGGAAATGAAATAGCGGAAGCAGGCTGGTTCTTGCCCAAGGATCTTCCGAAAACGCCTGGGCCTGGCATCAGTGTCGCAGGGCAACTCATTGAGCTATTCTTGAAATCAAGAAGCAAACGATCAACCTAATGCAAATGCAAGGAGTAGATTTTTGGAGTACTTTATTGAATACGGACTGTTTCTCGCGAAGCTTGTTACTTTGGTCATTGCCTTCGTTTTTGTACTCACTGTTATTGTCTCGGCAGGTAGCAAGAACAGAAAGGGAGGTGAGCGGGGCCACATCGCTATTACTCACCTGAATGAAGAGCTCGACGAAATGCGCGAGTCCATGAAGAAGGCGATTTATGACAAGGCTTCCTACAAGTACGAGCAGAAACAAGAGAAAAAGCGCCTGAAGCTGGAGGAGCGAGAACGAAAGCAGCAATTGAAGCTTGCGGCGGCGGCATCCGAGGATCTTGAAGACAACGCTAGAAAGAGAGTGTATGTCGTTGATTTCAATGGCGACATAGAAGCAAGCGATGTGGAGTCACTGCGCGAGGAGATAACGGCAATTTTGTCTCTTGCGACTCCGCGGGACGAGGTGCTGCTCCGCCTCGAGAGCCCCGGTGGTATGGTGCACGCCTACGGACTGGCGTCTGCCCAGCTTGAGAGAATCAAGTCGCAGCAGGTTTCACTTACCATCTGTGTTGACAAGGTGGCTGCAAGCGGCGGATACATGATGGCCTGTCTGGCTGATCGACTCGTGGCTGCACCTTTCGCCATTCTTGGCTCGATCGGAGTTCTCGTGCAGCTGCCCAATTTCAATCGGCTACTGCGCAAGCACGAAGTTGACTACGAAACCATCAGCGCCGGCGAGTTCAAGACCACGCTGACGACATTTGGCGAGATCACGCAAAAGGGTCGTGACAAGGTCAAGGAAGACGTCGAGGAAATGCATGTTCTGTTCAAGTCCTGGGTCAAGGATCATCGCCCGTCCGTCAATATAGACAATATCGCCACAGGAGAAACCTGGGTCGGCCTGCAGGCCTTGGAAAAATCCATGGTCGATGAGCTCATGACCAGCGATGAGTGCATTGTCAAAGCTTGCGAAGATGCCGATGTGTACGAGGTACGCTTCGAGATTCGCAGAACTCTGGGCGACAAGATCGGCGCCGCCATCTACAAGACTGCAGACCGCACGGTGCTGGCATGGATCAAGCGAGCTCGCGAGAGCTCTTTCTACTCTTGAGATACAGTCAAGGCGCTGCATGATCGACGAAACCCTGGAATTCAAAGCCTTCGAAGTGAGCGAATTCACGGGCAATGCTGCGCCAACATTCTCGGGACACATTGTGCAACGCACGGTGCGTGATCTGCCGCTGGGCAACGTCCTGGTCAGGGTCTCTGACCTGCCTGGGTATTTTCGGACCAGTTAAAACTTGAGAGTATGGCTCCCTCAACCGAGGTGAGACATGAAGAAGAGTCGATTTACTGAAGAACAGA
>Ga0255090_1000039_pt1 | contig 37261 bp, 61 predicted proteins | sample Colum_Yuk_RepA_8_2_FD_188444 | JGI IMG/M metagenome (GOLD analysis project Ga0255090, IMG submission 188444) | Freshwater microbial communities from Columbia River, Oregon, United States - Colum_Yuk_RepA_8d | ecosystem: Environmental > Aquatic > Freshwater > River | place: USA: Oregon...
TCACCCGTCTGGCCAAGAAGCTCGACGTGCTGCCGCTGGCGCGCATGGTCGGACATCGCAACATTAAAGAGCTGATGACCTATTACAACGCGACAGCAGCAGAGATAGCAGAGCGACTTGACTAAATCTCAAGACGGCAGGATTTGAACCTGCAAAAGCAGGTATTGCAGTGGCAAATAGGGGCGCAAAACACAATATGTTGTGTCTAATCGCCCCTATCAACCACTACTCACCCCAGTGGATGTGCCGAAAAGTGTGCCTAGGCTAACGAGCGCGAGTGTTAGTAGTTTCATCCGAAAATCCTCGTAATTTTCCAGGTTATGTCTGCGTACCTACAACAGTTCCGTCAGTGTCGGATGTAGGAACACTCCCGCTTTTTATCCGTAGCTTTCCAGTCGAGTCAGCCCACAACCAGGTGGCCCCAAATCTTAATGCCTGCGTGTGCGAGCGCGTGTAAGGGCCGCTACCATAGAAGCTGCCGTTCAACGTCGAGTTGTAAATCCAATGATCCTCAAAGGTCGATCCGCCAACAAAAACCGATGATGAAAGAGTCGCCGTCATATCCTCAAAAACGCACGCATTGGCAAAAGACGCGAGAGAACCGATCGACACAGTTCCGCCTCGAAATGTCACCCTGCTCGAACTTTGCGTCAAAGCGCCAACTCCCCCAGTAACTTTTAACCGGTTAAATAGAGAGTCGTCGCAGGCCAGACAAAGCCTAGTGCTTGCTGACAAAACCACATCCACTTGATTGATTATTGCCCCCTGACAGGCGCGGAAAACTTGAACGTCCGCACGGGTAACGCTAGCCTTAACGTAGTCAACTTTAATTTTTGTGATACCCTGCTCACCAAGAATGTAGGTGTAATAGACTGATTCAGTCTTGCAGCAATTCATAATCTCAGCAAAACCGATACTTATAGCTTGCGCCGCAATATCGCCACCATTATAAATTTGCCGAATAGCTTGGCCGTCATACCCTACAGCCTTGAAGTTTCCAATTCCAATGGTTTTGCAGTTGCGGATTTGGAGCGCGTGCGTTGGTGAAACCGGATATGCTGGTGAGCTTTCGCCAGCCGATGAGGCATCAAGATCAAGCGTATCAATACTGACAGCATCGGCATAAACAGAAGAAGTGGTTCCACTGACGATGATATTGCTGCCCTTTATATATCCAATTTTTATATTTGCGCTTGGTGTGGTGTAGGTCTCCCCCTCAATAATCATGTGGGCGTAGCCAACACGCGATCCTGTAACGCTTGCGATTTTAACGCCGTCGCAGCCAGTTATAGTCAGCACGCCACGGAAAATATTATCTCCCGTGATATTGCCTACACGCACATTTTTCAGCGGATAACCCGTGTAAGCTGAAAGCATCAAGACATCTCCGCGTATGTCTTGACCCTCGATGTCACCGAGCACAACATTAGTGATCGAACCGTTTGTGCTGTTGGCGAGAACCTTGACTACATGGTTAAACTCACCCGTATCCGTGGCGATATTCCCTACAGCCTTGAATGTGCCAATCTCCACGTTTCCACCCGTCACCTTAATAATCGGGGTATCTGAAGGCTGGCCGCTTTTCTGCTGAATAACGGTCGATTTTCCCGCCGTTAGTATTTTTCTTCCACCAGGAACTACTATCTGGCTTATCAGCCAAGTACCAGGAGGTATCTGTAAGTATGTGTAATTAGATAAAACAAATTGAATCGCCGCCGTATCATCCGTAACCCCACCACCAACTGCGCCAAAGTCCTTAACGCTAACCGGCAAGTCCATCAGTCGCGCATACAGCGTGCGCCACACAGCACCAGCGCCGCCGTGCTTCCAAGCAATAGCACTTGTCTTGAGGAAAGACACAATCGACGACAGTACGCCACCTAATACCGTGCGCCGTGTCTGCACACCAGCCGGAGTAGCGGCCTCATCTGCATCCGTGATAACCGTCGCCCCATCAGCCAGCGATGCGGCTAGTGTGTCGCCTGCGGATTTGGTGGGGGCGAAGAATGTGTTTACTGAGCCAGAAATTGCTCCCTGCAAAATAGTGATGAGTTCGTTGTAAATTTCTTCGTCCGTGCCAATAACTGGCGCAGAGACATAATCCTGAGTCCAAACGGTCGCATCGCTACTGGTTTTGAGCACAACTTTGTAATAGCCAGCCTCAAGCCAAATATCAGCCTCACCATTGCTATCCAGAATCACCGGATTCGTGTTGGCCGTAGCCTGTGAGCGGTCTTTGAAGGTATTCTTGGGAATGGTAGTTCCAGCCACATAGAAAAAGACCTTGCCGCCAACAAGTGGCCGCCCTGCATTGGTAAACCGCATTTTCGGCAGCGGCATCAAATTGGCCATGTTTTGCTCCAAAGCAAAAAGCCCGCGCATGGCGGGCTGAGAGGTTGAGATGAGTAACGAATGGATTCCGGGTATTCCGCAGCAGGCCTTGGTCATGGCCTGTGCGATGCCGCTTATTTTTCTTGCTGCGCCCTATGTAGAGCGCGTGATGAACTTCTTTATTGAGATCGCATCACTGCTGCTGCAGATCCTCTGGCGCATAGTTACCGTAGCCTGGAAGCGCAGCGCCCCCGAACATCGACATGAGCGCGTTCACCCCAGTGACGGGCCTTGAGCCACGCACCAAGGCCTCAGCAATGTTGTTAGGCGCAAGTGCGGCCTTCGTCTTCACCACTTCACCGGCGGTCTTCACGCCAGCTGCGGCGTAATTGCCCACGACCGGCACTGCCCCTGCAACGCGCTCTAGGATCCCTGACGCCATACCGCCCAGATTCATCAGGCGCGCTGCCGATTGGCTGCCGCCCGCAAGGTCTGGCTGCTTGCGCTCGATGAGGCGTGCCGCTGACACGATCTGATTGAGCTGAGCATGCGCCGCTTCGCCGAGAATCATCTTGAGCTTGTCCGGGCCGATCTTTGCCATTTCACTCTCAAGGCTGAGTAGCGAGATCGTCTTGGTGCCGTTGATCTCGCCCACCATGGTTTCACGCAGATGGCTGCCGAGATTGGCGCGCACCTGGGAAAGCGTTTCAGGGTTCAGCTTGATGAGGTTCTTCAGGTCAGCGATCGAGCCCTGCTTGATGATCTGGCCAAACACATTCTCGTCAGCCAGCGCGAAGTCTTGGCCGAACTTGCCGCCCGCCTTCTTCAGCAGACCACCGACGCCTTTGTTGTTGTCGAACTCCGTGCCCATTTTACGGCGCGCAGCAATCGCAGCTGAGTAGGCGTCTCCGCCCTCTTGCGCCACGATGTCATCGATCACGCCTTTCGTCTTGCCGGCGAAGAAGCCTTTGGTCGGGTCGGCACCGCCGCCAACCACCGTGGCTGAACGACGCAGGTCATTGAGCTTTGCCAGCGGAACGGCATTGGCGACCAGATTGCCGTCTGCATCAGCGCTCACAATCTTGAGCGCCTTGGCACGGTTCAGCAGCTCGCCGATGCCTTCAAGCCCGGCATTGGATTCGAAGAAGTCCACCAGCGCATTGGGCTGAACGATCTTGCCGCCCGCCTCGTCCTCGGCCTGTTTGTAGAGCGCACGAACCCCAGCTTTAGCCTCATTGCGGCGCGCCAACACTTCCTCGCGCACCTGCTGACCCATGAGCTGCGGGCTCACCGCATTGCCGAATGGATCGACGACCGCATCCACGTTTGCTGCAAGCAGCTCGCGCTGGTTGTTGCGTAGGTTGCGAATCGGCGCACCGGCGCTGGTGTTAGCCAATACGCCTTCGGTGTCTTGCTGGGCGTAGTCTTGGGTGCGCTGGCCTTTGGTGAGCTGGCGAATAGGCACTGGCAGCGAGTTGGTGAGTGCTTGTCGAGCAGCCTCTGCTGGCGAAACCTTGCCGCCGGTCGCGATAGCTTGGGCAACATAGCGCCTCACCAAATTCTGAGAGTCAGGAGGCAGCTCTGCGAACCGAATACCTGCGTCTAGAAGCGCATCATCAAGCGCATCTCTATCAACATCGATTCCGCCTAAAGAATTAGGGGATAGCTGAGGGTTTCGCTCAGCTGCAGCACGAAGCTCGCGCTCAGCAATGCGCTTGCTGATCTGCCCGCCGGTCATGCGATCAAGCATCGCTTGCAGCCCCTTGCCCATGCCATAGCCTGCCAAGCCGCCCACGGAACCCATGCCGACATTGGCAAAACGGCTTTCATCGCTGGTGACCGGCTGCAAGCCCGCGTTAGCACCGCCGACAATAGCAGCGCGACCAGCCGTAGCTGGCAGCACAGCCTGCTGCACCGTCTTGCCGATACGTGGAATCTTGCCGGCCAAGCCATAAAGCCCAGCGCCGCCCACTACCTGCCCTGCAACGGCCCCCGCAAAGCCCGGCAGTGTGCCGATGTCTTTGTTGTACTGGCCACGGCGAATGTCGGTTTCGAACTGGCTGGCAGCGACCTGCTCCGGCGAACCGGCAGCCTGAATTGCTATCTGCTGCACGCCACGAGGAATGCCAAGCACGCTCTCCGTGAAGGCATCTTGAAAGCGTGTAACGCCACTGCGCTGAGGCGGCGTCGGCACGGTGAGCGCGCCGACTTCTGGCGTATTGACGACGGCGTTTTCCAGCGTTGGCGCTGCGTACTGAGACCACGGGCCATCAGACTGCGGCGCTTGCTGCTGCTGATACTCTTCCCATGGCTTCATCGTGTTTTGCTCCAACTCTTGGGGTCTGCCGGATCGCCGCCACGGAATAGATAACCATTCTTCACCGTGCCGGGCTTGGGCGCCGCACTGTTCGCGGCAGGAGCGCTTCCGCCCCATGTCGTGGCAGGAAGATCACCGAACTTGCGCTGCCGGTAAGCTCTCATCTGAGCCATGATTTTCGCTGCTTGGCGCTGAAACTCAGCCGTTGGCATGTCAGGGTCCAAATTACCCACAGCCTTTTGCAGAGCCGCGCCTTCAGCGTTGGAAAGCTGACCCATGCCCTTCATCTGCTGCACGGCCGGTAAGAATGTCTGACTCTTGAACTGCTCAAGCTGAGCGGCGAAGCCCTTGGCATCTGTGCCGGGAATGTTTCTCGCAATGGGCGCAAGCACGCTACCTGTGCCGAGCTTTAAGCCAGGGTGCTTTGTAAGTGTATTGAGGCTGTCCATGGCAATATCAGTTGCAGCCGCGGCTTCGCGGCGATCATTTTCGCGCGCCTGCATTTCAAGCCGCTGCTTCTCTTGCTTGTCCAGCATATCCATCTGCATGCGCTGCTGCGTCATGCCGAGATTTGCCAAGGTCACCTGCAACTGCTGATCCTGTCGCCCCATCATGGCGCGATCTTTCGAGCTCATCGGCAGCTCAGCAATAGGCTGGCCGGAGGCAGGATCAATCTGGAAGCCACCCTGAAATACCGGCTTTGGCTGCGCCTCGATGCCTAGAAAGCGCGGCTGGCCCTGCTTGCTGGTAACAAAGTAACTGAGTCGGCCAGTATTTGGGTCAATCCCCTGCTGGGGATTCATGCCGAACTCTGCACCAGTGCCGGATAGCTTTTGAATTTCTGCTAAAGTCTCCCAGTCGCCAGCTTTTGCCGCATCCTGAGCAACTTGCGCTAAGTGCGCGCCTTGATCGTACTGGGCCGCTGGCCGAACGATAGGAGCGATATTCTCCTTGATGCCGGCTGCTTTCTGCTCAGCAAATGGCACTTGTGGCTTAGTCATATCAAGGCCTTGCTCAGTGTCTAAACCAAGCATGCGGCCATTCATGAAAGCATTTTTGCTGAAGCTCTGGCCTTCGCCGTACTCTGGTTGTGATTGCGCACTGATCGCCATGAGGTAGTTTTTGCCGTATTGCTTTCGACTCTCAGTCAACGCTTTTGCTTCGCGTCGTTCTGTCTCCTGACGACCAAGCTCTGCGCCTTGGGCGTAGGCGTTCATCGGGTTAAAAGGCCGTAAAGCGCCTGCGATGTCATAAGCCATGATTTACCCCTGATACCTTATTTTGATCCGAACTTTCCGAAAGCATTCATGCCGGTCTCTAGCGCCCCTGTAATTGCGTTTGCTCGCCCCACGTAACCAGATGCTCTTGCGGCACCCGCATTGGTGACGTTCTGGCCGTACGCATTTGCATAGTTCTGCCCGGCCGTGGCTAAGGTCTGGTTTGTTGCCTGCCCGACACCTGCCAGAGCCGAGTAACGATTCGCGATGTTGGTGAACTCATTGGCACCGTAGTCTTGGCCGTATTTGGTGGTGGCCTTGAGGAAGTTGCCCGACATCAGGCCGCCGCGTGCTGCTGCACTGTTTTCCAAATTGCGCTGCCCTTCTTTCAGACGGAACTGATAGCCGGGGTCCATGGTCATGAAGGAGTTAGCGACGCCACTAGGATTGGCGGCTCGCTGCCATTCCATATCGGGCGGAATAGCATCTACTCCGGGCTTACCAGGGTTGATTAGCTGCCCGAAGAATCCATTCCCGCCGGGTGTCGCCGGAGTGCCTGGCGTGCCCGTGCCCGGAACCGGCTTTTGCTCGAATCCATACAAGCCCATAAGCGAGTTAAGCCCCGCACGTCCGGCATCTTGCCAGGGCATTTGGTCTTCGCGCGTTTGGTCGTAGATATAGCGCTGAGTCTCATTGGCCTGATCAGCTGCTTGTGTTTGTGCCTTTGCGGCCTTGCTCGCGGCACGACTCTGCACTGCTCCACCAACGATTGCGCTGCCTACAACTGCTGCTGCAACTGGCATGTTGACCACTCCTCTTTTGTAATTCCAAGTAAGGCCTGATTGATCAAATGGCCGTTCTTTAAGAAACTTTTTCTGTTGATGCCCTCAATGCTGAAGCCAGCATCAAGCGCTAATTTTTTGGCAAGCCGATTGGTTGCAGGCACATGCGTTACTACTTTCTGAAAAGCAGTTTTGTTAAATATCCACGCCAGAACCAATGAGGCCGCTTCGCGCGCCTGAACGCCTCGCCATGACGGCAAGATGCAGGTGTGAATCTCTATGGTTGCGCTATTCCATGGGTGAACCATGAAAAGCCCTGCGACTTGCTGCCCATCCATTACTGCTAACCAGTAAATTGGTTCGCCAATGACAGGCTCATAGTCATCAGGGGCTGCCGATCCATCATCGGAAACATGTGGGTAGATGGATTCGTGAGTAATTACATAGCGAATCAACTCTGGATCAGTTGTCCGCTCAATCCTCAAGAGAAAACCACCCCATCAATGGCGTGAATGCTGATCGAGGTCGCGGCATCAGCCTTGGCTTGTAGGAAATCTCCTACTTTCATGATCGGCAGATCAATGTCGATCGAGCTGTTGGCAGGGACCGCAACGCCCTTTGCTAAGGCATTGGCATCAGAGGCTGAGCCGCCAGACGGAACGGCATGCACATCAGCAGCCACAGCGCCTGCCGTGGTGTTGCTGAGTCGCACGCGGCCATTGCGCAGCAAGTTGGTCGAAGGCATGGCAGCCACGGTATAAAACGTCACCAGCGAGGTGGTGAGCTGTGCCGGCTCAAATAGCTTGGCGTAGGTCAGTGCCATTTATCGTGCTCCGAAGGTGAAATCGCGCAGCTCATTGATCTGCTGCTGAAGGTTGTTGGTGCGGATGGCGCGCTCGATGGCGTCCACGCGCGGGGGAATCTCTTGCGCTCGGCGCAGCTGGGCTTCCAGTGCTTCAAGGCGCTGGCTGACGTGCTGCTGAAAGGCGGTTGCGTTGCGTCTGACCTGCCCCAGCTCATCGGCTAAGGCCTGCATCTGATTGGCCGTGTTGGCATCTCTGGAGCCGCCCGAAGTCGTGGTCAGAATGAGTGTTTCAAGATCGCTGACGCTGCCGATGCTGACGCTGGTGCCAATCACGGCGATGATCCCGCGCAAAGCATTGACCGCATCTCTCGGCCAGCCCGCACGCAGCAGATCAGCCTCATTGACGCGAATCTTGATGCCGGTCATTGCGTGAACTCGACTCGCGCATTGACCAGGCACACCGGCACCGGATCAGTGATGCGAATTCGGAATGTACGATTAAAGGCCGAGCCCAACCGACGCCAGACAGCGCGGGTCTGGTACTCGCCAATCTTGCCCATGGGTCGCCAGTGCTCACTGCCCCAAGTGCGGCCGGCATCGTCAGACATCTGCAGCATGATTTGAGGTTCGCTGCCCTGGCCTTCGGTGAGGCCAATGCCGGACTCCATGCGAATCTCGGCCTCGGCATAGAAAGCGCGCTTGCCGGTGCGGGAGTGCGGCGCAACCACTTCGCGCACAATGGGCTGGCCATCGTCTTCGTAGCAGTCGGGGTCGAGCTCGTAAATCTTGCCGCTGGTGTGGTCGCCAACCAGATTCATACTGGCAAAGGCCATGTGATTCTGTCCTCGGTGGCGCTCGATCAGGCCATCTTCTGGGTTGCGATACCCACGCTCTGCCCAAGTGCCAGTCGCAATGTCGTAAGCCCACGTCGCGTTTTCGGTCGGGAAGTTCAGGACATAGAACAGGTGGCCGTCTTGCTGATAGACCCACGCCACGGCATCGCTCACCACAGCGTAGCGGCTCAGCTTGTTCTCGATCTCATGAGTGCTGACACGCTGCGGCGTGTAGCCTTCAGCGCGCCAGACAACGCCACGGCCGTTCTCATCCTGACCCAGCCAGAAAACGGTGTTGTCGGCCTTGGCTACGCTGAATGTCGCTGCGCAGCCATGCTCGATGAACGCGCCATTCACGCGCTCGAAGGGGAAGTCAGGGTTGCCGCCGTTGTACCAAACCTCGGTGGAGTCGGTGCCAAACAGCCAGATTTCGCGATGATCGATCAGTAGCGACATCAGCGGGTCGGGCGCACCTTCAGCCGTCGCAAAATCGAGCGGATCAATCATGCTGCCGTCATAGGCGCTGGTGGCCCAGAAGCGGCCGGTTCCGGGCTCATTGAACAGGAAGAACCCATCCAGAAAGCCCACCATTGCCGCGCCGGGGAAATCCTCGTCGGTGATCTCTGCAATCACATCAGTGGCCAGTGTGATGATGTAACTCGGCTTGCCGGCAGCAATGAACATCTGCACACCGTTCTCAGCCAGCGCTACCGGCCCAGTGCCAGCGACCGTACCCAGCAACGTAGCCGTGCCATCTGGCGCAACCTTGAAGGCTTGGGTGCCGCTGACGACATAGGCAAAACCGTTGTTGGCCTTCTTCATGCCGCGAATCGGGCCGGTGCCAACCGTGGCCCACAGGCGCAGACCGGGCGTGCCGTAAAGCACAACGCCTTGATCCTGCTTTTCCATGTAGAGGTTCAGCAAACGCTGTGCAGACGCCGCCCTGCTGCGAGCGCTGGTAGCGGCAGCAATGATGTCGAACTCAGCCATCAGTCGCCCCGATGAAAGTCGGCGTGAGCGCCGCGCTGTTGGATGGCCATATCAAACGACACGCGACTGCGGCGACCATGTACGGCCGTGATCTGGGTGCGCAGCTCTTGGCGCTGCATCTCCCACATCGGTTCAATGGCGCGGCCGTAATCTGGCGCAAGATCAACCTGCAGGCACATGCGCAGGTAGCTGGCAAAGTAGCGCGGCATCTCCAAGTCAGCATAGGCATCGCTGATTTCATCGACCGGCATCCAGGCATTCATGTGCAGCACGCCGCTGCTCGGCACGGGGAACAGCGAAAGCTCGACCAATGGGTTGCCGTAGCGCACATAGGCTGTGCACGCCGTGCCCTGCTCGGACTTGAACGACTCAACATCGAAATACTCGATTGGCTCGATGCCAACTGGGTAATCAATGCCGCCCTCACGAACAAAGGCCGACTCGATGCGAACAGGACGCGCGATGTTCAGCGTACCGCCCTCGCCCAGCGTGTAGGTCGCAAGGCCGGTCAGCGGCAATTGCAGCTTGGTCTGGGCCGTGATCAGCCCGCGCGTGATCGACCATGCGCCCAAGATGTCATTGAGCGAACCAAGCGCGTCCGACATTTCTTCAGCGATAGGCACTTCAATGGCATCAATCACGCCGATCTTGCGCAGCGCGCGGGTGATGATGTCTTGGGCGGTCACGGCCATGGGTCAGTCTGCCTTCGGTTTTGGCTTGGTAGCAGGCTTGGCGCGAGTCTTGAGGGCTTCGCCGGCCATCACATAACCTTCTTCTCGCCTGGCAGACTCTTCTGCCTCATCGAGCACGACACAATGCAGATCCTCACGAATCAGCATTTTTGGGAATTCTTGGATTTGCATTTCTGCCTCCGAAAAAGACCGACCCCCGAAGGGGCCGGCTTGAAACCGCTTACTCGGTGATACGAGCAGCGTGCAGGCCACGTACCACAGTGAAGCCGTACAGCACATCGATACGAGTGCGCTCGTAATCGTTGTTGCCGTCACCGAAGGTCATTACACGCACGCTGACGCCGTTCGGCAGACGCGCGGTGTAACCCTCGCAGCTGGCCAGCACCGGAAGCGGCGCAAAGGCTGCCGTGAAGGCGTCTTTGTGGAACATCAGGTTCTGGCGATACGACGTCGAGGCCGCGCCAACCAGCGTCACAACAGCACCGTTCGCAGGCGCAGCGCTGACGGTCTTATTCGGGCCGGTCGCTTTGATGCCAGGGAAGATGTTGATCGAACCAGTGACGCCACCTGCGGTGAAGTCAGCCGTCACAACGAACTGCTGCAGTTGGTTCGTGGCAATGCCAGTCAGCGGGTGCACAGCAAACACGCCGGCAATCGTGAAGACCTGCCCTTTGGTCAGCGTTGCGGCGTTGGTCAGGCCTGCCAGCGCGAGCACAGTGCCAGACTGGCCGGCGCCACTTACGGTGAAGCCGGTGGCCTGCGTGCCGTTGGTCTGAACCGGCATGGACTGATGCTCGTAGAACATTGCGCCTTGGGCTTCGCCGATGTCGCCGCGCAGATAGCCGCGCTCAATCGATGCCTTCGGGTTGAACAGCTGACGCGACGAATCCACCAGCTCAGTGTTGGCATCCGAGCTGAAGCAGACGGTGCGCTCACCGACCGGTGTCAGGAAGTTGTTCATGCGGGCGCGAGCCTGAGCATAAGTCTTCATGACCGACGGAACGGTGCCGGGAGTGCCGACCAAGTTGGGGACGCCGCCAAGAGCTTTGCGCATCAAGTCGGCTTCGATAACCGAGCTGAGCGTCTGCATCTGCGGGCGCAGGATGCGCTCACGGAAATCGGTGATTTCCAGCAGCTTCTCTTTGGCACCGAACTGCAGAGCGATGTGCTTCTGGGTGTCAAGCGTCAGATCAACTGAGGTTTCGACAGAGTCAGAAGCTGCGCCACCGCCAGCGAACTGAGCGCCATCGAAAACAACGCCAGTGGGCGGAATCTTGATTTTGACGGTCTGGCCCTTCTGGTAGCCATTTACGGCTTCGCCAAATTCGTCTTGGCGGCCGCGGTTGATGTTCATGATAAAGGGCGCTTCTTCAGCCAGAATCTTGGCTGCTTCGCGGGCGATCATTTGGTGCGTTAAATTGGTGTTAGCCATGATGCTTTACTCAACGTCGAGATTTATTGGCCTGCTCTGCATCCCACTTGGCCCACTCGGCATCGGTCATCTTGCTGGGATCGGCTTTGCTTGGAGAAGCGCCGCCGTTCAGCTGTGACCCGACCGGTGCGGGAGCTGTAGAAACAGTTTTTGCAGGTGGTTTTGATGCCAACTTGGCTTCGATTCGCCCCAGGGCAATGGCCTGGCGTGTTGGCGACATGGAAGCGATGTCAGCGGCTTCTTCAGGGTTCTTGCCGAGGTAATAGGCCACCTTGTGACCGTCATCCATCTCAACCAAGGCTTGCGCCATGCTGGCTGATACAGGCAGGTCAGGGTTTCCAATGACAACCTCGTCAAAGTCTTCGAACTCACCGCGACCGAGATCGACCTGTTTTTCGACGCGGCCACGGAAGCTTTTCTGCTCCTCAGCTGCGCTTATTTTTGATCGCTCGGCTTGCGCTGCTTGATCGCGTGCCGCGAACTCCTGCTTAAATTGCCATTTGTTCAGCGCCTTGATGTAGTCATCGTAGGTATCAAAGCCATCGTCTAGGCTTGGCTCACGATCAGCCGCGTCCTGCTTTGCAGGCTCTGGTTGCCGCTGGCGTGCCTCAAGCTCACGTTCAAGAATTTCTGCGCGACGTTCGGCTGCTCGTGCCTTTGCGGTTAGCTCATTGATGCGTTTCTGCACGCCGTCCGGCTTTTTCTCCGGCTCTAGCGGCTGCGCCTCATCATCATTGGCGACGGTTTCCGGGCTGGCCGTAGGCTCGGGCGTTGCAGGAGCGGCCGGGGTCGCCTCGACGGCGGTAATGTCATCTTGCGTTTGAATTTGCATGGCTCTCACCAAGGATTTTGACCCTGTCAGGCCGGACAGGTACGGGCTGCTTTCGCAGTTTTCGGACATAAAAAAACCGGCGCTTGGCCGGTCGTTTTGTGAAATTGGTTTGTTCGGGACTTACTGCGCGCCCTTGTATTGCATTTCGACATAGGTCGTTGTCGTCACTAAGCCAGAGCCGATGCCAATGCAGCGCAGCAGCACTTCACCATAGATCGGCAGATCGTCCGGCACTCGCAGCCAGCCGGTCACGAACGGGTTGTTGCCGACCAGGAATGTGTTCTCAGCAATCAGAGTATCCCAGCTTGCGCCCCAATCGAGCGAATACTCGACACGCACAGCCAGGTTGCCCTTGTACTGCAGCCGCACGGTTTCAATGCCAGCGAAGTCCAGTACCTTGCGGCTGTCAGTCAACTCAACACCACCCAGCGTCAAGAGTTGGCTGGATGGGTTGGCCATCAAGTGGATACTGATCGGCAGCGCGACATAAGCCATGATTACGGGGCCGTGAAATAGATGACGTTGACCACGGAGATGATGCCAGCGCCCAATGCCGGCACCACTACAGTGGTGGCCGTGTTGACCGTGTCCGACTTCACCGGGTTGCTGGGCTGCAAGTTGACTGGCATGTCCCCAGCCCCAGCGCCCATGGCATTGCCGAAGCGGAACTCGATGCCGCCAAGGTTAGTAGTGGTCACCGCCAAGTTGGCAGCCGCGGCAGCGACAGCGGTGGCAGTGCTGTTGTAGCGCTGAACTATTGCGCCAATGATGTAGTGAAACTCGCCAGCAACAGCAGGCAGCGTAACTGTCTGCGCAGTATTGGCTGCACTAACCTGCTTGACCTTTAAGTTTGCTGGTCGCTCGAATGCGTAGATCGGGTTATTCATCGCCGTGCCGACACCAGACAGCGAAACCGGCAGCGCACTGGCGCGCAACTCAGCGTTAGTCGCTGGACCTGAAACTGGTAGTGCTGTAGCACGAAGTTCCGTGTTTGTCAGCGCGTTTGTCTGTGTCGATGGAAAATTGGAAACGCTGACTGTCGGGCTGTTGGCGATATTCACGTTCCCGCTGACAGCCTGTGTTGTCGGGAAGTTGTTCACCGCAGCCGTCACTGTGCCGGACACGGGCACAGCGCTGGCGCGAAGCTGGGCATTGGTCAGCGCGTCGGTCTGCGTGCCGGTGACGGCGATGCCAGCCACCAACTTGTCATAGATCCCACGCAGCCAGCCGATGACGCCAGTGCCGTTGGGTGGTGCCGTTGTGCCGCCAGCCGTGCCGAATGCCGGGTCAGTAACGTTCAGCGGGTTGCCAGCGTCGTTCTTGACCTCCAACTCGGTCAGCACCGCGACGACATTGATGCTGCCGTCCTCGTTGATCTTGAGAATTCGGGCGGGGTTAGAAGGGTCGCGAATAATCGCCATGTCAGGCTATTCCATAAGCAATTGGAAATTGACCATATATCGGGCCGGGAATGGCCTCGATGTACAGCGTGAATTGGCCTGTAGCAGCCACGGCATGCAGGATCATGCGATCAAACTCCAGCTCGTCGGCGTCTTTTGTACCTGGCATCGGGCCGGCGATGTTGGCTGTGATAATGCTGGTCGGAACTACTGCGGCATCCATTACCGTCAGCGCCGCCTCGTACACGCCGACAGTGCCAACGTCGATTGTGGTGACGCGCATTGACGTAGCGTTTTCGACGAACGGCGTCTTGTTGAACTCGGCATTCAAGTAGTCGATGACTGCCGAGATGCTTGCTCCAGCCGTAGACCCGTCCTGCTTGGCGAAACGCGCAAACGGCAGGTACACCTCGCGATAGTTCGTCGAACGGTAGTAGATCGACACCCTGCCGCGATCAGCCTGAGCGATCAGCGAACCAGCTGCGAACAATCGAGTATTTTGTCCGACCACCACGTTCTTGCGGTCGCTGTCGTAATAAACCTTGAAGTCAGCACTCATTTTTCGTAGTGCCTCACGATCTGATACTCGATGCCGTAGAGCTCAACATCGCCACCGCCTGGCGTTACTTTCACTTGGCCACCATTGGCGACGAAGCTATTCAGCGAATAGCCAGGCACGACGAAAGCAAAGCTGTGCTCAACATCAGCGCCCTTGGCAAAGACCTTAGTCTCGCGAAAGATCACACCTTGGCTGCCACCGATGTCTATCCCGAAGTCCAGATAGCTGCTGGCAACCGATGCTCGAGCCTTAAAGCGCACGGTGATGGTCTGATAGTCGCCGATTGCCTTGGGGGTAATCCGCTGCAAGATTGGGTCATACAGCGCATCAACACCAGTTGGCAGAAAGTCAGTGATGCCTGTGCCCGCATTATTCGGCAGTGCCACCTCTACGCCGTCATTGGCAGAAAACGGGCTCTCCGACGTGTAGTCTGTGTCAGCGTACTGCGCCCATCCAGCCGAAGCGTTTCCACTCGCCACTGGACTGCTGGAAGCCATACCACCAGCGCCCAGATAAGCGGTGCTGTGTCGGCGATCCTTGGCCATCGGCAGCTTGAATCGCTTCTTACGGCCATCAGTCAGTACGACAACGAGTTCGCCATCTTCGACATCAAGGTCATCAATGCCGACACCAGCGGGACCAGGCACTGCCTTTGGCGACTTGCCGGGCTCGCCGCGCACTTCCTCGCGGTGAAACTCCATCCACAGGCTGACAGCCGTGAAAATCTCATCCGCCGTGGGGTCGCGCCCTGCATCGCCCTTCTCAGGCTGCCGAGCCTTGATCTCTTTGACCGCCTTTGCCAGCTTGAGCAGCAGCAGCGACTCAGGCGAAACTGCCAGTGGCGCGCCCATTACAGCGACTCCGCCACCGCCAGCATGCGCATCTTGATCTGGTCATCCATACTCGGCTCAGGCGGCTCCATAGGAATTTCTTCATCAGCTGGCAAGACCATTGGCTGCGTGATGCCTTCCATCAGCTCGTTATGCTGGGCTTGGATGCGCTCAAAGATCGGGCCGATGATCTGCATCATGTCTTCGCGGTAGGCCATCGTCAGTTCAGCCACCTGAATGGCCGTGTCCTGATCGTTTTTGTTTTCTTCGGCTTCGCGCTTGGCATCTTCCTGCTGCGCCTTCAGCCACAGCTCATAGCCCTTCAGCGCCAGTTCCTGACGCTTGATGTCGAGCTCGCCAGCTTTGAATTCGGCTTCCTGCTCTTTGGACTGAGCCGCTGCTTGCAACTGAGCGTTCTGCTCAGCCATTTGCTGCAACTGCGCCTTCATCTGCTCCATCATCTGAGCAATCTGCGGAGGCAGGTCGGTCTCTTCTTCCAGCGCTTTGATCTCAGGCGGCAGCATGGCCTTCAGGCGGTCGGCTACCTTGTCGGCGTCCGGCCAGTCCATGTTGCGCGCAATCAAGTCACCCAACAGCGGGCCTGCGCCTGGGAAGCTCTTGATCATTTCCATCATGGTCTCGGCGGCTTCTTGGCGCTTGGTGCCAAAGCTCGGGCCGGACTCAACCTGCACATCGTATTTGCCGACAGTCAGGTCGTTGAGCAAACGCTCGTTGGCGGTTGGCTCATTGATCGTGACCGCTTCGTCTTTGCCATCCTCACCCAGCACGCGAACGATGCGCCTGGTGTCGTAAATGGTCGGGATCAGGTCAATGATGATGCGGCCGACCTGCGCAATCGCACGGCTCAGGTTGTCGGTGTAAACGAAAGTGGCTGTGTCGCCCTGCGCCTCACGCTGACGAATGGCAACGCCGCTGTTTTCATTGCTTCGCTGGCCTAAGCTGGCATCGTAAATGCCGGTCGTGGCCTTCATATCATCGACGCAGACCTGAGCCTCACTAAACACGCCCTGCGGCACGCTGGCAGGCTCAAGGCGCTGCGGCATGGGGGCCGATGCGTCGTTGTTGTAAATCAGATACGGCTTAGGCGTATTGATCGAATCGCCCCAATCATCCTCATGGCCATCAATCTGTCGCTGAGTCAGCAATGTTGGGGCTTTCGGCGCCAGCGCCACCAGCTCAGTGGCTGTTGTGCGCCAGTAGTTGTACATGCGCTGCGAGTCTTTGGCGTTGTGAATCAGCCCACGGCGATAGACCTTGCCATTGATGTTGATCTCTTCGCCCCACACCGGAACGATGGGGATGTATTTGCCCGGCCACTCCTTGCGCTCAAGCACCTCTGCGCCGCTGCAAAGGTGGTACATGACCTTGTAGCGCTGCGATTCACGCTCGCGCACAACAGTGGCGCCCTCGGGAACCTTGTCAGCATCAACGACAGTGCCGTCATCGAGCAGCGCCAGCTTGCGGGGTACACATTCACGGGTCCAATACTCAGCCAAGCGCACAGAGTCCGTCGTGAACCACTCCGAGTTGTCATCAGACTCGATGGAGTTGGCCTCGGCTTTCGGATGCTGCTTCTTGAACCGCTTCTTCGGCATCAGGCGCGAAATCATGGCCCACGACATGTCGCTACCATCGGCTTCCTGTGAATCAGGATCGATGTAGACGGTCAGCGGGTTCTGCACGCGGCGAATTCGGATGTCCTGATCGAAGGCATCGTCGTCGGCATAGCAGGTTTCGACCAAGATGAACCCACGGCCACCGGCAACAGCATAGAAGCTGGCTGTGTCATAAGCGACATCGGCGCGGCTGCTGTACTCGATGTTCCGAACCAGTCCTTCCATGACTTCGGCCACTTCGGGATCAGCGCCGCTATCCACCGGCTTGACCTTGATGCGAGGCCGATTCATGCGGATGTCGTTGGCGACCTGCGAGACGAACTGCGGCAGCTTGTTGATGGTCAGGCATGGGCGGCCTTGCAGCGCGCGTGCAGCCTTGACCTTCTCATCCCACTGGCCATGGCCTTCCAGAAAGCGCAGCGAGTCCTCGAACGATTCGCGGTTGTGGCCGTCAATCTCATCGGCAGCCGCTTTGTGGGCTCGCATTTGGGACAGCAAGTCTTCGTCTTTGAGCGAAGCGCTGTCTTTTGCTTTCAGCTCATCCATCCAGTGCCACCGTTTGATCGTGTTTTGGTTCGTGGCTGCGGCTTCGTCTTGGCAAAGCGCAGCATCATGATTGCGTATCGGGTTGCGGCCATCAGGTCGTCGGCTTCCTTGACCACCTTGCCGTCCTTGCGGTGGTAGAGCCGGAACTCTTCAAACCACTCGTGCAGGTGGGCGGCAACCTTGAATCTGCCGGTTTGCATGCGGTCGAGCATGTCCATCAGCCCAGCCTCGACGCCGTTACCGCCATCCTCGAAGGTGGCGCGCTCGGGCAGCATGTTCACGCCCTGGGCTTCGTACTGCTGAGCCAGCTGCTCGCCGCTGCCCTTGTCGTGCTGCAGGCCGTCATGCGGCCATGCCATGGGTATCCAGTCACCGCGCGGCTTGATGGCGGCAGCATGGATGACCGGCGTTTGTTCTTTCTGCCGGTAGCAGTCGTAGACGTGGATGCAGTCAGCATCGAGGTCGTAGGCAATCCACGCGGCTGCAGTCGGGTGATCCCAGCCGAAGTCCATCCCAGCAATGCGTCGCCAGTGATCCGGGATCTGCAAGGCCGGCTCGCTGATCATTTCCTCAGCCACTGGGAAAATCTTGCCGCTGCCCAGCGTCGGGATGCCCTTGGCACGAGCTTCACGCTCATGGGGCGGATAGGTCGCGACAATCGCGTCCGCCTGCTCCTTGGTGTAGTGCTCGGCGTCGTAGATCGTCATGTTGATCACCACCGTGCCCGCTGGCTTGTCGGTGAGATACCGGCGCACCACATTCGACATGCCCTTGAGCGGCGTGAAGGTGACGATCACCGGCCCCAGCGTTGTATTGGTTCGGGTGATGCCTTCAAAGTAGATGTCTTCGGGCGGCTCTTCGTCGAACCAGACGCCATCCAGAGTGTCGGCCTGCCACTTGCCGCGGCCTTGGTCATACGAGGCAAACTTGACGATGCTGATGCCGCCGCTCACATGCCGAACCGAAATGCTGCTCACCGCATCGGGAACGCCCGGCTTCATCGGCGGCTGGCCAACAATGCAATCCTTTGGGATCGCACCAGTGCCCCACAAAGCTCTAATTTCAGGCGGACCCAGCAGCAAGCGCTGAACGCCCTTTCGCGTCAGCTCGGCAGACTCTGAGCCGCACAGCCAAGTCGTTTGACGGGTAAAACGCTTACCTTTCCACCAGTCTGGATAGCGCCCAGTCAGGTGAAGCGCAACCTCGTATGCACCAGCCCAAGTCTTGCCAAGCTGGTTGCCGGCCATAAACAGCCGTTCTCGATAGGTGTCGCCAAACTCATGGAACTCACGCTGCTTCGCGTAGGGCGAATAGCGCGCCAGCCGGTCCTCAGACCTCCGCCTCTCCCTCTCCATCAGCAGCGAAAGCAATTCCTGCTTTGCCTGCAGCTTCGGCGATTCGTTTGTCGAGGTCGTCATCAGAGAGTGTTTTCACATTAAGTTCGCCGCTATGGGTCAGGTCGAGTTTGTCCCCGTAGGAGCGCGGCTTGAGTTTCGCCGCCACCCACTTGCGGGCATCGACACGCAGTTTCGAGCGTGCAACCACCTCGTGATTCGTGCGCTCGTTGCCATCAGAATCTAAGTAGGTGTCATTGATTGACTCGTCAGCGATTCCAACGATCTCATCGGCCAACGTGTCTGCTTGGTCTTCCCTCGCGCGCGCGTACATGTCCCGGAACGCAGGGCGCTCTAGCCGCCAGCGATACACCGTAGTGAGTCCTGGCATTTCATCGTCATTGCAGATGCTGACTAGCGAACGGCCTGAAGCCAGCTCAGCACAGATATGCAGCGCAAGCTCTTCTGTGTAGTCGCTGGGGCGTGCCATTACTTAGCGTTCTTGGCCTTGAGGTAGTTGCCTGCAAGGAAATTGAAGATTTTGGCGATCAGGCCAATACGTGCAATCAGCATTGGCGTACCGACGATTGCTGCCACATGCGGTGCGGCTGCCATGACGATCAGACCAATTTGCAGCGTCTTGTCGATGTTTTCAGGATTCATGACTTACTCCTGCTCTCGCGAGCTCTGAAATAAATATTTGCGATGGTTGTAACGACTGCGCAGAGCAGGCCGCCCAATGCGGCAAATTCGTTGGCAGTAAAGCCGCCAATCATGAAAGCGCTCCCCGATGTGATGTAGCTGGCTGCTGTGGCTTTGTTTGCGGCGGCGGCTGCCAGTTCTTCACGAATCATTTGGAGAGGCCTGTGCTGTACTTGCCATTGCGCATGGTCAGCACTTGCTGGCGCATACGCGGGTCAATGGATAGATGCACCCAGGTGCCCTCCTCGATCAGCTGATCAAAGCGGATGCCTGATGCCTCGATTGCCTTGCAAATCTCAAGCGGTGTGCCGAAGGATGGGCAGATGAAGTCGCAAGCGAAGCCATGCACATGGGCAGAGGTGTCTTTGCTGCCCAAGGCACGATTCACGGCCAGTGAGCGGTATCCACTGCTGATCCTGATGCCTTTGCCGCCCAAGAGCTTGCGCACCGCTTCCATGGCGTTGGCGGTCATGAGCAGGTTTTCTTGAATGCGTTCGTTTGGCTGGTTAGACAAACCTCGACGCGCGGCTTCCTGACTCTGGGTGAACTCAGCCAGAGTGAAGTGCGGTGTGAGGTTCATTTCGGAATTCCAGAATGCAAAAAGCCCCGCACGATGGCGAGGCTTTGGGCTGGGGTTAGATTCCCCAAGATAGAAAAATAGTCCCCTAAAGTGTCCGGCCAGTCAAGCAGCTTGTTCGCCTTCTCGCATGTTTTTTGTAATCGTCGCCAAGGCATCGGCCTCGACCCTACGCAATGCTGTTTCAGCGTTGTCGGCGATTTCAGCATAACTGTCGCACCAGGTGCTTTTTGGTATGCCGGCCACGATGGCCCGCTGCCGGTCACTCACGGCGCGCATACCGACGCCCTCGCAGCGCTTGCACTCGCGCTGATCCGGCATAACGCCAGTTCCCATGCACATCTTGCAGGCGGCCCCATGCACGACGCAGTGGACGGCGGCACGGCTCACGGCAGTGGCCTTGGATAGCGTCAGGGCGTATTGCCGGGCCACGGTGGCGGCATACAGCTTGACCAGCTTTTCTTCCGCCGGATAGTAAAGCATGTACTTTGCACATATAAGCTCGGCCTGTATCGGCGGCAGTCCAAACATCGCACCAGCCATCATCATCGGATCTGCCCTGGTCGTGCCGTAGCCTTCGCCGTTGATGTGTTTGCTGCGCGCAGTCAAAACAGCAAGTCTTTCTGCCACTGCTGATTGACGCTCAATCCCCGTGCTGGCCATCTGTCTCTCCGAGTAAGTTCCACGCGCCCTGAGCCGTGCGGATCAGGATGATTACGGCAAAAACTACGCTGACCACTGCTCCAATCATCAAGACCATCAGCGCCTCGATGACTGGTTTCATGCAGCCTCCGGCATCAGTTCAACCATGCTGCTGATCTGTTCTTCAGTGAAGTCCGGCCAATACTTGGCTGCAATGTGTCGGCAGATGCCCTGCCAGAGTTGGTAGAACGCGCCCTCGTCCATGTCGTCGAACGACAGCGACATGGCGACCTTGATCACCAGCTTGCCGACGCCCGGAATATCCACCTCTTGCTCTTCGCAGCAGATACCGGACTCACGCTGCAAGCGCTTGATGACGGCGTGGCAGTCCATGCCGTGAAATGCTTCGATGTGGTCAGCCAGAATCCCGCCAAGCGCATGCACCATCCGGTGAAACTTCACATTGCGCGGCTTCTTGAGGTCGGCTCGTAGGTCATCCCCTACACGGTAGGCCCGCTCGCGCATCAGCCGACGGTCGATCTGGTGGCGTGGCACCATTGCGCCGACTTCCTCACCGGTGTGCGGATCAACCAGGCGACGAATCACGAAGTAGATTGGGCGCGATAGCTTCTTTGCTGGCATCACGACACCTCCAGGATTTCAATTCCATGAGTAGCCATGAGCAGGTGGCGCTTGAGACGGTAGACCGGCGTCAACACGCCCTTCACATCGCACACGACGAGCTTGCCGTCCTGCTCATAGGTGAAGTCAGCGATGTACTTGATGGCCGGTCGCTTGCGCCCGTAGAGCTGGACGGCATCGGCAATCTGAAACACCACTTGGCGCTTCAAGTCTTTGATGATCCCAGCGCGCTCAAGCAGCAGCAGCTTGGCGTAATGACGCGCCTCGGCCTTTGAATCGAACTCGATGCCGTCAACCATCGTTGGCGTGTTGCGGTACTTGGTCATGCCAACAGCTCCTTCACTTGCGCCAATAATTCTGTTTCAGTGCCGAACTTCGCTTCCCATGTCTTTTGTCCGGCATGAATCGCCAAGCCGTGGCCGCCGGTGCGGTGATGTATGCAACACAGGGGAATCGCGTCGAAGTGACTGGCGCGTTGGCTCATGCCCATGCCAGTGCGTGGGTGGTGGATTTCGGCGGGACTGAACTCGTAACCGGCAATCCGGCAGACTATGCAGCCAAGGCTTGCCACGCGGCTCAGGTGTAGGCGTTCGGCAGCTTTCATAGCGTCATACCTGCTTCGATGAAAATGCGCGCTTGCTCAGCGTTGATCGCGTTTCCGTAGGCGCGCAGGCGCACCACTCTGGCGGCAGCCCCATCAACCAGCGGGAATGTGCCGGGCTCAACTGGCCGCCACTTTTGATCCCGGCAGAAGAGCCAATCAGCATCTCGCCAGAAGCCGTTAACCTGGCTGGCTGCGGCTGCTCTCTCAAAAGCGCCACTGTCTCCGAAAGCCCCATCGCGCCCGGCCTCGGACTCACATTGCCCTGCTTTATGGCGTCCGTCGCAGTTGGTGTCGGCCATCCAGCCAAGCTCGCCAGCCTCGGCACCGTGTCGTGGCGCAGCTTCCCGTCCTTGCGAACCATTGACCGACTCAGGTCGCCAGTGTCTTTGTGATCCCGCGTTGTTGGCGTTGGCCATCCAGTAAAGCCGGTCGCGGATGTGCGGTGCGCCGACGCTCGCAGACGGAAACGGCACCGACCCGACTCCGTAACCCAAGGCTTCCAGGTCATCTTGTACAAGGTCGATCCAAGGCTCTGCGTCTTTGCTTGCAACCTGTTCTCCAAAGATCGTTGCAGGCTTGCGCTCGCCAATAAGGTGGAACCACGACGGCCAAAGGTGCCGCTCGTCAGAAAACCCAGCTCCTTTGCCTGCCGTGCTGAAAGGTTGGCAAGGACAGGAACCAGTCCAAACAGGTCTGTCATCAGGCCAACCTGCGCGTCGAAGTGCATACGACCAGACACCGATACCGGCGAAGAAGTGGCATTGTGTGTAGGGCTTGAGGTCATCTGGTCGAACATCTTCAATGCTCCGCTCGTCAACATCACCTGGCGCTATGTGGCCAGCAGAAATTAGGTTTCGCAGCCATTGCGCAGCTGCCGGATCAATCTCGTTGTAGTAAGCGCCGCGCATCATCGCCGCGCCTCCGCATAACCGGCGCACTCGGTGCAAAGCTGGCAGCCCGGCACTGCGAGCTGACGCTTGCTTGATATAGACAGACCGCAATCCATGCAGTCCTGCGCTGATTCGCCCGTGTAGCGCACGATGCGCGAGATAGCCGCCTGCCGTTCGATCTCTTCCAGCTCTGATGCCTTGTCGGTGATGTCGCTCACATCCAGTTCCCTCGCGTTCTGTGCTGCTGCACCAGTTCTTCTTCTAATTTCTCGCGACCTTTAATTCCGCGATCCCTTTCGATCATGTCCAGGTATTCCCGCCGTTCTTTGAGTGGCCATCGCAGAATCGCCCTCGCCTCGCAGATGTCGAGGTGGCGTTCCTCCGCCCACTCAGGCAACGGCCACCCACTTCACGCGGATTCCGGTCACTGGGCATGGCGCGGTTTCTGGCAGCTCATGGATGGCGCCGGAGGCAAGCAATTCATTCACGCGCCCGGCCACGCAGCTAGTTTCAAGGCCGAGCGTCTTGGCGATCAGCTTGCGGGTCATGGCTGGGTTCTGGCTGAGCAGCCCGACGATGGCGGCGCGAATGCTTGAGCGGTCAATGTCGTGGTACGCGGCAATGCTGGTGTGGGCGACGGTCATGCTGCACCTCTGCGTTCTGATTCCCAGTCGAAAGCGATCATTCGGCCACCGTCTTCGCGCAGACGATCCATCACACGGTCGCCCAGCTCGGCCTTGATCTGATCCGGCGAAAGGTTGCTGATCAGCAAAGTCGGCCGGCAGGCTTCGTAGCGGCGGTTGATCACTTCAAACATGATCAGCTTCTCGTTGTCGCTGCCGGTCTGCACGCCAATCTCGTCAATAATCAGCAGCGAGCGGTTGGCGAAATCATCCAGAACTTGATCTTCGGAGCGTTCAGAGTCGCGGCTCCATGTGCTACGCACCGCGCGCACCATGTCGGCCGCATTGATCTTCAGGGCATGGAAGCGAGCATCCAGCAAGGCAATGGCGATGCCGGTGGCAAGGTGTGTTTTGCCTGTGCCTGGTCGTCCACAGAAAATCAGGTTTGGCGTCTTTGCAGCCCCGCTAACAATCTGGTCAACCATCTGCAAGCAAGCACTCAGCGCGGCCTTTTGCTTTGGCGTCTCGGCGCGATAACTCGCCAGCGTGCGATCACGGAAGCGCAAGGCAACCCCAGTTTTTTGCAGGTCGGAATCGCGGCGAGCTGCGGATCGCTTATCGCTTTCAATCTTTTCAATCCGCGCCTTTTCCGCTTCGCGCTCGGAGTAGCAGGTCGGACAACCAAGGCGGAAAGTCCTTCCAAGAACTTCAGTCACTCGGCTGAGGTATTCGCCATGCGTTTTGCACTCAGCAGGCTCGGTGCGCTCGGTCGTTGGGTTTTGTTTTGCGAACTCAGAAACGTCCATCAGCGGATACCCCCATCGTGTAATCAACATTCTCGAAGCCGGTGTGCGGCCTGACCTTGGCCTTGCCTGCAAACGCAACAGCGTTGGTCAGCCAAGTGCTGAACGCGGCGTCCCAGTTGGCGAATCGCGATGCTTTCGAGTCGTGGTAGTTGAAAAACTTGGTCTTTTCGGCTTGCAGGGATAGCCCGTTGGCTGCGGCAAAGGTCATGTGCCGGTCGCTTGGTTTCCAGTCATCAGGTCGAGCAGTCGATTTAGTCTTGCGAGTCGGCTTGCCCGACGCCGCTTGCGGCAAATGCTCTTGCTCTTGTTCCTGTTCTTGCTCCTGCTCTTGCTCTTGGCTTGCAAGGGGCTCCGAAGGGGCTTCGAAGGGGCTTCCTAGCCCATCCTTTTTCATCCCATCATCGCGCTTTGTTTCCATCAGAAATGCTTTCGCATATTTCTCGTAAAACTCAGCAAGGAAGGGGCTTTCAGGCAGTGAGTCATACTCGTTTTGAACGCCCTTGATACGCTTATCGCCAGCCTTTAATGACTCGCCGATCTGGTGCAATGCCATTTCCATGACCCAAACCATTTCTGTGTCGTGGTCATAGCGGCAAAAACCCGCATCGATTGCGCTTTGAAGCCCCTTAGAAGCCCCTTCGATGCCCAAGCCGGTTTCATGGGCGATGAACATCAGGGGGCAATAAAACAGGCCGAGCATGTTTGAGGATGGGCATGTGATTAGGTACAGGGAGACAATCTGAGCCTCCATACCGGCAGCACGAAGCCGCTTGCCGGTGGCACCAATCCAGAACTTTGCAGTGACTTTCCCGTACTCGCGCATGGCTTAGTCCGCCCGTTCTGGGCCAAAAGCCTTGATCAAGAATCCGGCCAGTGTTCTCAACTGATGTGGGGCGAGATAAACAATATCTTCGTTACCATCAGCAAATTGCTTGATGAATAAGCCACCTTCGTCATCAAGAGTGACGATCGTTCTAAGCGTAGGTGGAAACTCTAATTCTTCCATTTTCAACTCCTATCTCTCCAAAAATAGGGGCTGAGCGTGACGAGCCGGAGAGGGATGCTCGTCGCATCTGCGCAGATGCTGCTCAGGGTGTTTCCACCCGGCATGACCCTCAGCGAAGGCCATCCCGTGGTGTGCCACCTGTGCCGCGTTTGACTCAGCGGTGGCCCCAAAGTCTCATCACGCATCAGCGGCGTTGCTTGTGGTGCTGGGTGGCCTACAGCGTTACGGATGCCTACTACCGGGATGAATGAGCCGGTCATGTCGCCGTCCTGCCGTGTCATACGGTGTTTGTCTTGGTTGAGCCGAGTGCCGCGTGCAATGCTTCGTATTGCCGGCGCTTAGCTGCCATGTGGGAATCGATCAATGTACGAAGGAGCTCTGAAACGCCCATGCCATCGACATCAGCAAGGCGGCGCAGTGCTTCGTGATCCTCGTGGGACAGCCGAATGGTTACGGCGTCGATTAGCTTCTCGCTCATGTCAGGCCGCCTTTATCTTGGTGATCGGCTCAGCCTTGAGCTTTCCCTTCGTGACGACTTGAATCTGGAACTGGCGCGTTACAGGCGGAAACTCGCCCCAACCAGACACAGATGGAGGACGGACGCCGAGCGCCCTTGCAAGCGCCGCAGCTGAACCAAAATGCTTGATTGCTTCGGATGTTTTCATGTCAACCCCTTACTCAATAGGGTCTATGTTAGGCATTCCTTATTAGGCAGTCAATAGGCATTCCTACTTTATCAAGTGATAGGCTCGCCTAATGAAAACACTCGCTGAAAGACTTGAAATCGCGATGGCCGGGCCACCCAAGGTTCGGAGCATCGACCTCGCCAATGCGTGCAAGGTAAAGCCGCCATCCGTTAGCGATTGGCGTTCTGGGAAAACGAAAAACCTTGAAGGGATGAATCTGCTTCTTGCCGCTAAGTTCCTGAATGTCACCCCTAGTTGGCTTGGCTCAGGTAAAGGGCCAATGAGAGCAGATGCGCCTGATAGCAATGTCTTTGCTTATAGCGCGCTATCGCCTGCACCAGCATTAATCAAATCGACTCTCGTTCCAGTTGTTGGAACAGTTCAAGGTGGCGATGATGGCTACTTGGTGGAAATGGAATACCCAGTAGGCCAAGGAGATGGCAGCTTGTCTCATTACAGCAAGGACGAAAACGCCTACGGGCTAAGAGTAAAAGGCGACTCCATGCGCCCAAGAATCAGGCATGGCGAATTTATTGTTTGCGAGCCGAACAAAGAAGTTAACCCTGGCGATGATGTAATGGTCGCACTTGTTGATGGTCGGAAGATGGTCAAAGAATTGTTGTGGCGGCGTGATGGCGAAGTTTCATTTGGATCCGTTAATGAAGCACACCACCCGATTACTGTTGCCGAGTCTCTGATCGAAAAGATGCACTATGTTGCTGCCATCATGCCGAGAGGTGCATTTATGACAGAAGAAAGCATACAGAAGTTACAGGCCAAAGCTGTATTAGAAAAACTATATACCTCGCAGGAAGGCGAATGGTGATGCACGGAGAGGGACTGAAATGCGAATGAATATAAGGCTGATATTTCTGCTGGCACTTGCGCTTGCTCTCGCCGGCTGCACAATGAGCGCCAGGCTTTACCCCGTAAATGAAATGGCAGCGTCAACTGGTGTCTTAGTTGCAAAATATAAAAGCTACGGCACTCAGCACGGCGAGATGAGTGTGGCCTTGCCGTCTGGGGAAGTTTTGAATGGAGAGTATTCAGTCGTAAGTGGCGGCTCAGTAGGCTTTGGCTCTGTATATGGGCAGGTCTACGGTCAAGGCCAGGTCGCTACTGGGTACGCTACATCTAACTCATTCTCAATGTCCGGTAGCGGGCAAGGTATGGCGTCATTGTTTGGCGACAAAGGCTCTGTTATGACATGTGAGTTCATAAACAATAATTTTAGTGGTCATGGTCATGGCGGGTGCCAAACTTCGACTGGCGCTCTTTATCGAGTGATTTATTGATGGCAAGGCTAAACGGCTGGATGCGTCTCTGGCTGTTATTGAGCACGCTGTGGCTGGCAATGATTGCCTCAATCACTATTGTTGGCCTTCCAGAAAAGCCAGAGCACATTGTAATAGAGTCGTTGCCAGATGCTCCGAGTGATAATTCGAACCGCGAAGGAACGATTGAGTCGGACGATGAAAAGCCGTGGGAAAAATATAGCAATAACCACTGGGTGCTCGAAGAAGCTCCGACTTACGAGCAGCTCTTGGATGAGTACCACTCAAAGCTCAAAGATGCAGTTGTTTCATTTCTAGTATTGGCATTTACGCCAATCTTCTTTGCCTTGTTTCTTGGTCACGGCATCGCCTGGGTGCGCCGGGGCTTCAAGCAAAACAATAGCTCTACTCTGCCCTAGCGAAACCCCAGTCCGTGTCCTACGCTTTCTGAACACACAGGAGGCAGGACATGGATACTTTCGAGGTTGGTGGTAAGCACTACCAGGTCGCGGTTACGCACGAGGATGACGGCACTGCTGAACTGGCTGTTCAGTGCGAAGGTTCGCGAGTTGCAGCGCTACTCATTGATGAGATCGGCGTCTACTCAGTGATTTTGGAGCAGTGCCTGGTGGTGGCGCGGAGGTAGGCGTAATAAAGGCCGCGAGGCGGCTTTATTTGAAAGAAATGCTGATGTGCGACTCTATGAGCTGGTATGCAGCGAAGATAAGGCCAATTATTGTAATAATGGCTAAGCCATAAATTTTAACTGACTTAACGATCTCTTTTGTCGAGGCAGCGTCCAAAGCAGCTTGATCAACCTTTGCGCTTAGGTTGGTCGTTCTTTCTACAAGCTGCCCGTACTTTTCCGACATCTCTCCAAGCCTATTATCCATTGACTCAAGCTTTTGCCAAATAAATGGCAAGTAGTCATTGCCACGGACGCCCCTGCTGTCATCGGCGACCGTAGAGGCGCTGTCAGAGACTGAAAAGTCATCTTTTTTGACTCTGCTTTTGCTGTCTCCACCCAAAGTGCTGGGCATCCCTACTCTCCTTTCAGCCTGAGCCATTCCCAAAGGCTTGTTGGGGCCCTGCCGCTGTAGCCTTGAACCGGCATAACTACGCCGCTCCCGAGAAAGGGCTCGCTTCTGATCCCTAGCTTTTCTGCAAGCTCAACAGAAATTCCATCGAAAGCAATGTAGAACTTGTCGCGATCAAGCTTGAAGACGTCACCACTATCGGCAGCAATAGAGCGGGCGCGCTCAAATACAGCGTCAGCTTCACTTAGTGTCGCCACAAAGAAAATCGGCTTAGCCATCGCTATCCCTTTAAATTCACACGCGCTTGACGGTGGTCATGCGGGCGCGAGTCTATCCTCTGCCAACGCATACCTACAACACCTGTTTACCACCAAAACCAACCCCCTATCTACCCCACAGCATCCTCCCCTTGTTGAAATTTGTCGCTCCGACAGATGGGCTCCGCTCTCCGCCAGCCTCTAGCCCTCCCCCTTATAAGTACGGCCACTCCCCCCAAGATCACCCTTGTATTTATAAGTACGGCCACCCCCTCGATCTCGATCGTTCGGTCAGCATTCGTTGCATCAAAATAAAATTAGATACTCCTAATAATTAGTTAGGCAAACCTATTGACTAGGAAATAAGGAGTGCCTAATATTGGCTCATCAAGTCGCCACACGGAAACGACCATGAGCAACATGCTGCAAGACCTGATCGCCGGAATCCTCTGCCTCGCACTGAGCGCAGGCATCTCTGCAACGCTCGTCCTCGGCCTTGATCGCCAGATCCAGATCGAGCAGGGGGTGCAGCAATGAGCCCCTTCGAGCGCTTCGACATGATGTACGGCTCGCCAGCGGATGAAGCCCCTGAGTACGAGTTGACCGAGGACGACATCTTGCTGGCCTTCGAGTGCGCCACCGAGCTTGAGTGCGATTTCAGCTGCGACATCGAGCGCGTGCAGACAGACGCCTACCTGAACGATGACCCAGACAGCCTTCAAGCCCTGAGCGACTTCATGGATGGCATCACCGCCCTGCCCTTCAAGCAAAAGCTGGCCGTGATCGAAACGATGCGCGAGCTGCCTTGGTGCGGCAAAGCAATCAACGCGGGGCTGGAATCCATCCGCAACGCCAAAAACCTAAGCCGGAGAGCCGCATGAACATTTACCGCAAGACGCTACTCAAGATCATTGACGCGCATTTGGGCTTCAAGACGCGCCGACTGTTGGCTATGAAGCTCGATGCAAAGACGCTGCATGAGGAAGTCAGGGCGCTGAATTACGAACGCAAGCTCGAAGGCGAATTGGCCGAGCTGCAACACCTAATCACCGAACACAAGGTCGGCCTGCGTCTGGCTGCCCGAGTAAAGCAGCGCGAAGCTGCGTAACCATAGGAAGAAGAAAAATGAGCAATCTAATCTCGCTGACTACCAAGTTGGCAGCACGATTCGACATGGAAGGCCAAGGCGTAATGGAAACGCTAAAGGCAACAGCCTTCAAAGGTCAGGTTAGCGACGCGCAAATGACGGCGCTGCTGATCGTTGCAAACCAGTACGGGCTGAACCCTTGGACGAAGGAGATTTACGCCTTCCCGGACAAAAACAACGGCATCGTGCCGGTGGTCGGTGTCGATGGCTGGTCGCGCATCATCAACGATCACGCGCAGTTTGACGGCATGGAGTTTGAGCAAGACGACGAATCTTGCACCTGCCGGATTTACCGCAAAGACCGTTCCCGCGCCATTTCGGTGACTGAGTACATGGCGGAGTGCAAGCGCGCGAATGTTGGGCCTTGGACTTCTCACCCCAAACGCATGTTGCGCCATAAGGCCATGATCCAGTGCGCCCGACTAGCCTTTGGCTTCACGGGTATTCACGACCAAGACGAAGCTGAACGCATTGCCGATGTGGAAGCTGCGCGCCCACTCAAGCAGATGGGCGAGGCAGAAGTAATTAAGCCTGCAAATGAGCGCTACCCCGACGAAAAGCTGAAAGCCAACAAAGCCGGTTGGATTCAGGCCTTTACCTCCGGCACAAGTAATGCTGACCATCTAATTAGGACAATTGGCAGCAAATACGAACTCAGCAAAGAGCAGGAATCCAAGATTCGGGAACTTGAAACAAATGCAAAAAAGAACGTCGCAACAGATAGCGATGTTATCGACCACGAAACCGGCGAAGTTATGGAGCAACAGTAATGGCACAAATCCTCAATTTGATACAGGGCAGCGCCGAATGGATCGCCGAGCGTCTAGTTAGTCGCACTGCGTCCGAAGCACCTGCAATGATGGGCCTGTCTAAGTACATGACCCGCGATGAATTGCTGCAAATGAAAAAGACCGGGCTTTCCAAGGAAGTAAATCAGTTTCAGCAGGCCAAGTTTGATGAAGGCCATAGCACGGAGGATCAGGCGCGCATCATCCTTGAGAAAGAGCTAGGCATCGACTTTTATCCAGTCGTACTCAAAGACGGTAAATACCTGGCCAGCATGGATGGGGTTGACGAGCTTGGCACCGTAGGATTTGAGCACAAACTTTGGAATGAGGATTTTGCCGCAAGTATTCGCGCTGGCATTGTGCCGGACACGCATTGGCCGCAGCTTGAGCAGCAGATTGCGCTTTCGGGCGTCAAGAAGATCATCTTCGTTTGCAGTGACGGCACTGCCGAAAAGCGGGTCATGCTCGATTACTACCCCGTCCCTGCGCGCTGGGAGCAGATCCAAGCAGGCTGGGCGCAGTTTGACGCAGACCTTGAAAATTACACTCCTAAGCAGGAGGCTGCGCAAATCATTGGTAAAACCCTTGATTCTCTTCCTGCTCTTCGCATTGAAGTCAGCGGCATGGTTACTGCTTCCAATCTTGAAATCTTTAAGGAACATGCACTAACTGTATTTCGTGGCATCAAAACCGATCTTGAGGTTGATCAGGATTTTGCTGACGCAGAGAAAACCGTTAAGTGGTGCAAGGATGTTGAGGAGCGACTTGAAGCTGCCAAACAGCATGCGCTAAGCCAGACTGCCAGCATTGATGAGTTATTCCGCGCCATTGATGCAATCAGTGCTGAGGCTAAGAACAAACGCCTTGAGTTAGACAAGCTGGTTAAAGCACGCAAAGAGGCCATCCGATTAAAGATTGTCACTCAAGCAATGGAGGCGCTGAAAGCTCATTACGTCAGCGTTAACGCGACGCTGGGTGAGCACCTGATTTCTTGGCCGAATCATGCAGCCAGCTCCTTTAACGAAGCCATTAAAGGAAAAAGGACAATTTCTAGCTTGCAAGATGCGGTCGATACAGCCCTGGCAGCGATGAAAATTGAGGCCAATCAAATAGCAGATCAGCGCCGATTGTCAGTGGCCGCACTTGAGAAAGACTCTGTTGGATTTGAGCATCTTTTTGCTGACCGCTTAACCCTGTGTGCAACTAAAGCGCCAGATGATATTCGCAATCTGGTTACTTCCCGAATCAATGGATTCAAAGCACGACAGGCTGAGCAGGCGGCCATTGCACAGGCTGCTGCTGAGCCTGCACAGCCTTTAAAGCCTGAGCCACAGGCATTGCCGCCCCATAAGCCTACTAAGCGCATAGAGCAGCCTGAGCCTATCAATACGCGCCCGACCAATAAGCAGCTTCTCATGGCCGTGGCAGATCTTTTCACCGTGACTGAGGATGTCGCCTACCAGTGGCTGATTGAATTCGCAGCCCAAGCTCAGGAGGCCGCATGAAACGCACAGAGTCCGGTAAGTGTTACGCCGCCTGCGAGCTGCTACTGCTCAACGGCGCGCCTTCAAGCGTGATCCAGAAGCACTGCTTTGATCTTTTCCAGACAGAGCCCGGCCTGACTGTGATCAAGGCTTGGCGTGCCAAGCCGTATTAATGCGACGCAGAAAGCGTTCCCTGAGCGCAAGTGGATTGACCCCTACACGCCGGAGGAACGCGAGGCGCTGGAATTACACAAGAAACTGAACGCGCTGCTTGCTGGCAGCAAATTAGAAGATCGGAGAGCCGCATGACCCCGCCCGTATTCATCATTGGCGAAACCGCCTACCGCCGCTGGAAGCTGTGGCAGATGAACGAATTGCCGACCATTTCGCAGATTTGCGCCATGTTCAGCGTGTCGCGAGCGACTGCACAGCGTGACCGCAGCTTGATCGCGCAGGCTCAACAGATAACGCAAAGCATCAAAAGGAATAACCCATGAAGCCACGCCACTGGAAACACCTATCGGAAGCCATAGCAGGCCAAGAGCTACCGGCCTGCGTCAGCAAAGCCATCGCAGACTTCGCCAGCGCCGATCCCGACCGGATTGGCCGAAGCATCAGCGAGCTTCGCAAGATGCTGCTGACCATCGAAGGAACCGCGATGTTGACGCCGATCATGGCTGCCGTAGAGCGCGAAGCCTTCCAGCTGCACCAAGCCGCGCCGGTGAAACTGACCGCGCCAGAACTCAGCGATGACGAGTGCGCCATGTACGCAGCTGCACCGCTCAGCACAAACAACCGAATCCGCCTTGTCCATAGCGATGGCTTTTGGGCAGGCGTAATCGCAAAGGAGGACGAACATGTTTGACCAGGAATTGATCGACCGCATCGCCGATGCCGTAGCACAGCGTCTGGCCATCAAGCCGCAATTCGAGCCGCTCTGGTCGGCGGAAGAGGTCGCGGAGTATCTGAAAGTGTCGCGCCGTCAGGTCGTCGAGCGACTAGCCAAGCGCCAAGGCTTCCCGACGCCCATCGTCATGCCGACCGATACGGGCGAGGCAGGCAGATTGCGCTGGGATCGCGAGAAGATAATCGCTTGGGCGTGCCAGAAAGACAGGAGAGCAGCATGAGCGAACAGATGCGCGAGGCGTTGGAGTGCGTAGTTGAGCGCTTTGGCCCCATTGAAAGCACTCTTATTTTCAGCAAACGCATGGCAATCAAGAAATGCCGTGATGCGCTTGCCGCCCTATCCCAGCGCGAGGCTGCGGAGCCGGTGGGCTGGCAGTTCTTTCAAGATGGCAAGTGGTGGAATGGGTCGGATCATAACGACCACCGTAAAAACACTGAGGAGGCGGGCTTTCCAGTTCGTGAACTCTACACCGCCCCACCATCGCGTGAAGTGCCGGAGGAGTGGAAGTCCGAGCTGATTGAAAAGATCGAAGAGTACGGGCGCGACTGTCGTGACGCCGGCATGGACGCAGCTTCATGGGACAGGGCCAGAGACTGCGCACGCAAAGACGCAGAGTGCGAAGAGTTGATGGCAGAAATCCGCGCCCTTCTCGCCAGCAAAGGAGAATGACATGAGCGTAATTACTAAATGCTGGTCTGTGGACGGTGAGATTTATTACAACGACCTTTCCCATTTTGCGGAAGAAGCAAAAGACCTTGAGTTGACTGTTATTCACGAAGGTGAATCGGTTCAAAAAGAGGCATCTAAATACCTTCCGGATATTGAATTGATTTTAGATGCAATGAGGGAATCCGCTTGGGAGGACTGCGGCGAATCCTCTGAGGACTTCTGCGACAGTGTTAGCACTGAGGCAAAAGATGAGCTTGAGGCGCTGCTGATCGCTTGGGCCGATAAGCACATCGAAGTCAACTTCTACGCGGTGCGTAATTCTCGCGAGGTCGGTATTGATGCTGATGGTGAGATTTTCGAGCTTTACAAAAAGGAGCCAACCCAATGAACAGAGAACAGATTGCGTCGCGGTATGGCGTAGAAGAAATTGAGAGGCGGCTTAAAGCTAATGGCCTGCCGATTTTGAATGGTTTAGTAAACACCATCGAAGCCATCCTGCGCGAAGCCGTGGAAGCGGAGCGGGAGGCCTGCTGCGGGGTCGTACATGATGAACTGGATAGCAACGGGCAGGCGAAATCTATCTGCTACGCCATCCGCGCTCGAGGGGAGGTGGGGAAATGAAAATCACGACAACCAGCGACCTGCTGGAAATGCTCAAGCACGGTACTGGCAAGTTCTATGCGGGCTGGCTTGAGGATGCTATCGCTGCGCTGGAAGCTGAGTGCCAAGACTGCCGTGACACAAGGCTTAATGAAGCGTTGAAGCAGGCGATCCCGTCCCTAGCCGCCAAGCGCGTGTTAAGGCTGACCAAAACAAATGCCCGTGGGTTTTGTATGTAGACCCGCAAGACATGGAGCCACAGTGCATTTTAGATGCGCCTGAATTTCTCGTTCCAGATTGGGCGGATGTGCTAGAGAAGATTTACCCGCGCAAGCCGTTGGTTAACCACTGGGATACCTGCGCCGTGCATATGGGCATGGCGTGTAATTGCGGATTGGAGAGATAAAAATGAGCATTCAATTAGAAGTTGGGAAGTCGTATAAATCGTTAGAAGGGAGTGTTTACAAGATTGTTTCCAAAGGCACTGGCGTATGTCCATTTACTGATGGTAAACACACATGGCAGCCGAACGGACGCTTTTCAAGCTCGACCATTCCTGGCGATCCTTATCATTTGGATTTAGTTGAAGAAATTAACGATGGAAAGCCAGACTCCGTAAACCACCCGCCCCACTACACCAGTCACCCGTCTGGAATAGAGTGCATTCAGGTGACTGAGCATATGGGCTTTAACCTTGGCAATGCTATTAAGTACATCTGGCGCGCCGATTTGAAAGCAGACGCCATTGAGGATATGCGTAAGGCGGTTTGGTGCATCGAGCGCGAGATCGCTAAGCGCGGTGGAAAATGAAAGCCATATTCGACACCGCCACCAATCGGCTAATCGTTAACGGTCGGCGCAGCCGTATCCGCAGACAGTGGCTGGTTAAGATTGACGCAACCACAACGCAAGGCGCGAAGCCGTGGAGGTGGAGCGCGAAGGTTGCGCGAATGTGGCAGAAGAAATATCCGGGAACTTTTGTAAGTGCTGCGAACACGACCCAGAGGATATTGGCCGTGAAATCGAAGAAGCAATCCGCGCTCGCGGGGAGGTGGGGGAATGAATACGATACGAGAACAGTTTGAGGCTTGGGCAAGAACCAATATGAGCTTAAATCGCTGGGGAGACACGCATTCTTACACATCATCTCATACGATAGCAGCTTGGGAGTCATGGCAGGCCGCTTTTACCCTGCGTAGCGCGCAGGAGCATCCAGAAGGCGCTGAGCAATGCGATCAGTGCGGCGCTATTACCGCAAGATTAAATGGCGACAAGGGCGCGAAATGGTGCTGTCATTGTGGCGGCAAGCTAACTGGCAACTATGTTTCTACCGCCGCCCCGAAGCCCGAGCAGCAGGAAGCTACACAGTGCTTCCACGTCCAAAACCATAGTTGCGGGTGTGATCCAGTCTACGCCAATGCAGACCATCTTCCTGACGTTGGGAAAATGGTGCAGGAAACGCCGGAGCTGACAGACGATGAAATCGCTAAGGCTATGGGGTGGAGCTGTTTAGAGCAGTTGGACGCTGTGACCTATGACGGCATTGCTACGTCCGTGATGATTAAAGACATTCGCGCCGTCATCACCGCCGACCGAGCCAAGCGGGGTGTGAAATGACCCTAACCGAAGCCCTGATGCAAGGCGCGCTGGCTGCTGCACGGCAAGACCTAGTGGCAGGCACATCGAACTGGGCGGCTTTCATGGCGGCTTATATCAACGAGGTCGCTGCAAATGACCCAGGCGCACTGTGGCGAGATCAGGGGTTTCAGGAGTGGCGCAGCAAGCGTAATGGCGAGGCGATGGCGAGATGAATGATAAAGAATTATTGAAGCTGGCTGCTAAGGCGATTGGTATTGGCCCAGTTTGTACTTATGAAAAAAGGCGCAACTGTTTGCGAATTGGCAGCAGAGAATCTTATTCAATATGGAAGCCGCTCAATGATGACGGTGATGCTTTACGGCTGGCCGTGAAGTTGAACCTTGATTTATGGAACTGTGACAACTACAAGTATATTTCTGCTGGCGTTGTTCCTGATGACAACTTGTTTGACGCACTACTGGAAAACGAGAAGAAAGGAAAAGACGCTTATGCTGCCACACGTCGCGCAATCGTTCGCGCAGCAGCAGAGATCGGACGTTCGCTGCCTTGAAAGAACCGGTCTGACTGCGCCAAAATTGCGCCAGATGCCCTGAAAGCGTTGCAGTAGGCGGGCTGAGGATTCCCTTTCTCGGCACCACTACTGCACACGCAGACAGTAACATTTCCCCGCAATCAAACACGCAAACCGCGCCAGCACTAGCTTGGCGCGATACCGCTTTGCGCTTATAGTCTCAGCTTCACACAAAAACCCGCTGGCCTTTGCGCCAGAATTGCGCCACGGAGTGCGCCATGTCGTCGATAAGAAAAAGAGGCACGCGATGGCGCGCAGAGGTGCGTAAAGGCGGCATTGCAGAGTCTCGCACCTTCGCCAGCAAGCTAGAGGCGCAGCGCTGGGCCATTGGCCTTGAGGCTGAGATCGTATCAGGCAAGACAGGCGAGACACCACGCAAGACATTCGGCGAGCTGTTGGAGCGATACGGGAAGGAAGTCAGCGTGACAAAGCGTGGCGCGAAGTGGGAGCTGGCGCGAATTGGCGCAATTCAGGCCATGCCTTTGGCGCAAACCATGATCGGCGAGCTGGAAGGCCGGCACTTCGCAGGGTGGCGCGATGCTCGTCTGCGGGAGGTGAAAGGCGCAACAGTCCGGCGCGAGATGACGCTGCTGAACCACGCACTGAATGTAGCGGTTAAAGAGTGGAACTGGCTGACAGAAAACCCGATGGCGCACATCAAGCGCCCTGCCGATAGCAAAGCGCGGGATCGCCGTATTAGTGCCGACGAGATCGATCGCATCTGCCTCGCTGCCGGGTATTACCGCGACCAGACGCCCGGCACGCTAACAGCTCGCGTTGCTGCAGCATTTCTCTTCGCCATCGAAACCGCCATGCGCATCAGCGAGATCATCCGGCTTGAGTGGCGTTACATCGACATCGAGCAGCGAACAGCGCATGTTGCGGTCAGCAAGAACGGCACCAGCCGCGATGTGGCGCTCAGTCGTGAAGCTATCCGCCTGCTTGAGCAACTGCCCAAGGTCAGCGACCAAGTATTCGGCCTGAGCAGCACATCGTCAACCGACACCCTATTCCGCAAGATCAAGGATCGCGCCGGCATCCAGGAGCTGCACTTCCACGATACTAGGCATGAAGCCATCACCCGCCTGGCCAAGAAGCTCGACGTGCTGCCGCTGGCGCGCATGGTCGGACATCGCAACATTAAAGAGCTGATGACCTATTACAACGCGACAGCAGCAGAGATAGCAGAGCGACTTGACTAAATCTCTAGACG